>Ga0114950_10000615_pt1 | contig 24903 bp, 37 predicted proteins | sample N075metaG_FD_83503 | JGI IMG/M metagenome (GOLD analysis project Ga0114950, IMG submission 83503) | Deep subsurface microbial communities from Kermadec Trench to uncover new lineages of life (NeLLi) - N075 metaG | ecosystem: Environmental > Aquatic > Marine > Ocean trench > Sediment | place... | reverse complement strand
TCACTGACATTTTCTCACTTTGATCCTGTTCCATCAGGGTTGCAAGAGGAAATAATTAAGAAATCAAAAGGAGAAGGTTAATATTAAACGGATATGACCCAGAAAATAAGAATAAAACTTAAGTCTTACGATTACAATTTGGTTGACAAGTCATCCGAAAAGATTGTTAGAGCGGTAAAAGCAACTGGAGCAGTTGTAAGTGGCCCGATTCCATTACCAACGAAAAAGGAAATTTTCACGGTATTGCGGTCGCCCCACGTCAACAAAAAATCCAGAGAACAATTTCAACTTTTCACCTATAAGAGATTAGTTGATATATATTCAAACAGTACAAAAACTGTTGATGCCTTAATGAAACTTGAACTCCCCAGTGGAGTTGATGTTGAGATTAAGGTATAAAGAGCTAAAAATGATGACTAGAGAGCCAATATGGTTATTGGTTCTTTTTTTTGCTCATATCTTAATGTAAAAATAAAATCTGGCTTTGTAATCAGATTCATTTTTACTACCTTTGCAGTCCTTTACAAAAAAAGGCTTCAAAAATTTACAAAAAACGCATTTTATAATTAGAAAATGTCTGGTATAATAGGAAAAAAAATAGGGATGACTAGTGTCTTCAGTGCCGATGGACGCAACGTTGCATGCACGATAGTAGAAGCTGGTCCTTGTGTGGTTTCGCAAGTGAAGAATGTGGAGACAGATGGCTATAAAGCTGTGCAGTTGGCCTATGGTGAGAGAAAGCCAAAAAACACTCCAAAAGCTCTTATAGGACATTTTTCGAAAGCGAAAACAACACCGAAAAAGAAAGTTGTTGAATTTAGAAATTTCAGAGAAGAATTTGATCATTTGGTTGAAATTGGAAATGAAATTAAAGTAGAGGAAGTTTTTGCTGAAGGTGAATTTTTGGATGCAATTGGCACTTCGAAAGGTAAAGGATTTCAAGGGGTTGTAAAAAGGCACAATTTTGCAGGTGTGGGGCAGGCTACACACGGCCAGCACAACAGGCTAAGAGCTCCTGGCTCAATTGGTGCATGTTCTTATCCTTCGAGAGTTTTCAAAGGCATGAAAATGGCCGGAAGAATGGGAGGAAGAAGAGTTAAGGTGCTAAACCTTGAGGTAATGAAAATCATTCCTGAAAAAAATCTCATATTATTGAGCGGATCTGTACCGGGAAGCAGAAATTCATATGTTGTATTAGAAAAATAATTGAGATGAATATCGCAATTCTTAATATAAAAGGTGAAGATACCGGTAGAAAAGCTAAGCTTAATGACGAGGTATTTAAAATCGAGCCAAATGACCATTCAATCTATTTGGATGTAAAACAATATCTGGCAAAACAAAGGCAAGGAACTCATAAGTCAAAAGAGAGGGCCGATATAGTTGGATCTACGAAAAAAGTTAAAAAACAAAAAGGCACCGGAACTGCAAGAATGGGTAGTGTTAAATCTCCTATATTAAGAGGAGGCGGAAGAGCTTTTGGTCCTAAACCGAGAGATTACGGTTTTAAGTTGAATAAAAAAGTTAAAGTCTTAGCTAGAAAATCAGCTTTGTCCTATAAAGTTCTGGAGAAGGAATTAATGATTATTGAGAATTTTAATTTTGATAATCCCAAGACAAAATCTTATTTGGAATTGTTGAATAGCTTATCACTAACTAATAAAAAAACCTTAATGGTAATTCCAGTTAGCGATAAAAACATTGTGCTATCAGGAAGAAATATCCCAAAAACAAAAATTTCTTTAGCAAGCGATATTAATACATATGATGTACTTAATGCCGAAAGGTTGATTTTGTGTGAGGGATCTATTGAGAAAATTGAAAATATATTGAATTAAGAGGTCATGACAGTACTAAAAAAACCATTGGTTACGGAAAAAATTTCTGAGCTTAATGAAAAAGGCAAGTACGGATTTGTTGTTGAGAAGACTGCAAATAAAATCGAGATTAAAGGTGCTGTTGAGAAAATGTATGGTGTTACAGTAGAAAAAGTAGCAACGATGCGATATCGGGGCAAAGATAAATCAAGACATACGAAAGCGAGGGTAGTTACGGGCAGAGCGCCATCTTTCAAAAAGGCCATTGTTACTTTGGCTGAAGGCGATGTCATTGATTTTTACGGAAGTATTTAATTGAATTAGAAGATGGCTGTTAGAAAACTTAGACCGATAACTCCAGGACAGAGGTTCAGAACGGCACCTGTTTTTGACGAAATTACCAAAGAATCTCCTGAGAAGTCTTTGATTCGTCCAAAGAAAAGATCAGGTGGTAGAAATAATACTGGTAAAATGACCATGAGATATCTTGGAGGTGGTCATAAGAAAAGGTTACGAGAAATTGATTTTGTAAGAGGAAAACATGGTATACCAGCCGTAGTAAAGGCAATTGAATATGATCCGAACAGATCTGCTCGAATAGCCTTGCTTTACTATAAAGATGGAGCAAAATCATATATTCTTGCCCCTGAAGGGTTAAAGGTAGGGATGGAAATAATTTCTGGTGAAGATGTAGTTCCTGATTTGGGCAATTGCCTTCCGCTGACAAAAATACCCTTGGGTACAATAATTCACAATATAGAATTGAGACCTGGTAGCGGCGCAGCTATCGCGAGAAGTGCTGGAGCATATGCTCAATTGCTTGCAAGAGCTGGGAAGTATGCTACAATAAAATCGCCGTCTGGTGAGATGAGGATGGTACTTGTAAAATGTTATGCCACTATTGGTTCCGTTGGAAACAGTGATCACATGAATGTGAGACTGGGAAAGGCCGGAAGAAATAGATGGTTGGGAAGGAGACCTAGAGTAAGAGGTGTTGCAATGAATCCGGTGGATCACCCAATGGGCGGTGGTGAAGGAAGATCTTCTGGAGGGCACCCAAGGTCAAGAAATGGTTTATATGCAAAAGGATTTAAAACCAGAAATAAGAAAAAATATTCTAACAGATTAATTATAGGTAAGAAATAATTGTAATGGGACGATCACTAAAAAAAGGACCATATATAGATTTCAGGCTTGACAATAAAGTACAGGTCATGAATGAGTCAGGAAAGAAGTCTGTTATTAAGACATGGTCAAGAAGATCGATGATCTCACCGGATTTTGTAGGACATACATTTGCAGTCCACAATGGAAATAAATTTATCCCGGTATATGTAACAGAAAACATGGTTGGGCACAAATTTGGTGAATTTGCTCCTACAAGAAATTATAGGGGACATGTATCTAAGAAAGATAAAGGCAAAAGATAGTAAGAATGGAAGCTGTATCGAAATTGAAAAATGTACCTACTTCGCCACGAAAAATGAGAATGGTTGTAGACCTTATCAGAGGTAAGAAGGTAAATAAAGCTTTGAATTTGTTAAAATATGAGCCAAAGGAAGGAGCTGCCAGATTAGAAAAATTACTTCTTTCGGCGATCTCAAATTGGCAAAATGTAAATGAAGATGCAAGACTTGAAGAGGCAGATTTATTTATAAAATCGATAACCGTTGATGCAGGAAAGATGTTGAAGCGATTCAGACCTGCACCACAAGGAAGAGCTCACAGAATACGGAAAAGATCTAACCATGTGACGTTAATTGTTGATAGTGCCAACGTACAGGAGATCGATGCAGAAAATTCAGAAGTAAACGACTCTAAAGAATAAACATGGGACAAAAAGTAAATCCAATAGGTCTTAGACTGGGTATCATAAAAGGTTGGGATTCCAACTGGTATGGAGGGTCAAATTTTTCTGAAAAACTGGTGGAAGACCAGAAAATTAGAAAATATATTTTGGCTCGAATCCAAAAAGGAGGTATATCTAAAATCATCATTGAAAGAACTCTAAAAAGAATTACGCTTACAATTCATACTGCTCGCCCAGGGGTCGTAATTGGTAAAGGTGGAGCAGAGGTCGATAAAATCAAGGAAGAGTTAAAGAAAATTACGGGCAAGGACGTTCAAATAAATATATTTGAAATTAAGCGTCCAGAGCTTGATGCCAAACTTGTTGGTGAATCAATAGCGCAACAGCTAAAAGCAAGAATTTCGTATAGAAGAGCTATGAAGCAAGCAATTGCTTCTGCTATGAGAGTTGGTGCCCAGGGAATAAAAATTAAAGCTTCAGGCAGATTAGGTGGGGCAGAAATGGCACGTACGGAACAGTATAAAGAGGGTCGAATTCCATTGCATACCTTACGAGCTGACATTGATTATGCAATTTCTGAAGCTGAAACAATTTACGGAAAAATTGGTATTAAGGTTTGGATTTTCAAAGGAGAGGTTTATGGTAAAAGAGATTTATCTCCAAATATAGGAGTCCCTAGTCAAGGAGGTAGAGATGCAGCAAACCGAGGAGGTAGAAATCGGAGAAACGAGCTTCCTAAAAGAAGAAGAAAAAATTAAGAAATTAAATAGATAGAGATGTTACAGCCTAAAAGGACAAAATTTAGGAAAATGCAAAAGGGTCGTGTGAAGGGAATTGCACAACGCGGCCATTCAATTTCCTTTGGATCTTTTGGATTAAAAGCTCTGGAGTCTGGTTGGATTACAAGTAGGCAGATTGAAGCTGCTCGTGTTGCAGTTACAAGAGCTATGAAGAGAGAGGGTCAGGTTTGGATAAGAATATTTCCGGATAAACCTATCACAAAAAAACCTGCTGAAGTTAGAATGGGTAAAGGTAAAGGTGCACCTGAATATTGGGTGGCTGTTGTAAAGCCAGGCACAATAATGTTTGAATCCGGCGGAACATCAAGAAAACTTGCACAAGATTCTTTAAGGTTAGCTGCTCAAAAATTACCTATTAAAACTCAATTTGTAGTACGAAGAGATTACGTAGAGTAAAATGAAAAATTCGGAATTAAATACCTTAACTGTAGAGGAGCTTAACCAAAGATTGTTAAGTGAAAAGGAAATATTGCAAAAGCAGAAGTTTGCTCATGCCATTTCTCCTATCGAAAATCCAATGAAAATTAAGGAGACTAGAAGGACAATTGCCAGGATTCTGACGCTATTAAATACGAAGGAAACTGTAGATAACAAATAATTATGGAAACCAGAAATCTTAGAAAAGAAAGGATTGGAACCGTGATGAGCGACGGCATGGATAAATCCATAACTGTGGCAGTCCAGAGAAAAGTAAAACATGCTATCTATGGAAAATTCATAGGTAAAACAACTAAGTTCATGGCCCATGATGAAAAGAATGAGTGTGGAGTTGGCGATACAGTTAAGATCATGGAAACGCGACCTCTTAGTAAGAGTAAGTGTTGGAGATTAGTTGAAATAATAGAAAAAGCTAAATAAAATGATTCAGCAAGAGTCACGCCTCAATGTTGCCGATAATAGTGGTGCAAAGGAGGTATTATGTATAAGAGTTTTAGGCGGTACCAAAAGACGATATGCTTCGATTGGAGACAAGATTATCGTTACCGTAAAGTCAGCCATTTCTTCCAGTTCCTTGAAAAAGGGAACGGTATCCAGAGCGGTAGTTGTAAGAACTAAAAAGGAAATCAGAAGAAAGGATGGTTCATACATACGGTTTGAAGATAACGCAGTCGTATTGCTTACTCCAAATGACGAGCCAAGAGGAACAAGGATATTTGGGCCGGTGGCTAGAGAATTAAGAGATAAGCAATTTATGAAAATTGTTTCATTAGCACCAGAAGTACTTTAATATGACAAAGCGAATAAAAAGCGGAGGTAAACTCCATATTCGAAAAGGCGACACAGCTATTGTAATTTCGGGTAATGACAAAGGAAAAAAAGGCCAGGTTTTAGAAATAATACGAGAAAAAAACCGTGCTATTATTGAAGGTGTAAATATGATTACTAAGCATGTTAAGCCTTCAGCTAATCACCCGGAAGGAGGAATTGATAAAACTGAGGCTCCTTTACATATTAGCAATATTATGGTTGTTGAGCCTTCAAATGGTGAGCCAACCAGAATTGGGCGTAAGTTGAATGATGAAAATAAAATGCAAAGATTTTCTAAGAAAACAGGAGAATTAATTAAAAATGGCTAATCCAATTTTAAAGGAAAAATATAGAAAGGAAATTGTCCCTGCGCTGAAAGAAAAATTTCAGTACAAATCTGTGATGCAGGTTCCTAAGGTTTTGAAGATATCTATTAATAAAGGTATTGGCGCTGGTGTTGCGGATAAAAAGGCTGTGGATACAGGTGTAGAGGAATTGACCGCAATTACAGGTCAAAAGGCAGTTCAGACTATAGCGAAACATTCAATTTCCAATTTTAAGCTTAGGGACGGCATGGCTATTGGAGCCAGAGTTACCTTAAGAGGTGATATAATGTATGAATTTATTGACCGATTGATGAGTGTTGCTCTGCCGCGAGTAAGAGACTTTAGAGGTATAAGCGAAAAAGGATTTGATGGACGAGGAAATTATACACTAGGCGTTAAAGAGCAGATTATTTTTCCTGAGATTAGTATTGATAAAGTAAGTAGGATTTCTGGTATGAACATTACGTTTGTTACCGATGCGAAATCTGATGAAGAGGGCTATGAGTTACTAAAGGCTTTCGGTCTACCATTTGCAAATAGTAAAAAATAGAATATATGGCAAGGGAATCATTAAAAGCCAGAGAAAGAAAAAGAGAAAGATTGGTCGCGAAATATGCCGCTAAAAGAGCAAAACTTAAAGCAGCCGGTGATTTCGAAGGTCTTGACAAATTACCAAAAGATTCTTCTCCGGTAAGACTACATAATAGATGTAAATTAACAGGGAGACCAAAGGGTTACATGAGAAAATTTGGTATCTCAAGAGTAACATTCAGGGAAATGGCAAATGATGGAAAAATTCCAGGTATAAGGAAAGCTAGCTGGTAATTAAATTTTAATATTCATTTTAATGTCATACCTTTGCAGGCCGTTTTGAACAAGAGAATAATTTTAATATAAATATAGATGGATCCAGTTGCTGATTATCTAACAATAATAAGAAATGCGATTAAGGCAAATCACCGGATTGTGAACATTCCGGCTTCAAAGTTAAAGAAGGAAATGACCAAGGTTTTACATGATCAAGGTTATATTCAAAACTATAAATTTGAGAATGATGGCCCTCAAGGAACCATAAAAATTGCCTTGAAGTACAACCCTGAAAGTAAGCAGCCTGCTATTCAACATTTGAAAAGAATTAGTAAGCCTGGTTTAAGAAAATATGTGCATACAAAGGACTTGCCAAGAGTATTAAATGGTCTTGGCATTGCCATTCTTTCTACATCCAGAGGTGTTATGACTTCCAAAAAAGCTAGAGTAGAACATATTGGAGGTGAAGTCTTGTGTCACGTTTATTAATGAGTTAAGAAAATGTCGCGAATAGGAAATAAGCCAATAATTTTAGCTGAAGGAATTACGGCACAAGTTGATGATGATAATCTTGTCACTGTTAAAGGACCAAAAGGAAATTTGACGCAACAAATTGACAGGGATATAACTGTGAAGATTGAAGAAGGAACATTATCTGTTTCAAGACCTACCGAGCAAAAAAGGCATAAGGCGATGCACGGGCTTTATCGATCTCTTATCAATAATATGGTGGAAGGAGTAACTACCGGATACAAGAAAGAGTTGGAACTTGTTGGTGTGGGTTATAAAGCAACAGCACAGGGAAAACTTCTGGAGTTAAATTTGGGTCACTCACACAGCATCTTTTTTCAGATTCCTGAAGAGTTAGTTGTCACGGCAGAAACTCAAAAGGGTAAGAATCCGCTTGTAACACTAGAAGGAATTGATAAACAATTGATTGGCCAGGTTGCTGCAAAAATACGTTCACTAAGAAAAATCGAACCTTACAAAGGTAAAGGAGTGAAATTTGTTGGAGAGGAAATTAGGAGAAAAGCTGGTAAAACTGCTGCTAAATAAGAATTGAAATGGCATTAGATAAAGCTGCAAAAAGATTAAGAAGAAAGAGAAGTATTAGGAGAAAAGTCCGGGGTACTGCTGAAAAGCCTAGACTCTCTGTATACAAAAGTAATACTGCGATATATGCGCAACTTATTGACGATATAAATAGTCAAACGCTTACCTCGTCCAGTTCAAAAGAGTTGGGGGAGATAAAGAGTATTAATGTAAATTATTCAAAAGAGGTTGGCAAAAAGTTGGCCGAGAAGGCCATGGCAAATGGGATCAAAGATGTTGTATTCGATAGAAACGGGTACATTTATCATGGGAGATTAAAAGCATTTGCTGAAGGAGCAAGAGAGGGTGGTTTAAAATTCTAAGTAACTATGTCACAAAAAAGTATCAGATCAATAAAGGCCAGCGAAATCGAGCTCAAAGAAAAGGTGGTTGCTATAAAAAGGGTAGCAAAGGTTGTCAAAGGTGGTCGGAGATTCAGCTTTTCCGCAATTGTAGTCGTTGGTAATGGTAATGGCGTAGTTGGATACGGCCTTGGTAAGGCAAATGAAGTAACCGATGCTATTACTAAAGGTATAGATGATGCTAAAAAGAATTTGGTAAAAGTACCCGTAAGAAATGGAACGATTCCCCATGAAGTGCTTGGTAAGTATGGTGGAGGGTTTGTTTTGATGAAACCTGCGTCCCCTGGTACTGGAGTAATTGCTGGTGGTGCCATGAGAGCGGTATTGGAAAGTGCTGGTGTAAAAGATGTGTTGGCAAAGTCAAAAGGATCTTCCAACCCACACAATGTGGTCAAGGCATCTTTTGATGCATTATCTAAATTAAGAGATGCTTTCACTATTGCTCAGACCAGAGGAGTAGCATTATCTAAAGTTTTTAACGGTTAGTAAGATGGCGAAGATTAAAATCACTCAGGTTAAGAGTTTTTTAAAAAGACCTAAAAATCAAAAGCTTACCATTCAAGCTCTGGGGTTAGGTAGAATAAATAAAACTGTTGAAGTAGAAGCCACTCCACAAATATTGGGTATGGTAAATAAAGTAAGTCATTTAGTATCTGTAAGTGAATAAATAAGATGAAGATACATACACTGAAACCAGCAGAAGGATCTACAAAAAATACAAAAAGAATCGGCAGAGGCCAAGGCTCTGGCAGGGGAGGTACATCTACAAGGGGCCATAAAGGAGCCCAGTCAAGATCTGGTTATTCAAGCAAATCTGGCTTTGAAGGAGGGCAGATGCCTTTACAGCGACGAGTCCCTAAATTTGGATTCAAAAATAGATTTCGAGTTGAATATAAGGGCATAAATCTGGATACGATTCAATTACTTTCGGAGAAAATCGGCAAGGATTTAATTGACCTTCAAATGCTGATAGATAATGGAGTAGTTGGGAAAAAGGATTTAGTTAAAATTCTTGGAAGAGGGGAATTGACAAAAAAACTTGATGTTACTGCTCACGCTTTTTCAGCAAGCGCTATTGAAGCAATTGAAAAAAATGGTGGTTCGATAAGCAAGCTCTAAAATGAAGAAATTTTTTACCACTCTTAAGAATATTTGGTCAATAGTTGAATTGCGAGACAAGATTCTAATTACTCTTGGGTTTATTGTCATTTTTCGTGTGGGTTCTTTTATTGTACTACCTGGTCTTGATGCCAATATAATAAAAGATCCGTCGCGTAAAGTTGAGGGATTACTTGGCCTTTTAGATACCTTCTCCGGGGGCGCATTTAGTAATGCATCAATATTTGCGCTTGGTATTATGCCATACATTTCTGCATCTATTGTTATACAGTTGCTTACTGTAGCGATGCCCTATTTTCAAAAAATGCAGAAAGAGGGTGAGTCGGGAAGGAAGCGGATCAATCAGATAACCAGGGTGCTGACAATTTTTATTTGCATGTCTCAATCTGTCGCTTTTATAAAAGGAACAATACCTAGTGAGGCAATTGTCATAAATGAAGCAATATTTTTCTTCCTTTCAATGATTATCCTAACTTCAGGAACTATTTTCTGTATGTGGTTGGGAGAAAAAATAACAGATAAGGGAATTGGAAATGGAATATCCATGTTGATCATGGTAGGAATCATTTCAAGCTTTCCAACGCAGTTGTTGGCAGAGATGTTTTCGAAGGGATTAAGCGGTGCACTTTTATTTATATTAGAGATAGTAGCGTTATTTTTTGTAATTATGGCAATTGTTGCTTTAACGCAAGCTGTGAGAAAAATTCCGGTACAGTATGCAAAGCAAATCGTTGGAAATAAGGTGTATGGAGGTCAAAGACAGTATATACCTTTAAAAGTAAATTCTGCTGGCGTGATGCCAATAATATTTGCACAGGCATTAATGTTTATCCCAGGTATGCTTGGTAATTATTTTGCAGAATCGAATGAATTTTTGGCTAATATTGGATTTGCCTTTGCGAGTTTTACCTCGCCGGCATATAACATATTATTGGCAACTTTGATCATCATATTTACATTTTTCTACACAGCCATCACAATTAACCCAACACAGATTGCTGATGACATGAAACGAAACGGAGGTTTTGTCCCTGGTATAAAACCTGGAAAACAAACTTCAGAATTTATTGATGGAATTTTAACAAAAATAACTCTTCCCGGATCTATATTTTTAGCCATTATTGCGATTATGCCGGCGTTTGCAGCAATAGCCGGTGTTACACAAGGATTTGCAACATTTTATGGTGGAACTTCCCTATTGATAATGGTAGGTGTAATTTTGGATACTTTGAAACAAATTGAAAGCTATCTATTGATGCGTCACTACGAAGGAATGATGAAGTCTGGGAAAATTAAAGGCAGGTCACAAGTTGCTGTGGCATAGATTGAAGAATAAATTGAACAATAGAATATAAAAATGGCCAAGCAGACTTCAATCGAACAAGATGGAACTATAATAGACGCACTGTCCAATGCAATGTTTCGTGTGGAACTTGAAAACGGACATATGGTGGTTGCTCATATTTCCGGTAAGATGAGAATGCATTATATTAAGATCTTGCCAGGTGACAAGGTAAAGTTGGAGATGTCACCTTATGATCTTACTAAGGGTCGAATTGTTTACAGATATAAATAAGTTTTTCTGATGAAAGTTAAAGCATCTGTTAAAAAAAGAAGTAGTGATTGTAAGATTGTGAGACGCAAAGGAAAGGTTTACATAATCAACAAAAAGAATCCAAGGTTTAAACAAAGACAAGGGTAATTATGGCTAGAATTTCAGGAGTTGATATTCCCGATAATAAGCGGGGAGAAATTGCATTGACATATATTTTTGGGTTGGGCAAAAGCTCTTCACAAAGTATACTTGATCAAGCTGAAATCAGCAGGGATAAAAAGGTTAAGGATTGGACCGATGAAGAATCAAATAAAATAAGATCCATAATTGCCGAAACATTTAAAGTCGAAGGAGTCTTAAAGTCCGAAGTACAATTAAGTATCAAACGATTATTGGATATTGGATGCTATAGAGGACTGCGACATAGAAGAGGGCTACCAGTAAGAGGACAACACACAAAGAATAATGCAAGAACCAGAAAGGGTAAGAGAAAAACTATTGCAAACAGGAAGAAGGCAATTAAGTAATAGGATATAATTATGGCACAAAAGAGAAAAGATAAAGCCAAGAAAAGAGTAGTAAATGTGGAATCTGTCGGGCAGGTTCACATCAGGGCTTCATTCAATAATATCATTATTTCCATGACTAATTCTGTTGGCCAGGTAATTTCTTGGGGTTCAGCAGGAAAAATGGGATTTAAAGGTTCCAAGAAAAACACTCCATATGCCGCTCAGATGGCTGCTGAAAATTGCGCCCAAAAAGCCTACGATCTTGGATTGAGAAAAGTTGAAGTATTTGTGAAAGGTCCGGGTGCAGGTAGAGAGTCAGCAATCAGAACTATACAAAATACAGGTATTGAAGTCACAACAATTACGGATGTTACTCCTTTGCCACACAATGGCTGTCGGCCTCCAAAAAGAAGAAGAGTTTAAAAGCATTTAATTTATAAATAGATTATGGCAAGGTATAGAGGACCGAAGTCAAAAGTAGCTAGAAGATTTAATGACCCAATCTTTGGGCCAAGCAAAGCTGTCCTGAAAAAACCATATGGCCCGGGGCAACATGGTAGAGGACGAAGAAAGAAGAAATCTGAATATGCTATTCAACTAAATGAAAAACAAAAAGCGAAATATACGTATGGTGTTTTAGAACGTCAATTTGCTAATTTGTTTCATAAAGCTTCGCGAAAAAGTGGTATCACTGGCGAAATACTCCTACAACTGCTTGAATCCAGGTTGGATAATGTTGTATTTCGATTAGGGATATCTCCTACAAGGCGTGGGGCAAGACAACTTGTGTTACATAAGCATATTCTTGTTAATGGAGATGTCGTAAACATAGCGTCGTTTACCTTAAAGACAGGGGATATCGTTTCTGTAAGAGAGAAATCTAAATCATTAGAGGTTGTGGTGAACAGTTTAGCAGGCAACAGATCACAAAAGTACCCTTGGTTAGAATGGGACAACAAAGAACTTTCCGGTAAAATGATGACTTTGCCAGAAAGAGAGGAAATTCCTGAGAATATCCAGGAACAATTAATAGTTGAACTTTATTCTAAGTAGTAATATACTTTCTCATAAGCTATAATTTAGATCATTAAAATATGTCAATACTAACATTTCAAATGCCTGAAAAGGTAACAATGGAAAAAGCCGATGATTTTCACGGTTTATTTACATTTAAACCATTGGAGCCTGGTTTTGGAGTTACAATAGGCAATGCGCTACGAAGAATTTTACTTTCTTCACTTGATGGTTATGCCATTACAGGAATTAAGATTCCTGGAGTTTTGCATGAATTTTCGACTGTTGAGGGAGTAGTAGAAGATGTTTCAGAAATTATATTGAACCTAAAAATGGTAAGGTTTAAAAAGATTTCAGATAGCGTAGATAGCAAAATTGTCATTCCTATTAAGGGAAAAAATCGGTTTACAGCTGGTGATATATCTAATTTCACTTCTACATTTGAGATATTGAATCCTGAATTGGTCATTTGTAATCTGGATGAAAAAGCTGACTTTGAATTCGAATTGACAATAGAAAAAGGCAGGGGTTATGTGCCAGCGGATGAAAATAAGCCGACGGAGCAAATATTCGGTTTTATTCCGATTGATGCTATTTTCACGCCAATTAAGAATGTAAAATATAATCTGGAAAATACGAGGGTCGAGCAAAAGACAGACTATGAGCAGTTGGTGATAGATATAGAGACTGACGGTTCTGTTCATCCTGAAAATGCGTTAAAAGTCGCAGCAAATATTCTTATTCAGCACTTTATGTTATTTAGCGATCAGACTATGATTCTTGAATCTGCAGATTTGAGAGAGCCTGAGGCAGTAGATGAGGAAATGCTTCATATGAGAAAATTGCTTAAAACTATGTTAAATGATTTAGATCTATCTGTTAGGGCGTACAACTGTCTTAAAGCAGCAGATGTGAGATCGTTGGGTGATTTGGTGAGGTTGGAGATTTCTGATATGATGAAATTCAGAAATTTTGGTAAAAAGTCCTTGGCGGAATTGGAGCAATTGGTAGCTGATAAAAATTTGACTTTTGGCATGGATTTGTCCAAGTATAAACTTGATGAAGAATAATTAAAAAATGAGACACGGTAAAAGATTTAATCATCTTGGAAGAACGGCACCACATAGGAAAGCTATGCTTTCAAATATGGCTTCTTCATTAATATTACATAAAAGAATTTCAACAACTGTTGCTAAAGCAAAAGCACTCCGAAAATATGTTGAGCCTTTAATTACAAAATCTAAAACTGATTCTTCACATAGTCGCAGGGTTGTTTTCTCTTATCTACAGGATAAAGAATCCGTAAAAATCCTGTTTGACGAAATCTCTGAAAAGGTAGATGACAGGCCAGGAGGTTATACAAGAATTATTAAGACAGGAAACAGGTTAGGCGATAATGCAGAAATGTGTATCATGGAACTTGTGGATTATAACGAATTGCTTCTTGCTGACAAAGAACCAGCGAAAGTTAAGTCAACCAGGAGAAGTCGAAGAGGTAAAAAAACTACTGAAGCTGACGTCTCCACAAAAGTAATTGATGAATCAGTTGTAGAAGCAGAAGTAGTAGAGGAAGAAGTAGTAGAGGAAGAAGTAGTAGAGAAAGAAGTAATTTCGGAATCTGTTGAAGAGCCAGCGGATGAGGTAAAGGCTGAAGAAAGTAAGGAAGAACCAAAAGATAGTTCTGAACCGGAAGTGGATGGTGAGGAAGATTCCAAAAAGGAATAAATTTATATGATAATATCATTGAATCGGGATTAAGCGTTTGTTTAAGCCCTATTTTTTTGAGGTGAAATTATTGAATCCGGTCTTGCTAAGAAGTGTCTTACTTTGGATAAGTAAGAGATAATAATTTACTTTGCCGTAATTTGTAGAACCACTGTAGAATGAAATATCAAACCAGAGAAAAAGCAGTTTTAATCCTAGAAGATGGCACCTATTTTAATGGTTATTCCATTGGAAAAAAGGGTGTATCCGGAGGTGAAATTTGTTTTAATACTGGAATGACCGGATACCAGGAAATTTATACCGACCCTTCTTATTACGGACAGATTATTGTAAATACTACATCGCATATAGGGAACTATGGTGTGCATAAGGATGAACAGGAATCATCAAAGCCCAAAATTTCGGGGTTGGTAGTTAATGATTATTCAATTGTCCATAGTAGATTTCAAGCTACTAATTCGTTGCAGGAATATCTTGAAGCTAATAATATTGTTGGGATTTCTAATGTAGACACGAGACGTATCGTTCGTCATATACGTTCAAAGGGCGCTATGAATTGTCTGATTTCTTCGGAAGAATTAGATCCGGAGGCATTGAAGAAAAAAGTAGAGGATCTGCCATCTATGAAGGGGCTTGAATTGGCCTCTACTGTTTCTACAAAAAAATCATTTTTTTATGGTGACTCAAACGCTAGATACAAAGTTGCGGCACTTGACATTGGTATAAAAGTCAGTATCCTAAAAAATTTAACAAAAAGAGATTGCTATGTCCAGGTGTATCCTGCAAAAACTTCTTTTGAAGAGATGGAAAAATGGAACCCCGATGGTTATTTCCTTTCAAACGGACCCGGAGATCCTGCGGTAATGGAATATGCAGTAGAAACTGTAAAGAAAATATTGAAAGCGAGCCAACCGGTTTTTGGTATTTGCCTCGGGCACCAAATCCTGGCTCTGGCAAGTGGTTTATCTACTTTTAAGATGCATCATGGACATCGGGGATTGAATCACCCTATAAAAAACCTTGAAACAGGTTTATGTGAGGTAACTTCTCAAAACCATGGATTTTGTGTGTCAAAAGATGATACAGATAAAAATAACGATGTTGAAGTAACTCACATCAACTTGAATGATAACACAGTTGCCGGGATAAGGTTGAAAAATAAACCTGCCTTTTCCGTACAGTATCATCCGGAATCATCTCCGGGGCCTCATGATTCCCGTTACTTATTTGATTCCTTAATTGATTTAATGTCTAATAATAAAAGTTTATAAAATGAGTCTTATAGAAATAATCCAAGCACGACAAATCCTCGATTCAAGAGGTAATCCTACTGTTGAAGTAGATGTAATTACAGAAAATGGTATCCTTGGAAGAGCCGCCGTTCCATCAGGAGCTTCAACTGGTGAAAATGAAGCCGTTGAGTTAAGAGATGGTGACAAGTCTAAATATTTAGGTAAAGGAGTATTAAAGGCGGTTGAAAATGTTAACGATAAAATTGCTGAAGAACTTGTTGGCCTGTCTGTTTTCGAACAAAAATTGATTGACAAAATCATGATCGAATTGGACGGTACGGATACAAAGTCAAACCTTGGCGCCAATGCGATTTTAGGAGTTTCTCTTGCTGTAGCAAAAGCTGCTGCACAGGAATCCGGTCAATCGTTGTTCCGTTATTTAGGAGGTACAAATGCGTTCACCCTTCCTTTACCAATGATGAATATTATCAATGGTGGTTCTCACTCCGATGCTCCAATTGCATTCCAGGAGTTTATGATTCGCCCCGTTGGCGCTCCCACTTTTAGTGAAGCGCTAAGGATGGGTGCTGAAATATTTCATAATCTAAAGAAAATTATTCACGATAAAGGTTTAAGCACTGCTGTAGGTGATGAAGGTGGTTTTGCTCCAAATTTCTCTGGTGGTACTGAGGAAGCTCTGGATACCATTTTGGTAGCTGTTGAAGCTGCAGGTTATAAACCTGGTTCAGATGTGACCATTGCATTGGATTGCGCATCTTCAGAATTTTATGAAGATGGAAAATACAACTATGCTAAGTTCGAAGGTGAAGGCGGAGCAGTAAGAACCAGGGAGGAACAAGTGGAATATCTGGCGGATTTAATTTCAAAATATCCAATAGATTCAATAGAAGATGGTTGTGATGAAAATGATTGGGAAGGATGGGCCTTATTAACAGCAAAAATTGGCGATAGGTGCCAGCTGGTTGGAGATGATCTTTTGGTGACAAATGTTAAGTTCCTGAAAAGAGGGATTGAAGAAAAAAGTGCAAATTCCATACTGATCAAAGTGAACCAAATAGGTACGCTTTCCGAAACATTGGATGCCATCGAGATGGCACACAAAGCTGGATGGACTGCTATTATTTCACACAGATCCGGCGAAACTGAAGATGCAACCATCGCAGATATTGCTGTAGCTACAAATGCTGGACAGATCAAGACTGGTTCTTTATCCAGATCTGACAGGATGGCCAAGTACAATCAATTACTAAGAATTGAAGAAGAATTGGGAGAAACTGCTTTTTATCCTACTAAATAATTACTATAAATATTAATTGAAAAGTCATACTCAATTTGTGTATGGCTTTTTTAATGTTTAAAATTTAATCTGCAGTATTTGTTTTCTTTTTGAAGATGTGCGTAATTTAGCAAGCAATTACTAAAGCAATGTTGAAAAAACTTCCAAAAATTACTACAAATTTCTATTTCATCGCAGGAATGTCATTTCTATTCTGGATGCTATTTCTCGACTCTAATGATCTGTATACTCAATATAAATTAAGCGGGCAGCTCAAAGCGCTAAATCGCGAAAAGGAATTCTACCTGGAGAAAATTGATAAGGTTAAACAAGAAAGAGAGCAGCTTTTAACCAATACTGAGGCTTTAGAGAAATTTGCCAGGGAGAAATATCTGATGAAAAAAGAATCGGAAGACCTTTATGTGATTGTTGAAGATTCGAAATAACCGGTTAACTATTTCGTTATCAAGTCAAACCAAACAATAAATTACATGCGTAGATTAAGACTTTATTTCATTATATCAGCTACTTTTATAATCTCAACCACTTTGGCACAGGATGGCCAAAGGCCTGGATTTTTAGATAAAGTATTTGTAGGCGGAGGATTTGGAGCAGGATTTGGAGACTATACCTTCATCAATATTTCTCCGATTATTGGATATCGGGTTACTCCCAAATTATCTGCAGGTATTCGTTTGACGTATCAATACACAACATTTGATTATTTTGATTTTCAAGATCAGAGAACTAAGAAATATCAGGGCAACGATTTTGGAGTTGGTGGTTTTGCAAGGTTTATGCTTTTTGGTCCTATTTATCTGCAGGCCGAGTATGAGCATTTAAACTACGATGGATTAGATTATAATGGAGTGAGTTCACGGTCTAGCTTCAACTCTTTCATGGCCGGGGGTGGCATTTCCCAACCGGTCGGAGGGAAAGCCTTTCTGTTTTTTACAGCTATGTATAATTTTTCATATGAAAATTTCAATACCAGCAACGTGTACAGGTCACCTTACAATAGTCCCTGGGTGATTAGGATTGGAATTACCGCAGGTTTCTAAAATTTTATCTCAAATTTTTCAGCTAATTCTTTCAAATCATTTTCTACAGGTTTCAGAAGGTTAAATCCTGTTTTAATTCGTTCCTGTGAGATAATTCTTTCCGGGTCTCCTGGTATTAATACTGGCTTATGTTCATCAATCGGGGTGGCAGATCGGAAACGTTTTATCCAATTGTCCATATTGGTTTTAAATTTATCTTTTGGTTGGAAAGCATCTACACGCATCGCACCGAAAAAATGCCCCAATCCTTCACCGGGCATGTCATCAGCTACTGGTAAAAAACTGACGAAAGGCGGTGCCCATGGCCCATAGCTAGCCCCTGATAAGACGGCAGAAAAAATATCTACAATTGATCCAAGACAATATCCTTTATGACTTCCATGTTCTCTGTCTCCACCTAGCGGTAAAAGTGCGCCACCATTCTTAACTTCAAAAGCATTTGTGGACGGATGTCCATCCTTATCCTGAACCCAGCCAGCTGGTGTATCTTCTTGTTTTCTTTGCAAAATCTCCAATTTTCCATTGGCAGCAGTGGTTGTGGCAAAGTCCGCGACAAAGGCAGGTTCTTTACCTGCCGGGATTGCAACAGCAATTGGATTGGTGCCTAGCATTCGTTCTTTTGACCAGGTAGGAGCAACCAGAGGGCTGGCATTAGTCATGCTAATGCCAATCATATCTTCTTCCAACGCCAACATAGAGTGATATCCTGCAATACCAAAATGGTTAGAATTTTTCACAGAAACCCAACCTGTGCCTACTTTTTTTGCCTTTTTCATAGCTATTTTCATGGCAGCCGGTCCAACCACCAGGCCTAATCCTGCATCTCCATCAACCACGGCAGTGCTTGGAGTTTCATGAACAATATTGATATTTGGATTTGGTTTTATTCTATTGGCCTCCCAAAGACGAACATAACCGGAAAGGCGAGCAACTCCGTGGGAGTCAACTCCGCGAAGATCAGCCGAGACAAGTGCTAATGAAGCAGTTTCAGCTTGTGATTCCGGACATCCCATCTTAATGAAAACCTGGTAAGCAAAGTCTTTGAGCTGTGTATATGTATACATGAATTTCTCCTATTTTAAGGTGATGCAAAAATAGAAAATATCAATAATAATATACGAATACTAGGGAGGAGAGTATTATTTATTTGTGATTTAACTTCCTGAGGCAGATATTTTTACACTGTTGATCATTTCTTGTTGAATAACTTGTATCATTCCTTCCTTAAGTGAATGTGCAGAAACCCTAATCTGGGTAATATTGAAGCTATCAATCACATATTTTAGCAGGCATGCTGCCACCACGATCATATCTGCTCTCATTTTGAGCATACCGGGTATTTCCAATCTGTCATTTTTATCACTGGAAATGATGGTATGATACGATTTTTCAAATCCTTCTATTGTAAGTGGTAGTTCCGTTTCATCACCTATTAAAAACCTATTTATTTGGTGCTGATAAATTTCGCTCAAGGTGTCAAATGTCCCTGAAGATCCAATCAAACAGTTCGGTTTGTATATTTCCATTTGTTCTTTTAAAGAAATCAACTCTTTATCAAATAGGGTATTTAATTTATCGATTTCATCGGCTGGTATTGGATCGATATTGTGAAACCAATCCAGAAGTCTTTGAGCGCCAATATCGAAGCTGTCCTTCCAGAAAATCTTATTTCTATTGCAAATGATAAATTCAACACTCCCACCGCCAATATCCAAAATAAGTGCATTATCACCTCCAATATCAATGGCGGTCTTTACTCCTTCATAAATGAATTCTGCTTCGATATCTCCTGTTATTATTGTAATATTAAATCCCGTTTTTTGTTTAATAAATTCGTTGAACTCTTTGCCGTTTTTAGCGTTGCGGAACGCACTTGTAGCAAACCCATAAACTTTTGATATTTTCTCCTGCTCAATGATTTTCTTATAAACATCGAGCGCATCCAGTGCCCTTTTTTGTGCTTTTTCTGTAATGATTCCCTTGTTTATTCCATCTTTGCCCAACTTGACAGAAATCTTTTCATTACGAAATATATAGTAAGCACTTGAGGTAATTTTAACCAAAAGCAAATTGAAGGTATTTGTTCCTAAATCTAATATCGCTACTTTCTGTCCCGTCATATTTCAGTTTTTCGCTGCTAATTTAGTAAGAGAAATTTACATTATTTAGTTAATTAATAATTCGTTTGTCATGTTAGTAACCTTATTTACGAAAATGTAATAATATTGTATTAAATTAATTCTACAGTAAATGGATGACTCGGAGCCAACGAAAGATATTGTTTTCAATAAAGGTTATAAGTACCAACAACTAGAAGATGCTAACAAAGATGCGCTTAAAGCAGGTGGAGCGCACAGAATAGAAGCACAACACAAAAAGGGCAAACTTACCGCAAGAGAAAGATTAAATCTTTTACTGGATGATGGGTCATTCCAGGAAATTGGAAAGTTTGTTACGCATCGTTCAACTGAGTTTGGGTTGAGTAATGAAATATATTTGGGCGATGGAGTTGTAACAGGATATGGAAGGATCAATGGTCGGTTGACTTATGTGTTTTCACAGGATTTCACAGTATTTGGAGGATCCTTATCAGAAGCACATGCTGAAAAAATTGTTAAGATCATGGACTTGGCATTAAAAAATGGAGCGCCCATTGTTGGAATAAATGACTCAGGAGGAGCGAGAATTCAGGAGGGTGTAAAATCACTGGGAGGATATGCTGATATTTTTTATAAAAATACACTGGCATCCGGCGTCGTACCTCAAATATCCGTAATTATGGGGCCTTGTGCAGGAGGGGCAGTTTATTCCCCGGCAATCACCGATTTTATTTTCATGGTGGAGCATACTTCATACATGTTTGTCACAGGCCCGAAAGTCGTCAGGACAGTAACTCATGAGGATGTTACTCCGGAAGAATTGGGAGGATCTTCTGCCCATAGCAAGAAAAGTGGTGTGGCTCATTTTTCCGAAGCCAATGAGGTTGAATGTCTTCAAAAGGTAAAATCTTTGCTTTCCTATCTACCTCAAAACTGTGAAGATATTCCGCTTGTCATAGATTTTATGGATATGGAAACGGATGGGAAAATTTTGGATGATATCATCCCCGACAATCAGGAAGAGGCTTATGATATAATAGATATTATAAATCAAGTGATGGACCAAGAAAGTTTCATGGAAATTCACAAAGGTTTTGCGCAAAATATTGTCGTTGGTTTTGGTCGCCTGCGTGGAAGGAGTATTGGCATAGTGGCCAACCAACCGGCTGTGTTGGCTGGGGTTTTGGATATTCATGCCAGTCAAAAAGGCGCCAGGTTTGTTCGATTTTGTGATTGCTTCAATATCCCATTATTGGTCTTTGAAGATGTTCCTGGCTTTTTACCGGGTACAGAACAGGAGTGGAACGGCATTATAACGAATGGCGCTAAGTTGCTATATGCATTTTGCGAGGCGACCGTACCTCGAATTACTGTGATCATCAGAAAAGCCTATGGAGGAGCTTATGATGTGATGAACTCGAAGCATATTGGAGCTGATATGAATTTTGCATGGCCAACGGCAGAAATTGCTGTAATGGGAGCAAAAGGCGCTTCAGAGATCATTTTCAAAAAGGAGATTGCAAAGGCAGAAGATCCTGAAAAAGAATTGGAAACACGAGAGAAAGCATATAATGAAAAATTTGCCAATCCCTATATTGCAGCCTCCAGAGGCTTTATAGATGAAGTGATTATGCCACATCAGACAAGGGAGAAACTAATAATGTCTTTCGAAATGTTGGAGAATAAAGTGGATAAACTACCCAGAAAAAAACATGGGAATATTCCGCTTTAGTTATGGAATATTGAAATCAAATACAAGTTCGTGCATACACTTGAAATGACCTTTGGGGCAGCTGGATCGGCCTGATTTGGAGCATGGGCGGCAATTTAATTTTGTGTTTTCCAACAGAAAAAATTTGGTGCCATACGGATAAAAATTGTTAGGGACGGTTCCTCCCCAAATGCTAAATATAGTTTTGTTGAATGCGGCTGCAATATGAGTGAGACCGGTATCATGACCAAAGACCACCTCTGCCTGCTTTACTAAGGAAGCGGACTGACTCAGGTTAAACTTTCCACAGGCATTGAAAATAACCGTCTTTTTGCCCAGCAATTTTAGTCCATCTTTGATTTCTCTTGTTTTAGGTTCCACATTAAAAAATCTTTCCAGTTTATCTCCTGCCACTGTATCTTCTTTTCCACCAACCAAAATGATGGGCTTATTGATTCGATCGCAAAGTTCTACCATTTTTTTGAATGGTAGAATCTTTGTCCACCCTGTGGCGCCAATCACGTAGACGACAAATCCTTTTTGATGAGTTACCGGCAGCCAATTCAATTCCACTTCGTCTTTATCCGGAATAAAATAGTCTAAGCCCATTCCATCATTCGTGATTCCCAAAGGCGTAGCAGCGTCGAAATACCGTTCAACTACATGGCAATTGGGCATAAAATTGATCTGGAAGTTGGTTAAGAGAAATCTTTTTATCCTCAATTTATCATATGCCTTAGATGGTGATTTCAAGCGAAATTTTATCATGGATGTCCGTATATTTCTATGCAGATCCAAAATGAAGTCAAATTTTTCCTTTTTCAGGGCCGTGATCAAAGCGCTCAACTTATCTTCCAGAAAATGTAATTTATCGATATACGGATTTGCTTCAAGCATAGATTTGTATTGGATTTTAGTACAGTAATGTAATTCAACACCCTCGAGTTGTTGTTTCACACAACGAACTATAGGAGTAGTCCAGGCAATGTCGCCGATAGAAGAAAACCTGATGATCAATATCTTTTTTACTTCCTTCGTCATGCGTTAATCTTCTCTTTTCTATCCATTAAATATTTTTCCACGGTTTCCAGGCTCCAGGCATTGAAGGTCTTTTCCTTGGTCAGAGCTCCCTTTCTACCCATATACACGCCATACTTCATGTGATCAAAACCTTCTATTTCATGCGCATCCGGATTAATACTCAATGTAACTCCCTGCTCAATCGCATAATTTATCCATCGCCAATCGAGATCCAATCGCCATGGATTAGCGTTAATTTCTATGATTACACCATGTGTTGCGCAAGCATCAATTATTTTTTTATGATCAATTGGGTATCCTTTCCTTCGAAGAAGCAGGCGCCCCGTGGGATGACCCAGGAATGTGGTATATGGATTTTCAATAGCTTTTAGCAATCGCTGTGTAGCTTTATCCCGATCCATATTTAAGTTGGAATGAACCGAAGCAACAATAAAATCAAAACTTACCAGGACATCCGGCTCATAATCGAGCGAACCATCATTCAGAATATCTGATTCAATACCTTTAAAAATTTTGAAAGGGCTAAGTTCTCTATTAAGCTCATCAATTTCTTCATGTTGTTTTATAATTTGAAATTCCGGCAAACCATTGGCATAAAAAGCAGATTTGCTATGGTCAGACAATCCCAGGTAGTCATATCCTTTACCAATACAATACTCTGCCAATTGTCGAATGTGATTTTTTCCATCGCTATAATTGGAGTGATTATGGAAAGGACCATTTAGATCTTCTAATTCCAATAATCTGGGAAGTTCTTTATTTGATTTGTAATCAATTTCAAATGTTCCTTCTCTCAATTCCGGCTCAATATAGTGTGATTCAAATTCTTCATAAGCGGCTTTTTCGCTATCAATTTCCTCGCTAAGCAGATATTGATGCATTGTTTTTCCGTCTTTAATTAAACCGGCCAGGTGTTTTCCTGAACCGGTAGAAAGCATCATTTTTCCATGAAATGCGGAAGAATTTGTAAAGCGAATGTTCCACTTCAATTTAATGGAAGTAAAGGTACCTCTCAATGTAAATGGTCCTGATGAGCGATTATCTATTTCCACAGTTTTGCTATTGCTCAGCAGAGTTTTTACAGTCGTTGTATTCATACTATCCATTAATATTTCTACAAGTTCAATAACATCGAGTTTTCTTCGGAAATCTCCTGTAAGTTCGATTTTTTGTGTAGGAAAGGCAGTCCTCAGTATGTCAATCAAATGATGTGCCCATGGCTCTGCATCCGCAAACAGGACTTTTCCTCGTTGACTGATCAGGTATTCCAGGTTGTGCATGATGGTCTCCTGGGTCTTTGCACCAAATCCTTTCAATTTTGCCAACTTACCTGTTTTGCAAGCGTCAAGTAATGCGTCAATGCTCTCAATATTAAGTTCTTTCCAGATGATTTTTATCTTTTTCGGACCGATACCTTTCAGATCAATCATTTCCAGAATTCCTTCGGGAGTTTTCGAAATGAGTTCATCAAACAGTCGGAAACTTCCGCTTTTGCTAATTTCAATAATGGACTGAGCCAAGCCTTTACCGATGCCTTCCAGTTTTTCTAATTCATCTTTATTTTTTTCAATAAGGGCTTCTTCTTGTTTCTCTATATTAAATACCGCGTTAATATAGGTTCTGATTTTAAACTGATTTTCATCATGTAGTTCCAACAATGAGGCAGTTAGTTTCAGAAGTTTAGCTATTTCTTTATTAGTCATGGATTGGATCGGTTATTACAAATAACTTGGTTTATCACGAAATTACTGGAAATTACAATTCTCAAAAAGCAAAACACAAATAATACATAATGGTTCATACATATTATATCATGAATAATAATCTGACTGTCTGTATTTCAGATAAAATTAAAATATAATTTATGCTTAATAAATGTGAGAAGTAGCGGCGTGAATGAGATTTGAAAAGTAAAAAAAAGCCTTTGGATGGCATTCACTTTGTATTTCAATATTCAAATGTAAGTTATCTCAACACTATTTTATTAAGGAGGAGTTGCTAATTATGATAGACAAAACGATTCTTTTTTTGTTAAGAAATAAACTATGTATAAATTTCATATTAAGTAGTGTCTGTCTATAAAGTCAGCGTCTGTTCAGAATGTTCGAGATCAAGGCTTGCACAGTTTCTAAAAAAGGAGTTTACGTTTGTAAATGAGTTTTTCAGAAACAAGCCTGCCTACCGGACAGGCAGGCGTAACGCAGAGATCGGACATGATGGACAGACACGTAGTGCCGATGGGTTGCGTGTGTAATAAATTTTAAACAGAAAAAAAATA
>Ga0114950_10000614_pt1 | contig 24909 bp, 25 predicted proteins | sample N075metaG_FD_83503 | JGI IMG/M metagenome (GOLD analysis project Ga0114950, IMG submission 83503) | Deep subsurface microbial communities from Kermadec Trench to uncover new lineages of life (NeLLi) - N075 metaG | ecosystem: Environmental > Aquatic > Marine > Ocean trench > Sediment | place... | reverse complement strand
TTTCGGATTTTCCTCATACCGGAAAAGTTTTTGTCCTGACAATCGACGATATGATCAAACCAGGGGCTGTCTTCAATGATCCCCTTGGCATAAGGCCTTATAAGTGCAGTAATCTCGGCTTCAGGAAAATTATGGCGCAAACATTCAAAAACTGGTGTTGCCATAACTATATCTCCAACCCAGTTCGGACAGCGGACTACAAGGCTGTCGAGAGATTGAAGTGAGGTAAGCATTTTAGTAGGAGCGTATAGGCAGAAAGATTTAGCTCTGATCCAGGGTATAAGCCACGGCTTCAGTCTTCACTCCGGCGGCCATTTGTTCTCTTTCCAGTTTAATGTAATCCGAACGTACGCCCATTACATTAGAGTAACGAATAGTATAGTGAATCTTATCCTCAGCTATCAGCTGTTCTGACAGATCTCGATCATAGGCTACCAGGTCGTCTCGTTCACTTATCCATGGCTTCAACTTTATCGACCAGGTTGCGGTATATTGGCGCGCAATTCCAGTCAGTTTCAGCATTCACATACCAGTTGCACAACTTGGCGAGCTTGTCCAGGAACAGATCATGGTCCTCACCGAAATTCAGGCACGATCCATCAAAGTAGTTACCTTTACCTGCCATTTTCGATTCGTCAATAAGCGGCTTAGCGATTTCATAGCCAGCAGTTCCCTTAAATGGAAAAAACAAAGCCCATCGAAACCGGCCCATTTTGACTTTCGCGCAGAGTTTAATGGTCTCCATGATCTCATCGCGGGATTCGTAAGGCAGGCCAAACATGACAAACGCTGAACTGTGTAAATCGAACGCATGGGCTGCGTGAAAAGAACGTTCAATCTGCTCGTTTTTCATATAGCGCTTGAGCACTTCACGACGCACTCGAGCTGAGCCACTTTCCAGGCCAAATTTAACAATAATGCAACCAGCTTCACTTAGTGCCTTAGCGGCGGCTTCTCCAAAACAGTTGACGTGACCGTTAACAACAAAGGGGATGCCGACCTTGTGTTTTTTGTAAGCTTCACAGAATTCAATGACGTAGCCAGTATTTAAGAGTAAAAAGGTCATCATCGAAAATGAAGGTATTAATTTCCGGGTTTTCCCGTATCAGCTTCTTCAAGTCTTCCATCATTACTTCAATAGGAAAATGACGTAAAAAGTCTTTAACATTTTTCGCAGCACCATCTGCGATGTACTGGTCTACAATTTCGATATTGAAGCAATAAGTACATTTGTAAGGACAACCGCGGGATGTCAATATACCCATCCACCCTCAGGTCTCTTTCATAACGGCTTTCATGTCGAATATGTTGTAATCCAACCGAGGGAGTTTTTCTAAATCAGGAAAAGGTGCCACTGGGTTGGATACCGGAACACTTCCCATCCAAGAACGAAAATTGGCAAGGGTGTGTGGTTTTTCCCCTTGCTTCAAGGAATTCATTAATTCAAGCAATGTCCAATCACCTTCACCAACGCAAACATAATCAAACAATTTCGATTTGTGTACGTCATCCGGAACCATTGTGCAATGTACTCCGCCAATTGTCTGTACAAAATCCGGGAAAGCTTTACGAATAGCCTTACTCTGTTCAACTACCCAATCGTATTGTTGAGACATCACTGAAAAGCCAACCAAGTCGGGGTTGGTTTTACCGATATAATCGATGATCTCCTCACTGCTTGGAATTGGTTTATATTTCTCAGATACGTGCATTAGATCCATTTCATGACCATTGGCGTGAAGCACACCAGCCAACGCTGCAATGCCGTGATTGGTACCGAGGGGTGCATCAATCTGAGGGTAAATAAGTAAAATTTCCATCGTGTTAGGTATGTGGAAATTCGCTGGATTAACTAAATTCTGGCCCGATCGGATACTAATACTAACATCGAATGAAATCTTTCGATAAAAAAATATTCGTCATCTGTTTGATAATCGCTAGCACATCAATATCTATCGGCAAAGCCTGGTTATACCGCACACGCTGAACCTTTCAGAACCATTGATTATTCCCACCTACTGCATTGGTGAAAAGTCAGTGGCTTTCATCCAGGTTCTTTCAACCCCTGCAAGTATAGGTCCGTTTGCGTTGGAAGTTTCGGCGACAGCTTGCCATTCTGGGTCCTGACCAAATGCACGCCAGGATGCATCTGCCGCTTCTCGGCTAGCATGGGCCAAGAGATAAATAAGTGTGTTTTCGGCTTTATCGGGCTCGGTTGGTGACCAATATCCCACATTAGTCATGCCATGCTTTTCAAATATTTGCAGAGTATGATCGCGGAATCGGGCCTGAAGGTTTGCCAGGTTACCGGGCGTCGCTGTATAGACTCTTAGTTCAAAAACTTTATCTGAGCTTTGCGCAAAGCTGGTAGTCTTCCCGGGGATAAGATTGAATGCTAAGCCGAGAACGGCTGCCAATGTGACTATAGCTAGTCCGGATTTGATTTTATTAAGTTGCACTCTCATTTCCTCCAATAGGTGACGATTCGAGTTGCGCCAGTATAATTGGGAAAACATGAAACTACTACACTTCAACACTGACAGTAACATTACGCCATTTTCTTTTGATTTGCCTTCCTTGAGAAAAGTGTTCCGGCAGGTACATAGGTGATAGTTTAAAAATTGAATCCGGCTCCAAGGGATTGAAATTCTCGGTTTACCCCTGAGTCTGCTAGTGCGCTTGGTGAGCTGACAAAGAGGGTTCACAAACTGCAGTTCAGCGCGGAATGCAATGGAGTGTCTCTCGGCCTTCAGTAGTACTTAGCGCTTCTGATATAAACAGATTTGATCAATGACTATCCTGCAGCATTTCCGCCAAACTGTCTAAATAGCCTGCCATTGACGCTAGGTTAGATTCTGACGACTGCTTCTAGTATGATTTCGCGTTCGTATCTTCAAGGTGGGACTAATGGCAGAAAATCTCTTACAGCAGGGGCTGGAACTTACGGTCTACGGCATGGGGACAGTATTTGTGTTCCTTGTCATGCTGATATTTGCTACTAGAGGCATGTCCTATTTGGTCTTGCGATTCGGAGGGGGAGATACAACTCAATTGCCAATTGTGGCCAAATCGATAATTTCGACAAAAAATCTTGAAAGCACCCAGTTGATTGCGGTGATTATAGCTGCTGTTCGGCAATATCGTGTTTCGCATAAGAAATAGGTAGGGGAATTTTCAATCCCTTATAAGTTTGCAGTAAATATGAGAAGAAACAATGAGTGAGAATAAGAATCCGCTGGGGATAACTGAACTTGTCCTGAGGGACGCCCATCAGTCACTGTTTGCAACGAGATTGCGAATAGATGACATGCTACCGATAGCAGAGAAATTGGATCAGGTAGGCTTCTGGTCAATAGAATCATGGGGAGGAGCAACTTTTGATGTCTGCATTCGCTACTTAGGTGAAGATCCCTGGGAGCGAATACGCTTGCTCAAGGCAGCAATGCCGAATACGCCACAGCAAATGCTGTTCCGCGGACAGAATATACTTGGCTACCGTCATTATGCTGACGATGTGGTAACAAAATTCGTGGAAAGGGCCGCAACCAATGGCGTAGATGTGTTCCGAGTGTTTGATGCCATGAACGATATGCGTAACCTGGAAACAGCGATCAAGGCAGTACGTAAGGTGGAGAAACACGCCCAAGGAGCTATGTCTTATACCGTCAGTCCCGTACACACCATCGACAGTTGGCTCGAAATGGCTCGAAAAATCGAAGATTTGGGCGCGGATTCACTGTGCATCAAAGACATGGCAGGCTTGTTAAAACCTTATGTTGCCTACGAGCTGATCACTCGATTGAAGAAAACAGTGACCATACCAATTCACATGCAGTGTCACGCGACCACGGGTATGTCAACAGCTACTTATGTAAAGGCAGTGGAGGCGGGTATTGATAATGTGGATACCGCTGTTTCATCTATGAGCATGACTTATGGCCATTCAGCAACGGAGAGCTTGGTGGCAATTTTAGAAGAAACAGGTCGGAACACTGGCCTGGATATTAATCTCCTAGAAGAGATTGCCAGCTATTTCAGAGAAATTCGCAAGAAGTATGCAAAATTTGAAGGTGCATTAAAAGGCGTTGATTCACGAATTCTTATTGCCCAGGTACCTGGTGGCATGCTTACCAACTTGGAAAGTCAGCTACGCGAACAAAATGCATCTGAACGGCTCGACGAAGTTCTGGAAGAGATTCCAAAGGTCCGAAAAGATCTGGGTTATATTCCTTTAGTCACGCCGACCTCCCAAATTGTAGGATCCCAGTCAGTTTTAAATGTGCTCACGGGAGAGCGCTACAGTAACATTACCAAGGAAACCAAGGGGGTACTTAAAGGTGAATACGGTGCGACCCCAGCGCCGATAAACACTGAGCTGCAAAACAAAGTTCTTAAAGGAAGTGAGCCGATTACCTGTCGACCCGCCGATTTACTCGAGCCGGAGTTTGATAAGCAACATAAAGAATTAATGAATTTGTCAAAGGAACAAGGATTTTCTCTGGCGAATGAAGTAGACGACACCCTGACCTATGCCTTGTTCCCACAGATCGGATTGAAATTTCTTAAGAATCGAAATAATCCTGATGCATTCGAACCGGTGCCGGGAACAGAACCTGAGCCGGCTCCCGCCGTTAGCTCGGTTAGTACGAGCGATAGTGACGTATTTACGGTTGAGGTCAGTGGCACCTGTTATGTAGTAAGGGTAACTGAGGGTGGAGATGTCACTCAACTCAGCGAAACCAAATCCAGTCCAGCAACCCAAGCGGAGCCGCCAAAAGCTTCAATGGGTGCTGCCCAGCCTGTACCAGCTCCCTTAGCGGGTAATGTATTCGATGTGCCAGTTGCTCCGGGGCAAGCAGTATCTGAAGGTGATGTCATTCTGATATTGGAAGCAATGAAAATGGAAACGGAAATTCGATCACCTGTCACCGGTACTATCGCCGAGGTGCTTGTAAAAGTAGGTGATGCTGTGAAAGTCGGTGATCCGCTGATTACGGTAGGGTAGGTTATATGAATCAGTTAGTTCAGCTATGGGGGTCTACTGGCCTTGCCCAGATTGTCATGCCCCAGGTGCTGATGATACTCATCGGGTTTTTACTGTTATTCCTTGCGATTAAGAAGGGTTTTGAACCGCTGCTCTTGGTACCCATTGGTTTCGGTGGCATATTGGCGAATATTCCCGGTGTTGATATTGCAGTTGGCGATGGGATACTCCATCAGTTTTACGCAATGGGCTTGGAAACCGGCGTGTTCCCACTGTTGATTTTCATGGGAGTGGGTGCGATGACAGATTTTGGGCCGCTGTTGGCAAATCCAAAAACATTACTGCTCGGAGCCGCTGCACAGATTGGCATCTTTGCCACCCTATTAGGGGCCTTGTTTCTTACTGATATTGGAATTTTTGATTTTACCATTCAACAGGCAGCCGCAATTGGCATAATAGGGGGTGCCGATGGTCCGACTGCTATCTATGTGGCGGGAATATTGGCGCCGGAGTTATTAGGTGCAATAGCTGTTGCAGCCTATTCCTACATGGCATTAGTACCGTTGATTCAGCCGCCGATAATGAAGCTTTTGACGACTCAAAGTGAGCGACAAATTGTCATGACTCAGGTTCGGGATGTAGCCAAAACTGAAAAAATCCTATTCCCATTACTGTTGTTGATTCTCGTCGCCCTGTTAGTTCCAAGTGCTACACCGCTGCTTGGAATGTTCTGTTTTGGTAATTTGATGAAGGAATGTGGTGTGGTAAATCGCTTGTCTGAAACGGCACAGAATTCGCTGATTAATATTGTAACAATTTTGCTAGGACTGTCCGTTGGCTCGAAGTTGGTAGCTGAGGAGTTTCTGGTGGCGTCTACCCTTGGCATCCTCGCCTTGGGAATAGTTGCTTTTTCAATTGGTACGGCAACGGGCGTGTTGATGGGAAAGCTTATGAATCTGTTTCCTGGTAGCAAGATAAATCCTTTGATAGGGGCATCTGGTGTCTCTGCCGTTCCGATGGCTGCTAGAGTTGCTAATCGAGTGGGGCTGGAAGCTAATCCCAATAATTTCCTATTAATGCATGCAATGGGGCCAAATGTCGCTGGTGTGATCGGCTCCGCTATCGCCGCTGGGATTTTGATTCAGCTTGCTGGTGGCTAGCGCTTAATAAATTTCAGGGTCATCCTGTCACTTTCACCAATTTCCCGGTATCTGGCCCTGGCTCGCCGGTTGAACGTTGATCCTCTCAATGTCGGGGGTAAAGAATAAACGCCATCGGCATGATCCTTGTTATCTAATGGATTTCCGTTAATTTCGGCCTGATCAAGTAATTCGAATCCGGCATTTTCTGCCAATTCAATGACATAGGATTGGTTAATATAGCCATTTTCCCCTGCTGGATCCTGAGGTACAGTTTCGTCTCCTCGGTGATCAACAATGCCAAATATTCCACCCGGCTTTAACATTGTGTAGATAGCAGCGTAATTATCTTGGATTGGAGGGTCATAAATAATGAATCCATGAGCCCGAAAAACAAGGACCCTATCGGCGCTACCCGGTGGGACATTAGCCACTGGATTAGGAAATTCAGAATTGGAGAGCACAGGTAAATAGTTGCCTCTTCCGGCAAGGTAAGGTTCTAGTATACTTCGATACCAACCTCCCTGACCGCCCGGCCAAATTTCCACCACGGTCAACGCAGGTCTTACGTCAAAGAAATCTAGGGTTTCCAATGGGTTACGAAACTGATTTCGGGCACGGGCTTCCTCACTTCGGTTTGGGCTGTCTATCAGTGTTTGAAGCTCGACCCTGAACTGCTCGTCCAGCAGCTGTGTCTGAGCGAACAAGTTTGGAGCGATACCCAACAGCAATGCACTAATAACTGACAGGCTAATTTTTCTACTTGCAAGAGTGATTGACGTCATCGGTAGGAATCCCGTGGAAATTAATTGAGTTGTATTCGGTAAAGACCCGCTGACCTGTTCGATTATTTCGCAGATCGAACTTCGCTGGAATAAGCTCAATTATAAGGAGCTTAGTTCGTCATTGAATATGTTCTGATCCATAGTTTGAGATGGCGATTCGGAACAGGGCTTGCCCACTGCCCTGGCGGGGACACCAACTACTGTTGTATGGGGAGGCACATCACTTAAAACGACACTGCCGGCACCAACTTTGGCGCCGACCCCAATTTCAATATTTCCAAGAACCTTGGCTCCGGCAGAAATCATGACACCAGTACGAATCTTTGGATGTCGATCACCCTGCTCATTACCGGTTCCACCAAGGGTAACCGACTGCAAGATTGAAACATCATCTTCAATAACACATGTTTCACCGATAACTATGCCGGTTGCATGATCGAACATAATCCCATTGCCAATTGAGCAGGCTGGATGAATATCTACACCGAATACCTCTGAATTTCTGCTTTGAATAAAAAGCGCCAAGTCTCTTCGATCAGTACTCCACAAAAAGTGTGCAAGGCGATGTACCTGAATTGCCTGAAAACCTTTCAAATAAAGAATCACGGGAAGATAGGAATTAATAGCTGCATCTCGTTCAAATACAGCTTTTACATCATTGGCTGCGTGCTGGATTATTTCGGGAGAGGCATCAAACGCACCGTCGAACAATTCGCGCACAGCAATCGCAGGCATTACTTTATCTGAAATTTTGTTAGCCAGAATAAAGCTTAAGGCTGATTGCAGACTTCGATGATTTAGCACACAGGCATAGACATAACCTGCCAACAAGGGTTCTCTTTTGACTAACAGTTTTGCTTCTCCAGTTAGCTTTACCCACAGTTTGTTTGCCATTATTAAATCCTGAATCGGTAGTGGTTTCAGTCAAACGTTAGACTGTATGTATCCTATGATGGCGGCGTATGGTAACAGGTAAACCTTTGCAGGACAAAAGTGAAACTATTAGATTTCAAGGGATTAAGGGCCAAATAGAACACCCGATTATGCACCGAGAACACGGGTTCAATGTCTCTCAGGTATCGTCTATACCCATGCATTGAATTAGGTCATACTAACGGCGAAATCATTACTTTGAAAATCGAGATGCTATGGGAATACAAGTTAGAACCGGCTGTCTTTTCTTCTTTTTGTTTCCTGCGGTTGTTTTTGCTCAGGACGACAGCTATGCGCGTTATTGGCAGGAACTGGCCACGGTGGATACTGATTTCTCCCAGGCAGCAACTGAGCGTGGTCGTACCGAGGCCTTTTTAGACGTTCTGGGGGAAGGCTCGTTGCTTTTTCGAGAGGGTCCTGTTGACGCCAGGGAGTTGTATCAACGGAATGAATCATTGTATAGCCTGGACCAGTTGAGCTGGCGTCGCCATTTTATTGATGTATCCAGGGACGGTGATATTGGAATTACTGTCGGTCCAAATGTGTTTACCGGTAATCAAGGGGATCAGGACGACGACGAACGTTTACAGAGTTATAGCCACCTGGCAAACGTATGGCATAAGGTTGATGGCAATTGGAAATTGATGGTTATGATAGTTGTGCGGGTTCCTGGTTTTCTGAGTATGGATGTTGAAACTGATTACCGATCCACGCAACAGGTACTGGCGGAAACTGCTCATCCGGCAATGACTGAAAATATCGATATGCAAAGCCTAATCGATGCGGATAATCTGTTTGGATTATCTATTAATTTTCGAGGAGGCCAGCGCGCACGTCTTCGTTACGGGCTTGAAAATCAAAGAGTTTATTTGCCTGGCATGGCACCGGCTGTCGGTGCAGAAGCCGCCAGTATTGCTTACGGCAAATTTCTGGATAGCCGCGTTGCCACCACAAACCCAATTAATGTCAAATACATGGGGGGATACCTTTCAACGTCTAAGGAGTTGGGATATACCTATGGTGTTATGACTACTAATGACATTCAGGGAGAGTCGGGGTTACGCGCTAACTATTTGAGGATCTGGCGGTTTTCGGCCAGTAATGAGTGGAGGATTGCAATGGAATTACTCAGTGAATTCTAAGTCGAACAACACACGTAATTTTTGTGCGTTAGGATTTATATTTCTTGGAAGTGTTAAAGTTGAACAACTTCTATGAGGTTTTCTGGTAATATTTTGCTCGTCAGTTTTTTAAGATTCATAATGAATACGGCCAATAAGGAGAGCATAGCAACCACCCAAACTGATGAATATACTGGATGGGCAGTGAAAGTGCCGATCTGGTAAATGACAGTTGCTGTGATATAAGCGAGTCCGGTGCACCAACCAAATACCAGGACCATCCATTGCCAGCCAGCCTCTTTGTTAATAGCACCGAGTACAGCTATGCAAGGAGCGTAAAGAAGTACAAATACCAGGTAGCAGAACGCTGCAAGAGGGCTAGCGAACAGGGAGGCCATATTGGTCAGAGTCCCGGTTTCTACGCCCTGTGCTTCAGCAACCACAGCTGTATCAGAAACATCCCCGATTGAGATTCCCAAAGGGTCTGTAAAGGTACCGCCGAGAGCCATGAGCTCATTGCCTATGGAGCTAAATGCGGCCCTAGCAGCAGCCAATATATCTGGAGGCCCCTCTACCGAATTCTGATTTGGATCGCTGTAGAGCGCGTCTAATGTGCCAACGATGGCTTCCTTGGCAAACACACCGGTGAACAATCCCACTGTGGCTGGCCAGTTTTCTTCCTTAATTCCAAGGGGAGCAAATGCCGGTGTCATGGACTTGCCAATAACGCTCAGTACTGAATTTTCAGTGTCTTCATTCCCGAAACTCAAATCGGTACTGATTGAATTTAAAAAACTTAGTACAACCACTACCGAAATTATGGTTTTACCGGCGCGAAACATAAAACTCTTCAATCGGAACCAGGTCGTAATTAGAATATTACGAATCAATGGAATATGGTACGCCGGCATTTCCTGAAACGAAGGCGTAATTTCACTTTTAAATAGCTGGCGACGAAATATCCATCCGGTGAAGATAGCAAGGCCAATACCCAGCAGATAAAGTAGAAACACCAGGTTCTGACCATTCTGTTGAAAGAAAGCAGCAGCAAACAGAGCATAAACTGTCAGGCGTGCTCCACAACTCATAAACGGTGCCATAGCGATAGTAAGCAATCTATCACTGTCCCGGCCCAGGCTTCTGGATGCCATAATGGATGGAACGTTACAACCAAAACCTACAATCAGTGGTACGAAGGCATTACCTGGCAAACCAACCCCTGCCATAAGTCGGTCAATAACAAATGCAGCACGTGACATATAGCCTGAATCTTCGAGTACCGAAAGACACAGAAAAAGAAAGCCGATAACCGGTATAAAAGTAGCTACCAATGTGATGCCACCTCCAAGCCCCTGGGCAATAAGCGTGATGAGCACCGCCGGAGTAGAGATCTGTTCCAATACCCAAGTAGTTCCGTCAATCAATATGGCACCGAACAAAATGTCAAAAAAATCAATGAAAACAGCACCAAGGTTTATTGCAATTGCAAACATCGAATAGATCATCAGCAGGAAAAACGGCACACCCAACCAACGATTAATCAGCACGCTATCTATTTTTTCTGACAAACTGTGATTTGAAGGTATTACTTCCATTACGCCATCAACAAGCTGTCGAGAACGATGATATCGACGCAATATCTGTTCCTCGTCAGCCGGTGTTTGATCGGTAATTTGCTGACCTTTAAATGGTTGGACAGATTCCACGGATGAGTGCAGGTGTTCATACAGTTCATCCATGCCTGTTTTACGCGATGCAATAATAGCAATCACCGGAACATTCAGTTTATTCGCTAGACTTCGGGCATTTATTTTAATGCCCTGTTGCTTAGCAACATCAACCATATTGAGCACCACAATAACTGGTCGCCCGGTCTCTAGAATTTGCTGAGTGAGAACTAGGCCGCGTTCTAAGTTAGTGGCATCTATTATGTTGATGATCAAATCGACATCATTTTGTTGTAAATAATTCTGCGCTATTTGCTCATCAATACTTTGACTGGCTTGTTCCAACGAGTAGATTCCCGGCAGGTCTACTAATTCAATTTCTTGGTTGGCCAGATGAAAATTGCCGATTTTTTTTTCGACTGTTACACCTGGCCAGTTTCCAACTTTCTGGTTGGCGCCGGTGAGTACGTTGAAAAGTGTAGTCTTGCCGCAATTAGGATTACCTATGAGCGCTAGTTTCTGCATCGGATTACTGCACCTCTACCGAAATCACATTCGCTTCGGCTCTGCGAATGCTGATGAATGATCCCCCTACACGTAGCTGCATGGGGTCTCCTAAAGGGGCGAATCGCAGGACTTGTAATAAAGAGCCAGGAATAATACCAAGCGTGTAAAGCCTGCTTCTCAGTTCGGGTGGTTCTGGCTCAATTTTTAGAACCAGGCATGAATCGCCCGTAGATGCTTGTGATAGTGCGATTTTGGTCATCGATAATTACGACTGAAATTAATGCCAAAGCATGTTTTATCGGAATGTAGGGGCTAACAATAGCTCCCCGGCTTGGGGTATAAAGTATCAAATATTAATGTAGTTGACAATCATTCTCATTAGCATTTAAAATCACCTAACTGAGGAAAAGCCATGTACGTATGCATTTGCCGCCAAATTACCGATCAGCAGATACGCGATATTTGCCGCGACGGTAACACCAAGATGTCCGATATTCGCGCCAAACTAGGCGTGGCCAGCGAATGCGGCAAGTGTGGCCAGCATGCCCGTTCCATCATCAGTGAATTCAGTAAAACTACAACATTTATGAATGTCGGCTAGTTTTTCAGCCTCTAAAAAACGTCAAACCAACAAATCCTGCCTACGTCAGCCGGCAACCTGTACATCTATCGGAATTGAAGTCTAATCCTGAATGGGATTGCTTCTTATTCATATTTCCAGCAATTTCAACCGGTTACGAGCATTTTTCTTGACAGTGATTGGATTTGAAGCCATTCTTCGGGCATCTACACTCTAGAGGAAATTTTCATGAAAGCGGACAACTCTGTTATCAAGCATCTCAATAAGGGGCTGGCTAATGAATTGGTTGCCATTAACCAGTATTTTCTCCATTCCCGTATGTATAAGGATTGGGGATTGAGCAAGTTAGGTGACAAGGAATACGCAGAATCAATTGATGAGATGAAACATGCTGACCAGCTAATTGAACGAATACTTTTCCTTGAGGGATTACCCAATATACAGAATTTAGGCAAATTGCTTGTCGGTGAAAATACGAAGGAAATGCTCGAATGTGATCTAAAACTGGAAATGATTGCTTGCCCCGATTTGAAAGAAGGCATCGCCTATTGTGAATCTGTTAATGATTTTGTTAGCAGAGATCTGCTTGCAGCGATTCTCGACAGCGAGGAAGAACACATCGATTGGTTAGAAACTCAGTTGAACTTGATCGACAGGGTAGGGCTGGAAAATTACCAGCAATCGATGATTTAAATAATCTTTGAACCAGCAAATCATGCCTTCGGTTAAATTCGCAGCGTCCCAGAAATCCATAGAATTAACTTTAGCGCTAAGTCATTTTAAGGATCTTTTTAACCTGCCTAGAAGGTACCCTTGGAAATTGTTTAGTGACTCGCGACACCTGTAATGACAAAGGTTATTTTTGCCTTCGGGTTTTTGCATCCGGTTAATAGTCCAATCGAATCTGACGATAAGATTAAGCGGGGCGATGTCTTTGGCCAATTGTGTTTATTTCCACCGTTAGGGTTGTATTAATATCAATGTACGCATGTATCGACCTAGGGTCCAATAGCTTCCATTTGCTAATTGCTGAATGGGAGGAAGGTAAAATCCAGCTGGTCGAACGCTATAGTGAAAAAGTTCAGCTAGGAGAGGGGGTTCAGGCTAACGGTAAAATATCCTCCGAAGCTTTCGATCGAGGGCTTGATTGTCTTCAACATTTCCAGAGTTTGATAAGCCTTCACCGTGTGCAGCGCTATTGGGCTCTGGGTACCAACACTTTCCGCATCGCTGGAAATGCTGACAGTTTTGTAAAAGCGGCTGATGATATCGGCATTGAAATTTCAATTATAAGCGGAGTCCAAGAAGCGGTTTTAATTTATGCCGGAGTCATTTCTGCATTACCCGATAGCGACGATAATCGACTGGTAATTGATATTGGCGGCGGCAGCACCGAGATCATAGTAGGTAGGCGACATCGGCGCCTCATTACTCATAGTCTGCCGGTTGGGTGTGTAGCTTGGCGTGACAGGTATTTTGACGCTACCAAGGGCGATTATGCCGCACTTACCCACGCTTTGGATCAGGCTACGACGGCGGCAGTAGAGGTATTCAAAGGAATTGTGCCAGGAGTCAATAAATATGATTGGAAAAATGTCTATGGCTCTTCTGGAACGGCAAAAATGCTTACGACTGTTTGTCAGGAACACGGAATCGGTAACGGGGAGTTGACACTTTTCGCTCTACAACAATTGCGAGGTGTAATGTTAAATGCCATTGTTGAGCAGATTGAGCTACCCGGTCTTAAGGACAAAAGAAGAGATCTGCTTTTGCCAGGCTATGCCGTTATGGTTGGATTGATGCAAGCGCTTGAATGTGAATTAGTAGTATTTAGCGCCAGTGCCTTGCGTGAGGGGATGATGGATTTCATGGTAAATAATGGTAAAACAGCACAAACTTTAGCCAACAATGATTTGCCTGGAGTAAGCTACGCAGGATCGTAATTTTGTGACAGCAGTTTGAGTAACCTGACTTGAACGCCCTCTTGAATATCCTCAGGTAGAGGTTTGGATTTTACGTATTCTCCATCTGCTCCCAATTCCCAGCTCTGCACCTTATCTTCAAGATACATTTCCAATTCATTGACAATTCGAGCTGCGAGTTTTTTCTTAAGGATAGGGAAGCATACTTCAATACGGTTCAACAGATTTCGCTCCATCCAATCTGCACTAGAGCAGTAAACCCCAAAATTATTGTTTTTAAAATAATACACCCGAGAGTGTTCCAAAAACCTGCCTATTATTGATTTGACCCGTATATTTTCACTCACTCCCGCAATGCCTGGCTTGAGGCAACATACACCACGAACAATTAAATCAATCTTAACGCCAGCTTGGGAAGCAGCATACAATTCTCTGATTATGTCTGGTTCAGTAAGCCCGTTTATCTTGGCAATAATATGTGCGCTCTTGCCATCAAGTGCTGCCAGCCGTTCTTCTTGGATCATTTTAATCAATGACTTTTTCAATTTAAAGGGAGCGTGCGATAAGATTTCAGGATTGATTTTTTTACCCATCCCGGTGATTTGTTGAAACACCTTATGGGCGTCAGCGCAAAGAGTAACGTTGCAAGTCATGAGGCTATAATCGGTATACACCAGGGAATTTTTCCGATGGTAATTACCAGTTCCCAAATGGGCATAGTATTTCAATTTACCGCTTTCACGACGGACGATTAACAACATTTTGGCATGGGTTTTGTATCCCAGCACACCGTATACGACTACGGCTCCTGCTTCCTGCAAGATACTGGCAAACTGTATATTTTCTTCTTCGTCAAACCGTGCCCGAAGTTCAATCACCACAGTGACTTCCTTACCATTACGCGCCGCTTCGGAAAGTGCCTCCACCAATTCTGAGGACTCGTTGGTTCGATAAAGAGTTTGTTTGATGGAAAGTACAGCTGGATCCCGTGCTGCCTGTCGAACCCAGTCGATAATTGGGATGAAGGACTGATAAGGATGCAATAATAATTGATCTTCCTTAGTAACAGCTGCGAATATACAGTTACCTTCTTCTAGTAATCCTGGCATGCCTGGTGAGAAAGGTGGGAAGCAAAGGTCGGGCCGGTCAACCATTTCGCGAATTGCGATCATGCGTTGTAGGTTGACTGGACCATCAAGGCGGTACAATTCATCTTCTTGCAGGTTGAAGCGGTTTAACAGGAAGTCGGTTAAGTATCCTGGGCAATCCTTAGCGACTTCCAGCTTGGTTGCAGCACCAAAACGGCGTGAATGTAGTTCGCCCTGTAAAGCACTGGCCATATCTTCGATTTCTACGTTGGACATTTCCAGATCAGAGTTTCTCGTAACGCGAAATTGGTGACACTCCCTAACTCTCATTCCTGGAAATAACTCTTCAACGTGCGCGTGTATGACGGAAGACAGAAATACAAAATTGTCACCGTCGGGTCGAATGTTTTTAGGTATCTTAATTAGCCTGGGTAGGGATCTGGGTGCTGGAACTATGGCTAGACCACTGTCGCGACCAAAGGCATCTTTACCTTCAAGTGACAGAATAAAATTAAGGCTTTTGTTAACCAGTCTGGGAAACGGATGTGCTGGGTCTAGTCCGAGTGGACTGATTATCGGTAATATCTCATCATGAAAGGTCGATCTAGCCCAAATTTTTAACTCGGTATTCCACTCCTCTCGATTCAGTACGAATATGCCCTGTTTTCTTAAGGAGGGAAGCAGATCATTGTTTAATATCCGGTACTGATCTTCCAGTGCATCATGCACCTGACGATGTATGCTCTTTAATACTTGTTCAGGATATTTACCGTCAGGTCCCTGTCGTTGTCGACCAAAATCCAGTTGTTTCTTTAATCCCGATACGCGAATTTCAAAAAATTCGTCAAGATTCGAACTAAAAATCAGCAAAAACATAAGCCGTTCCAGTAGCGGGTGGCTAGTATTCCTGGCTTCTTCCAATACCCTCAGATTGAATTGTAAATGGCTGAGCTCCCGATTCTCGTAGTACTCACTGTTACCAAGATCAATAACCGGTGCTTCAAGGGGTTCAGTTAGGGGTTGTTTTTCGTTAACTGCTGATGCCAGTTTGGTGGCTATATCAGTCACATTGTCTGTTGTTTGTTTGACGGACATTTCAAGATTATTTTAAGTTGTTTTCTTTCAGGATCCAGGTTTTTAGCCGTACTTGAGCCAAATTCACAAGAAGCCAGAATTTTCCCTAGACGTAAGGCGTAGCTGGGTTAGGAAAAACAGCATATCACATACAGTTCAATTGGCCAGATACAAACTGAATGAACCGAAATAATCTGATGCAAAGAGATTTCTTTTAAAGCCCCAAATAGTCACAATTTTGTCATCGCGCAGTTTTTTAGTGTTTCATAGTAAAGCTGCCAGGAAACTATTTCGGAGGGTGTTAGCATGAACCTTAGTAACAGGTACAAGAATTTTCACAATTTGGGGGGGGGTAACTTGTATCGGTTCTTGGATAAAAATAAATTCAGTAAAAGTAACTCCATAAGATTCTTCAAATTTAATTTCGCAACGGCCTATGAGAAAAATAACAAATGCTGGGCTATTGAATTGAGAAATATATGAAAAAATGAACGCTTAAAGTATAATAACTGAACTAATATTCGGCACTAATGATGTGGCAACCAATACTGCTAATTCTTCATAACTATTCGGTGAAATTACATGCGAAACAAATCCCACAAACTCCTTTTCTTATTCCTGTTTTTGCTGGCTGTAGCCGTTAGGCCTGCCAGTTTGTTGGCTGATGAGGGCCAGTTTTACATTGCCCCTGGTATACAGTGGATGAATTTTGATGATAGGACATTGCTGCACAATGATGAGGGTTGGTTCTTTGGGCTGGGTTACGATATTACCGATCGCTGGAGCGTAGAATTGAGCGGATTTGATTTGGATCCCAAGACCGGCTCATCAACCGAGCTAGATATTGATCACTGGAAGATTGACTTACTTTACGGGCTTGATTTTGATATTGGCCCACTGGATACGTTTCTGGTTGGCGGTATTGGTAACTTTAATTTCCAGGGTGAAAATGATACGGCGCTAGATATTGGTGCAGGTGTAAGTTACGACCTTACTGATTCAATTACCTGGCGCACTGCCGCACGTAGATTTAACTATCGTGATCGGGATGGTGAAGACGTTGATATTGGTATAGAAACCACACTTGTATTCAGGTTTGGTGGTTCGAGACGAAGTTCGCCACCTGCCGCAGTCGCTGTGCCTCAAGATCCGGCGCCTGCCGCTCCGGTGGTAGTTGATACTGATGGCGATGGCGTGCCTGATAATCGAGATGACTGTCCCGATACTCCGCGTAATTATGCAGTAGACGACAGGGGTTGTCCCATTCCTGTAGAGGAGATCGCCCGGGTTGAATTGGAGATAAATTTTGAATTCGACAGATCCGAAGTACGACCCCAGTACATTTCCGAAATACAAGAGATTGCTGAGTTCATGCAACAGTACTCGGATGTCATAGTAGAGCTCGAGGGTCACACCGACAGTGATGGGGATGAGGATTATAACCAGGGACTATCTGAAAGACGCGCCAATGCTGTTCGCCAGGTGTTAATTGATCAGTTTAATATCCAGGCCAGCCGTGTTACGGCGCTGGGGTATGGCGAATCCCGACCTGTTGCTTCCAATAATAACGCTGCAGGAAAAGCTCAAAACAGAAGAGTAATTACGGTAATTATCAAGACGCTACAGAACTACCAGCCGCGATAATCGTTAGGCGTGCGAGAGTCTCAACTATTTGATTGAGTCTCGCACAGCTCGCTGCAATTAAGTCAATAAGGTTTAGTAGATTGAGTGTAGAAATAACGGAATAACCATCTATACTAATAACAGCTCGCAAAGGATTTGCATGCTGAATTTAAATGGACTATGACTCGAACCACATAGGCGCCTTCCTATCGGATGGGAAGTTGTGAATTGGCCAGTGGGTTACCAGGGAAGGGTAAACAAATGGACGAAGAAAACACGCAAGAAATCGCTGATGCGCCCGCCTCGGCATATACCACCAATCAAGTTAAACTGCCCGAATGCAATTCTGCGTCAATACCCATTGTAATTTCGGGCATTGAAGCCGTCTCAGATGACAGTCACATCACAAATCTCGGTGATTCTACAAAAAGAATCTCATCTCCAGTTCAAGGCTCGGTAAGTCGCTCAGTAGACGCTACTCAGCAATACTTGAGAGAAATTGGCACAGTTCCTCTGTTAAGTAAGGAAGAAGAGGTTAAGTATTCACGATCAGCGCTGCAAGGTAACAAAGCTAGTCGGGATCGAATGATTGAAAGCAATTTACGCCTGGTGGTTAAGATTGCCAGACGTTATGTCAATCGCGGTATGTCGCTGCTGGACCTGATTGAAGAAGGAAACCTGGGCCTGATACGGGCAGTGGAAAAATTTGATCCAGAGCGGGGGTTTCGTTTTTCAACTTATGCCACCTGGTGGATACGACAGAATATAGAACGCGGGTTAATGAACCAGACTCGTACCATACGGCTACTAGTTCATGTGGTCAAAGAACTAAATACTTACTTGCGCATTCGTAAAGAACTTACGGCGAAACTGGGAATGGAGCCATCCTTTGAAGAAATAGCAACGCATGCCAGCAAACCGGTAAAAGAAGTAAAGCGGCTACTGGCCCTAAATGACAAGGTTACTTCTGCAGATACGCCTGTACTAAAGGACTCAGGGCAAACTGTTTTGGATTTTCTTGCTGATAAATGTGTCACCGAACCCGCCAATAAGTTTCAGAATTCGGAGCTTGCTGGGCAAATTTCAAAGTGGCTTTTTCAATTACCAGACCGACAGAGAGAGGTGTTATCCCGACGTTTCGGCCTTGGGGGTTTTGAAAGTGATACTTTGGAAAACGTCGGTTCTGAAATTGGCCTTACTCGTGAACGGGTAAGGCAGATTCAGATAGAAGGTCTTAAACAGCTACGCTTAATCATGGGCCGGGACGGCGTCGCCAGAGATATTTTGTATGAACTTACTTGAACAAGTCAGGCTTTGATTGAGCTGATATTTTGCAATTTAAGAAACCATTGTATTGGCGTAACTCTTGATTAATAAGTAGCGCTGAATTATTCTCGCTGCTCATTGTTCCTATGCGCCGAATCCGGCGCATTTTTGTTTACAGTTAGGTGCTTTGGATGACGCAATCAACAAGCCCGTTTGGTGCGCTAGCAGGAAAGCGTGTAATCGATCTGTCGCGAGTTCTTGGTGGTCCTTATTGCACCCAGATATTGGCAGATCATGGTGCAGAAGTAATTAAGATCGAACCACCAAAAGGTGATGAAACTCGGGACTGGGGTCCCCCTTTTCACGAAGGCGACTCTGCCTATTTTATTGGTATAAATCGTAATAAGCGTTCCATAGGAATAGATCTTACCTCAGAGGAAGGGCGCATGGTGCTCATGCGCATGTTGGAAGGCGCTGACATTCTGGTTGAGAATTTTAAACCCGGTACGATGGAAAAATGGGGTCTTGGTTACGACGATGTGCTAAAACAAAAATTTCCTCAACTCATCCATTGCCGCATCAGTGGTTTTGGTGCGGATGGGCCGTTGGGTGGATTTCCAGGTTATGACGCGATTATCCAGGCAATGGCCGGTTGGTTTAGTGTTAATGGTGAACCGGGGAGTCAACCAACTCGTATGGGTCTGGCCATGGTGGATATGGGAACCGGCCTTTATTCGACTATAGCTATCCTCATGGCGCTGTCAGAGAGGGAACAATCCGGGTACGGTCAATATCTGGATATGACACTGTTTGATTGTGCCGTATCACTTATGCACCCTCACATAGCTAACTACAATTTCTCAGGGATAGTACCAGGTCCGACGGGCAACGCTCATCCTAATATAAGCCCTTACGATACCTTTCGAACTGGAACTGTGGACATTTTTATCGGGGCTGGCAATAACAGCGCGTTTGCCAAGCTATGTAATGAATTAGACCGCCCGGAGATGGTTGCTGATGAACGGTTTACCGACAATATCGATAGAGTGAATAATCGAATCGACCTTACTGAAGAATTGGAATCAACGTTAGCCGGTATGGACGGAAATGAAGTATACCAGCGTTTATTAAATGCTGGCCTGGCCTCTGGACCAATCTACAATACCGAAGAAGTGGTAAACCACCCCCATACCCGACATCGCCAAATGAGCATTGAAAAAGACTGGTATAAAATGGCTGGAACCCCAATCAAAATGTCGCGTACTCCGGGCGCAATTAATGCCTTGCCACCTAAATACGGTGAACATTGTCGAGAAATTCTTCAGCAATTTGGCTTTAGCGAAGCTGAAATAAGTGAACTGATTGAACACAGTGCCGTTCTAGAAAAGCGCAAATAATCAACGACTTAAACCGATTTAGCGACCTCACTCGCGGGATTTCATAAAACTTTCCAAATTTTTCTTGCCTATTTGTGTTTTGGTGTTATAGTTATGTATAACACTAAAGAGACAATCTTTTGCCATGCAAATTAACTGGAATGACAAAGAACCGATTTACCTGCAATTAAGGGAGCGGCTTGCCGAGCTGATTCTGGAAAATGAATTGCAAGAAGGTGAAGCTTTGCCATCTGTTCGACAGATTTCCAGCGAACTGCGAATTAATCCAATCACCGTTTCGAAGGCCTTTCAAATAATGGTTGATGAAGGGCTGGTCGAAAAGCGAAGGGGGCGTGGAATGTATGTTATTACAGGCGCAAGAGCAAAACTTACCAGTAATGAAAAAGAGAAATTCTTTAACGACGAGTGGCCGGCAATTCTTAAGCGCATTGCGCGGCTTGGCTTGGAGATCAGTAAACTCCCTGGCATCAAGGCAGCTATTGCTGGCGAAACTAATGGGCATGAAGGAAGAGAATAAGCGATGAGTGAAATCGTTGGTGCAAATTCCCTGGTGAAGTATTACGGAAACTTTAAAGCGTTGGATGACGTTAACTTTTCCATTAATGCGGGAGCTATCACCGGACTTATTGGCCCCAACGGCGCTGGAAAAACTACAACCTTGAAAGCGCTGTTAGGACTATGTGAATTTGAAGGGGAGCTACTCGTTGTGGGTCGTGACCCGCGCATAGACCGACATAAGCTCATGGAAGATGTGTGCTTTATTGCGGATGTTGGGATATTGCCAAAATGGATGAAAGTTTCTCAAACCCTAAATTATGTAGAAGCTGTCCATCCTAAGTTTGACCGAAAGAAAGCTGAAAAATTTCTTTCCGGCACACAAATTCCTAACGATAAGAAAGTAAAAGCCTTGTCGAAGGGAATGGTTGCTCAGTTACATTTGGCGTTGGTGATGGCAATTGATGTCAAATTACTGGTGTTGGATGAACCTACCTTAGGTTTGGATATAATCTATCGCAAGGAATTCTATGATCGCCTGCTGAACGAATATTACGACGGTGACTGTACTGTCATCATCAGCACCCACCAGGTGGAAGAAATTGAAGCGCTGTTAACTCAGTTGATTTTCATCAATAACGGAAAAATAGTTCTTGATACTCAGATGGATAATCTCTCAGAACAATTTGTCGAGGTAATAGTTGATGGAAACAAGATTGAAGAGGCAAAACAGTTATCTCCTATTTATTCCAGGGAGGTAATTGGCAAGAAAATATTTATTTATGAAGGCCAGACTCGTGAAAAACTCGCTCACCTTGGTGAAATACATACACCTGGTGTGTCCGACCTTTTTGTCGCGATAATGAAACAGAATGGGTACAAGGAAGAGGCATCCGGTGATGAATAACAGAGACTTGAGGGCTTTTCTGATTCTGCTGAAGCGAGAAATGTGGGAAAGTAAAAACCTGTTTATTGCCGCGCCTGTTGTGCTAACTATACTATTGGTTGTGGCGATATTTTGGGTTATCCCGCAATTACCTGAAGGGGCGTTGGCCGAAGCCATCAGTCAGTTAGGAGCCGCAACCGAGGGTGTAGGCGCGCTAAATCTGGCACCGTTTTTGATGACTGTTGCCACTCCGTATATGGTTATTCTGTATATTTGCACCTTAATTTATCTGGTTAATGCGCTTTACCAGGACCGGAAAGATTCAAGCATATTGTTCTGGCAGTCCATGCCAGTATCGAATTTATACACTGTACTCTCCAAGGTTGTAACCGTATGTTTTGTGGCTCCGCTCTTTGTAGTTGCAGCTATTTCTGTACTGTTTCTTTTTGTAATTATCACTGCGACTGTATTGGGATTGAGCTATGACGTCGAACTAGCGAGCTTGGGTCAATTGTTTCTTGCATCGGTATATAGTCTGCTCCTGGTTTATATGACGGCCGTGTTGGCCGCTCTCTGGCTATTTCCCACTGCAGGTTGGTTCTTACTTTTTTCCGCTTTTGCTAAAAACTTGCCTTTCCTGTGGGCCATCGGAGCTTTTGTTCTATTGTTACTTCTTGAAGATATAATTTTTGGTACTCAATTTCTCGGAAACTGGCTCGAGAGCCGAACCTCAAATTACAATTATATTATTTTTGAGGCCAGTGATTTTTTCCAGCGCCTGTTCAGTTACGATATGTTATTTGGCATAATGTTGGGTGCCATACTCATTACAGGTGCGGTCTATATGCGTCGTTTTGCAGAATAGTTAGTTGTTTACTGAGTTAGAGTCGATATTTTGGAAATATTAGTTCTGGAATAAACTATGAAAAAGTATGTATTAAAAAGTAGATATACCCTTTTACTGAGCGTCATAGTCAGCTTTATCATGGTTGTGGTTATCGAGGGAGCTGTGATGGATCGAGAATCAAGGGTATATACTTTTGAAAATCCCTATTTCGATTTGAACCTCAATAACCCGGAACAGTTTGAGAACAGGCGATGATTGGTGGATTACCAAACAAGAGTAATAAACCGTTGACAGTGATAGGCTGATCCAATAGAGTTCGCGACTTCAATTTGCAAGTAGTACAGAATTCAGACAATGAAAACATATCAAAATTCAATTTCGCTCATGTACACAGCAATTAGTATTGCGGCGTATTGTGGTCGTGTGCTTACGGGAAAAGCCTTCCGTCTGGCCCGCGGCCAATACATCGGAGATGCCTGGTATTAAGTAGAACATAAATAAAATCGTTTTATAAAAAACCTCTAAGTGTCTCAGACCTTAGAGGTTTTTTTTTACCTGCGATTGGAACTAACCGCCATGACTTATATGACTATCGAACATGCGGCCAGACATGCCTGGCCTTCTATCGAAGAGAAACAACTACCCTATGGGTTGTTGCGCTTTGCCCATGGGTATACCAAAAGAGCGAACTCTATGAATCTTTTCAGCAATGTCTATGTTGATGGGATTGAGCTGGCTGAGCAGTGTGAAGAATTCTTTGGCCGTCGTAAGCAGCCGGCAATTGTTCGCGTACCTTCTTTCTCATCGACCAGCAAACTTGACAGGGTTTTGCAAGGTTGCGGGTACAACGTGACGTCTCCTTCCAGAGTTATGCTTAAGGCGCTGAGTAAATCCTGCTCATCATCAATCAAGCCATTGCACTTAGACATAAATACATGGCTCGATGTGTATTATGAAATCAGCGGTGAGGAACTTTCTCAACGGGATATACATACCCGCTTGTTGCGGCGAGTTAATGGAAGCCCATTGTATGTCTGTCTGGAGAATGAAGTAGGTGACCCGGTTTGTTGTGCGATAGCCATATTTTTTAATGACGTAATTGGAATATACAGCGTTGTTACCAGTCCTGAATTTCAACGTAGACAGTTTGCAACATTACTCTTGGACGCCCTGTTAGCCCGGGGACGAAGAGGGCGGGCTACGCATGCTTTTTTGCAAGTGGAAGAAAGTAATGAAGCGGCCATCAAACTATACAACAAATTGGGATTCAAAACGCTTTATCGATATTGGTATCGAGAAAAAACGCAATGAGTTTTTGCGCTCAGGAGCAATGCCATGAACGTAATGGAAATAGAAGACAAGTACGGCATACAATTTTGTGACCGTCAATTACTCGTAATTGAAAAAGGAAGAGGAAGTTTTGTTTGGGACGAAAAAGGCGCCAGGTATCTCGATTTCACCTCCGGTTGGGGGGCTACCTGTCTGGGGCATGCCCATCCTGTGATAACAAAAGCTTTGCACAAGCAGGCGAAAAAGTTAATCCAAAACTCTAATTCAGGATTTACCTACTCTCCAGCAAGAGCGAAATTACTTAACCAGTTACGCCAGCTATTACCGGGTAATCTTAATCGGATGTTTTTTGTTAACAGTGGTGCGGAAGCCCAACGATGCAGCGATAAAGCTGGCGCGTAAGGTGAGTGGAAAAACCAGAATTATTTCAACTAAGGAATCGTTTCATGGGCGGACCTTCAATACTCTGTCAGTATCAGGAGGCAAGGTTTATACGGACAGATATATACCAACCCTGCCTGACACACATTTCGTCAATTTTGGCGATATTAGTGAATTTAAGAAGGCGATAAACGATGATACGGCGGCGGTAATCATTGAGCCTGTTCAAGGAGAAGGTGGAGTAAGAATTCCCTCGATGGACTATTTGCAACAAATTGGCCGTGTATGTAAAAAGCACTCGGCTCTTTTAATAGTCGATGAAATTCAAACCGGGTTCGGCTGAACCGGAAGGTTTTTTGCACTTGAGCACGGTGACGGTAAGATAGAGCCAGACATACCTACTATGGGGAAGGGGATCGCCGGTGGATTTCCATTTGCCGGATTTGCAGTAACAGAGCGGTTAGCAGGGAAGCTTGAAAAAGGAGATCACGGCGGTACTTATTGTGGAAATCCCCTGGGATGTGCCGTGGCAACAGCAGTGATCAAGTACTTGCAGGAAAACAACATTGCAAGACGAGCGTTAGTCTGCGGAGATTACCTATTGCGGGGATTGAGAATGTTGGCCAGGCAATATCCTCGACTGATAATCGAAGCCCGAGGAATTAGATTGTTAACAGCGCTTGAATTGGCTGATGATGGTCTGGTCCAGCATTTTAGTGACGCATGTCAGCAACAGGGACTATTGGTGACTCTTACGCGTAATGGCATCGTTCGACTAATTCCGGATTTGTTTGTTGTGCTTACGCATATAGATAAGGCTTTAGGAATTATGCACAGTTCTCTGGCGTCCATGGAGTCCCAACTTGCCGCTGCTTCATAAGCTGAGATAGTATGAGCGGCGATATTTAGTTGTATAGGATGGGG
>Ga0114950_10000613_pt1 | contig 24961 bp, 23 predicted proteins | sample N075metaG_FD_83503 | JGI IMG/M metagenome (GOLD analysis project Ga0114950, IMG submission 83503) | Deep subsurface microbial communities from Kermadec Trench to uncover new lineages of life (NeLLi) - N075 metaG | ecosystem: Environmental > Aquatic > Marine > Ocean trench > Sediment | place... | reverse complement strand
TGGCGGAGAGGGTGGGATTCGAACCCACGAAGGGCTATTAACCCTTGCTGGTTTTCAAGACCAGTGCATTCAACCGCTCTGCCACCTCTCCGGAAATGAATCTTGCTATCCCAGCGTGTGCAATCGCTTGCAGATGGGATGCTGAGGCGCGCAAGAATAACCGAAAACGGGCCAAGGCTCCACCCTTGCCTAATGGCATACGATAAATTCTTGCCTGTCGAGTAGAGTATATGCCTTGAAGCCTGAAACTAAACCCCAAACTTCCTGTCTGTTATCATGACTTTTATGCCTGCAGAGCAGGCAAGATGCCAAGGAGCTAATACCACCTATGATTAATCAGGTCTATACCGTCTCTTCAACTTCACGGGTTCCTGTGGCCACGGTCAACAAGGTGCTACGCAACACTTATGCCCTGCTCGCCATGCTGTTTGTGTTTGGCGCAGGTACTGCCTGGGTGGCTCAAGCCATGCACTGGCGAATTGGTTTCTGGCCGTTCCTGATCGCGATTTTTGGTTTCTCCTACGCCATTGGCAAAACGCGTAACAGCCCCTGGGGGCTGCTTGTGTCGTTTGGTTTTGCAGGCCTGCTGGGTGTTGTCACCGGGGCAAATGTTGATGTGGCCTTGCATCAGTACAGCAACGGCGGCCAGCTTGTCACCGCTGCTTTCGGGATGACTGCAGGTATTTTCTTTGCCCTGTCTGCCTATGCGATGACAACCAAGCGTGATTTCAGCGGCTGGATTGCCTTCCTGGGTGTCGGCACCATTGCCATTCTGGGTGCTTTCATCATGAATTACTTCCTGCAGATTCCTGCACTGGCACTGGCGCTGTCCACCATGATCATCCTGCTCGCGAGTGGCTGGATCATCTGGCAGACCCAGCAGATCGTGCGCAACGGGGAGACCAACTACATCCTGGCGGCAACGAATTTGATGGCTGATATTTTCATCTTGTTCAACCACCTTCTGGCACTAATGGGTTTTGGGTTTGGTGACGACTAAAAGAGAATTGAAAATAATGAAGAAGCCCGCAAGTTGCGGGCTTTTTTTTGGGCAGATTAATTAAGGAAGCTCTGATTTATTCTGAGCGAAGTAGATTACGATGCAAAATGCCTGGATTCAAGGCGCAAATTGTAGGTAATAGCTAGCTATTGACAAGATTTGCAACACAGAAGCTGGGTATTTTGGAGGCAAGATACGAGTTCATGAATAGATCAGAGCTTCCTTAAGCTATAAATTCCTGGCCACCCATGTAAGGGCGCAACACATCCGGAATTTTAATAGAACCATCCTGTTGCTGATAATTTTCCATTACCGCAATCAGCGTTCGTCCCACAGCCAGGCCCGAGCCGTTCAAAGTATGCACCAGCTCCGGTTTTCCGGTTTCCGGGTTTCGCCAACGTGCTTTCATCCGCCGCGCCTGGAAATCAGTGCACACACTGCAGGATGAAATTTCACGGTATCTGTCCTCGCCGGGAAACCAGGCTTCGATGTCGTATGTTCTTGCAGAAGCAAAACCCATGTCACCGGTACACAGAATAATCACGCGATAGGGTATGCCCAGGCGTTGCAGGATGGATTCTGCGTGCCCGGTCAGGCTTTTGAGTGCTTCATCTGAAGTTTCCGGCCGGACAATCTGCACCATTTCGACTTTTTCAAACTGATGCTGGCGAATGATTCCCCGCGTGTCTTTTCCATAGGAGCCGGCTTCGCGCCTGAAACAGGGCGTTTGAGATGTAAAACGCAACGGCAGCTCGTCCGCATTGATGATTTCACCTGCCACCAGGTTGGTCATCGGTACTTCAGCGGTTGGAATCAGATACCGGGGTGGGTCATCGGTGGTGGCAAAAGCATCGTCCTCAAATTTGGGTAATTGGCCGGTGCCTGTCATGGCCTCGCTATTTACCAGGTAAGGCAGGTAGACCTCCGTATACCCATGTTCCTGGGTATGTACATCAAGCATAAACTGGGCCAGGACCCGGTGCATTCGGGACAAGCTGTCCCTGAGCACGACAAACCGTGTTCCAGCAAGCTTTGCTGCTGTTTGAGCATCGAGCATGCCATTGGCCTCGCCCAGCTCTACATGACTGCGGGGCTCGAAATCGAACCGTGTGGGCTCCCCCCATTTATGCAGTTCAACGTTGTCATTTTCATCATTTCCCAGCGGTACATCCGGCAAGGCCAGGTTTGGCATTTCCATCAGCCAATCCTGCTGGCGTGATCTGACTTCGTTGAAATCTGACTCGCAACTACCGAGTTCCTCACCCAGGTTTCTGACCTCATCCAACAGGGGCTGAATGTCCTCTCCCCTTGCTTTCGCCTGGCCAATGGATTTTGCGCTCTGATTTTTCTGGTTCTGCAGTTCCTGCACGTGAATCTGCAGTTCTTTTCGACGTGATTCCAATACACGCCAGGCGCTCACGTCAAGCTCGTATCCTCGCGGTTTCAGAGCGGCGGCAATAGCCTCCGGGTCGGTTCTTACAAGTTGTGGGTCAAGCATTCTAAAAGTCTCCGATGACGTCTACGCCATCCGGTGGCGTGAATTGAAACAATTCGTCACCGAGCTCGGGATTCCGCCGAATGTCCCTGAATCGAATTTCAGTACGCAGTCCGAATGCATCTTCCATGGTCATTAACTTTACGCTATCGTTTTCCAGGCCCAGTAAAATTCTTTCAAACTGACTTTCCGCGTCTCTCGGCTTTAGTTCAAGCAAATCGAGGCCGTCAGCATTTCCCAACTCCCGCACATCGAACTGTGCATCGAGCTGAGAGAGGTCCGTTAACAGCATCAATGGTGAATCTGATGTGAGATTGCTTTGTTGCTTGATGGTTACCTGCTCCAGCATTTCATCATAGAGCCAGACTTTCTCGCCGTCTGCGATCACCAGCTCGGGAAAATCGCCGCCATATTCCCATCGAAACCGGTTTGGGTGAGCAATCCACAATTGGCCGCTGCTTTCATCTTCGACAAGCCCTCCAGTGGTGATTATCTTCTGCTCGAAACTCGCTTCCAATGTTTTGAGTTCATTCGCAAACCGCTCCAACTGTGCACGGGCAGGCCCGGCCTGAGCCATGGCTGCCGTTGAAATGAAAGAAACAGAGAAAATGAGCAGTAATCTGGCTGCGAGATGGTTCATATTTCAGTTAATCGCCTGGTGGTGGCGGCGCAAGAACTTCCCGCTGGCCATTGTGTTCGGGAGGGCTGACCACGCCGGCAGCCTCCATGTCCTCAACCAGTCGGGCTGCCCGGTTATAACCAACCCGCAACTGGCGTTGTACGCTGGAAATCGATGCGCGCCGTGACCGGGTCACGAAAGCCACTGCCTGGTCATAGAGTTCATCCTGTTCGCCACCCACTGATTCAGGCAGCCCTGTTGCACCTATGGCCATGCCATCGGTGGTTAGTTGCATATCGTTTAGAACCTCGTCAACGTAGTTGGGTTCCCCGAACTGCCGTAAATATTTCGTAACCGCATGTACTTCGCGATCGCCGACAAAGGCGCCATGTATTCTTTCCGGTAATGCAGAACCCGGTGGGAGGTAGAGCATGTCGCCATGTCCCAACAGTTGCTCGGCTCCCATCTGGTCCAGGATGGTGCGTGAATCCACTCGCGAGGACACCTGGAAGGCTATGCGAGCCGGAATATTGGCTTTGATCAGACCTGTGATTACATCCACCGAAGGTCGCTGAGTTGCCAGAATCAGGTGAATACCGGCGGCCCTGGCTTTTTGCGCCAAACGTGCAATCAATTCTTCTATCTTCTTGCCGACAATCATCATCAAGTCGGCGAATTCGTCGATAACAACGACTATGTACGGCAGCATTTCGAGTAAGGGAGTTTCTTCTTCCACATCCGGCAATGCGGGTTTCCACAAAGGATCTGTAAGCGGCTTGCCCTTGTCGGCTGCCTCCTTGATTTTCTTGTTGAATCCGGCCAGGTTGCGCACGCCCAGGGCGGCCATCACGCGATATCGACGCTCCATTTCTGCAACACACCAACGCAGGGCATTGGCTGCTTCCTTCATATCGGTCACAACCGGCGCCAGCAAATGTGGAATTCCCTCATATACCGATAATTCCAGCATTTTCGGGTCAATCATCACCAAACGAACCTGCTCTGGCGTTGCCTTGTACAACAAGCTCAAGATCATCGCATTCAAGGCAACAGATTTGCCGGAACCGGTGGTGCCGGCTACCAGCACATGGGGCATCCGCGAAATATCGGCAACAACCGGATTGCCTCCGATGCTCTTGCCCAGTGCGATAGTCAAGGGTGAAGGCGAGCGGTCGAATACCTCAGATTGCACTATCTCAGACAGGTACACCGTGTGACGGACTGCATTGGGTATTTCCAGGCCAATTGTCGATTTCCCGGGTATCACTTCAACCACGCGTACTGAAATCACACTCAGACCGCGCGCTAAATCCTTGGCCAGATTGCTTATCTGAGCTGACTTGATACCCGCTGCTGGTTGCAACTCAAATCGTGTAATAACCGGCCCCGGATGCACCTCGACCACATCTACCTGAACACCGAAATCGGCCAGCTTCAATTCAACCTGCCGCGACAGGGCTTCTAGCACCTCAGTGCTGTAGCCCTCTGCCTGCTGCGGTGGATCATCCAATAGTTCAAGCGGCGGAAGTGCGCCTGCCGGCAGGTTCTTGAACAGAAGTTGCTGTTTTTCACGTGCGGCTCGTTTGCTGGGTTGTACTTCAAGCGACGAGAGTTGAGGCTCAATTTTTCGCTTCGGTTTGCCCCTGCGGCGCATCGAATCTGCCCTGCGGACTTCGCCCCGCTTCGCTTTGGCCTTTCGTCCTGCGAACCAGTCACGCAGTCCGGCAATGAAGCCACCCAACCACCCCAGGCCTGCCAATGTCTGTTTGCCGATTGCGTCCATTACCTGAAACCATGAAATTCCAGCAAAAAGAGTTAATCCAACCAGCAACATTGCCAGCAGAAACAGTGTTGAGCCGAGTAAGCCTGTCCATTCCAGCAAAGGCGCTGAAATCTGCAGTCCAATGATTCCACCACCACCTGCGGGCATGGACCCTGCAGGAGGCAAACCATGAATGTGGGTCAAACCGGTAGCAGAAAGAATAAACAACAATAAGCCGGTAAGTCGCGCCAGCCATTCTATTGCGCCAGATTTGTCTTCCAGTGTGCCCGCCTTGCTGTAAACCAGCCAGCCTGTGTAAACCAACAGAACAGGAATGGTGTAAGCGAGATACCCCGTCAGGAAAAGAAAGAAATTTGCCAGCCAGGCGCCGAATAAGCGGCCCACATTGTGTACCTGGTCGGAAGCAACAGAGCTGAACGGCCCCGGATCAGTAGGATCATAACTGACCAGACATGCCACCAGGTAGACCGCCAACAGGATGGTCAATATGAAAAAACTCTCGCCGAGCCGAAGGCTTATCTGGCTGCTAACGGTGTCAATTTTACGGGCTTTCTTACGGGCTTGCGGCAAGCTGATGTTCCTTATCAGATTTTGATTTCAAGTATATATTTTTATTAGTTTTTATTCAAAGTGAATAATGGCTTTTATAACAGTCGCCTTGACATTCTTTTGCCGGCGCCCACTTTGTGTAGAATCCATACTGAATTTCAAAGCATAATGAGCCTCAAACCGGCTCGGAATTCAATTTTACCGGAGCAATTATACATGAGCGATGTTAAACATTGCCGGCTTCTGATCCTGGGTTCAGGGCCAGCCGGATACACGGCGTCCATTTACGCCGCGAGGGCCAACCTCAATCCCGTACTCATCACGGGAATTGAACAGGGTGGTCAGTTGACCACGACCACAGACGTGGATAATTGGCCGGGCGATGTAGAGGGTTTACAGGGCCCCGACCTGATGCAAAGAATGCTCAAGCACTCCGAACGTTTCGATACCGAGGTCATTTTTGATCACATCCACACCGCAGATCTACAGCAACGGCCTTTCCGGCTTGAAGGCGACAGCGGTGTTTACACGGCCGACGCACTGATAATTGCAACCGGCGCCAGTGCCATGTATCTCGGCCTGCCGTCCGAGGAAGCCTATAAGGGAAAAGGTGTGTCAGCTTGCGCTACCTGTGACGGGTTTTTCTACCGCGGACAGAAGGTCTCCGTGATCGGTGGCGGCAATACCGCTGTTGAAGAAGCTTTATATCTGTCCAACATAGCCGAGGAAGTTACCCTGGTTCACCGGCGAGACGAACTGCGCGCAGAAGCAATACTCCGGGACCGTATTGTTAAAAAAGCAAAAGAAGGAAACATAAACATCCTCTGGGATCATGTCCTTGATGAGGTTCTGGGTGACGACGTCGGGGTAACCGGGATGCGCGTAAAGAACGTCAAGTCTGAAGAAAAAACCGACATCGATCTGTCCGGGGTCTTTATCGCGGTTGGTCACGCACCCAATACCGAATTATTCCAGGGTCAACTGGACATGACCGGCGGTTACCTGCACATCAACAGCGGCAACAACGGCAACGCCACCATGACCAGCTTGCCCGGGGTCTTTGCCGCGGGTGACGTTTGCGATCACGTATACCGCCAGGCCGTCACTTCGGCTGGTATCGGCTGTATGGCGGCGCTGGATGCAGAGCGCTGGCTTGATAATGAAGCACATAAGGACTAGCGGGAGCCTGCTCGTCTCCACATGAATATAGTCCCTCGCATCGTGACGGATTTTTCCGAAGTCGATGAACGGGACTGGGACAAACTGGAGCATGAAGACAATCCATTCCTTGCTTATGCATTCCTGAATGCCCTGGAGGGGTCCGGCTCGGTCAGCGCCGAATCCGGATGGCAACCGCATCACCTTGGGCTATACCAGGGAGGGCAACTGGTGGCCTTTGCCCCCACCTATCTCAAAGCACATTCACATGGTGAATTCGTGTTTGACTGGTCCTGGGCTGCAGCCTTTCAACGCCATGGCCTGTCCTACTATCCAAAATTGCTGACCGCTATCCCGTACTCGCCGGTAACAGGCCCTCGCCTTCTGGTGCAAAAGGGGCACCCGCAAGCCCCTGATTTGAAGAAATCCCTGATCCAATTTGCAGTAGATGAATGCCAGACCCGGAATTTATCAAGCTGGCATTGCAATTTTTGTACCGCCGGCGATTCGGCGGCCTTGAACAACGAACCCTTGCTGGCCCGCAAGGACTGGCAGTATCACTGGTTCAACCAGGAATATCTTTCCTTCGATGACTTCCTGAGCCAATTGCGCTCCAGAAAACGAAAAAATATTCGGCGGGAGCGCAGGCAAATCAGTGAATCAGGCATTCATTTTGAATGGAGAACCGGCTCAGAGCTTTCATCCCGGGAACACGAATTTGTCTACGCCTGTTATCAGAAGACGTTTATGGCTTATCGAAACCATGCTGCACTGCAAGCTGGATTTTTCCGGAAAATAGCACAGGACATGCCCGAGCGCGTACACGTCTTGCTGGCAATAAGGGACGAGAGGGAAATTGCCATGAGTCTTTTCCTGTCTGGCGGAGGAAAGCTGTATGGACGTTACTGGGGTTGCACCGAAAATGTGCCCGGGCTTCATTTTGAAACGGCCTACTATCAGGGTATAGAGTTTTGTATCGACCAGGGAATCAAGGTGTTTGAATCCGGAGCCCAGGGAGAGCACAAGATCAGCCGCGGTTTTGTGCCATCAGAAACCCGTTCTTTTCACCTGTTGCGCAATGCAGCATTTCGTCAAGCCATTGCAGAATTTTTGACCCGCGAGAGTCGTGGTATGGACGAATATCGAGAGCAACTGGCAGCTCATGATCCCTATCGAAAAGACAGCGTGTGAAAACTATTCTGGACATTCCCCAACTGGATGCAGATCCCTGCTCCCCTTTTCCTTCTTCAGACCAGGCGCTTGAAGAACCAAACGGGCTGCTGGCATGGGGCGGCGACCTGCGACCTGAACGATTGTTGAATGCGTATCGCGCCGGAATTTTCCCCTGGTACACGGAAGGTCAGCCTTTACTATGGTGGAGTCCCGCTCCCCGCTGTGTGATTTTCCCGGCTAAGGTCTATATTTCAAAAAGAACCCGCCGCAGATACAACAGTGGCCGCTACACACTTACCGCAGATCAGGATTTCGATGGAGTCATTCGTGCCTGTGCCGAGGACCGCGCCATCAGCAGTGGTACCTGGATTACAAAAGGGATGCTGGCAGCATATTCCGAATTACATCGCCTGGGGTACGCTCATTCCATTGAGGCCTGGCACAATGATCAACTTGCCGGTGGTATCTATGGATTGGCCATCGGGTCGGTTTTTTTTGGCGAATCCATGTTTACCCGCCAGGCCGATGCCGGAAAAATAGCCCTGATTGCTCTGTGCAAACAACTGGCGCACTGGTCGTTTGGAATGCTGGACTGCCAGGTCAGCAACCCGCATCTGATCCGCATGGGTGCGGAAGAGATATCAAACCCGGAATTTGAGCGGCTACTCGCAGAAGGTATAGTCAAAATTCGCCGTAAAGGGCTCTGGACACGCGCCTTCAGCTTTGACACAAAGTGGAGCTCTTGCAAGGACCTGTCCTGATCAACTGCCACAGCACGGGCAAATACAATGATTGCAACCTGCCCTTCGCGGACAAAGTTAGTCTTGGTTATTCTGCTATCTGGAAATAGATGTGGGTGACTAATGCATCACCGGGAATCTGCGACGGGTCGGAAATATAATGCTCCCATGACGCGGATCCTTCCCTGAGGCCATGAGCCGCCATGTAGGCAGTGAGCTTCTCGTAACTCGGCGCCATGAGTTCATATGCCCCCTGGTGAATAACGCGAACAGATGGCCCGGATGGTGATTTACCCACACGCAGGTTTCCGGTTATTTCTACCGCTTTCATGATTACCGGTATGGCAGCGACAAACTGATAGCCATCCTCATTCCAACCCCTGGTAATCACCATTTTTCCTCCGTTGACGACCAGCTCGTTTGCTTCGATGAATGCCGATATCTCCTGATATGCAGACTCGAGAATCTCTGTAACACCACCGGTGTTCTGACTCCCGACTTTGGAAATATAGAGAATATCCAGCGCTTCTGCATCCAATACTTCAACAGTAAGGTCTGAAAAATCCGCACCAGGGAGAGACTCTGCAAATACCTTCAGGTTTTCCAGGCCCAATTCGTAATCAGAACCAATCCATTTATCAAAAAACAAGCCGAAATACTTTGCCAGGATACCGCCCAGAAACCCCTGCCCTTCTACAAGATCGGTATCGAATCCCCAAATCAGGTGCACACCCTCGCCGGCCTCAATGATCTGGAAATAGTTTTCTGCCTGACCTTGCTGATCAAAATCCAGGTGCGAGCGAACCATGGAATAAGGCTGGCTTTCGATTATTTCCTGCCAGCCGTTGCCTACCAGGCGCGGATCACCGGACCAGGCCATACGGGCACCAACACCCGAAGCAGGCCCACTGAATTCGTAAATAGCATCAGGGTCCCGGCTGGCCCATGGCGACCAGGAAGCATAGGAATGAAAGCCGTTCAACAATACAAAAACCGTTGCAGCCGGCCGATCAATTTCAATACGCCTTTCAACGTGCACATTTCTGGGTAACAAGACGCCAACAAAAAGAAATAGCAGGATCAATATGCTGAGGACCGAAAATGTTTTTCTAAGCATGTATTTTGTCTTATTTCGGAAAATCTTCAGGACGGTCGTCCGCCACAGCAGGGTTCTCAGAGCGCTCGTCAGGATACCATTCAGGCAAGGAATCATCCTCCTCCCATTCGTAGCGTATCACCGGTACCCGGTCCCATTTACGAAAAACAAAGGCCAGCAGCACACCGATAATGGCACCGGATAAATGCAACTCCCATGACATGTGGGGACGAATGGGCAGTACCCCCCAAACCATGGAACCGTACAGAAAACCAATCAACAGGGATACTGAAATTGAACGCATGTCACGGCGTAAAATTCCGCTGAAAAAAACATATCCCAACAGACCATAGACCAAACCACTCGCCCCGAAATGTAAGCTGGGCCTTCCAATAAGCCAGGCGAGCAATCCTGACCCCAACCAGACTATGGGTATAACCCGGGTTGAAGAGTTTGGGTACAGGTAAAGAATGGCGGTCATGGATACCACCAGGGACATGCTATTGGAAAAAATATGTGACAGGCCACCATGCAACAAGGGCACAGTCAGAACACCAATCAGGCCGGCGACAGAACCAGGACGCAGTCCAAAACGATTAAGGTTCAGGCCAAACAGTGTATCCAGAATAAATACCAGCCAGAGCAAAGCCAGGAACAGAAACGAGGTTTTTATTGCCAGACGAAAATTAGCCTTCGCCTTGTTTCCATGTGTATATCTGGGATCTGGTTTTCCTAGTGCCACTACCTCAAACCTCCTTCACGCCTGAAGAATACTCAATGCGGTTGTACGCAAATAAAAAGGGGCGCAAAACTGCGCCCCTTTTGAACAATTGTTCGTCAGGCCGGATAAATTGCCGGCCGGAAAAACGGGCCAAACCCAAAATTAAGCAGCTTTATCCTCTACGTTATTTTCCAACAAAGTGCCGGAAGCCTGGATTTTAATTGTCTTTGGCTTCATGGCCTCGGGGACCTCATGCTCCAGTTCGATATGCAGTAAACCGTTATCAAGACGGGCACCGGTGACACGAACGTGGTCAGCGAGGTTAAAGCGGCGTTCGAATGGACGCGTGGCGATGCCTCGATACAGGAAACGTGATTCGTCACTTTCCTCTTCTTCGGCTTTCTCGCCGGTCACAAATAATTTATTGTGCTCGGAAGTGATTTTTAATTCCGCTTCTGAAAAACCAGCAACAGCCATCGTGATGCTATAGCAGTTTTCGCCGGCAGTCTGGATATTGTAGGGCGGGTAACCACTGCCCTGGTCCGTACGATGCGCTGAGTTTAGAAGGGTAGCAAGCCTGTCAAAACCAACAGACGTGCGAAATAATGGTGAAAGATCAAATGTCGTCATTACCGTATTCTCCTTTGAAGCAATTCGGTTCTTGCAATAAATACCTCCGCCAAATGGCCGGAAGCGCCTGCAGCCCCTTACGGCGACTGCATAACTAATGTGGGGGCGTGAACTCTATTTTCAACACTTTGAAAGCGGCTCTGCTTTGCGGCAAGACAACGGTAATTTCATCATCAATTTTCTTGCCCAGGAGCGCTCTCGCCATGGGGGAATCGACCGAAATATATCCCCGCACAGGATCAATTTCATCTGCGCCAACGATACGATAGCGAACAACAGCACCCTCCCCGTCTTCCAGCGTCACAAAGGCGCCAAAAAATACCCGGTTTTGTTGGGTCGGTATTCTGTCGATTACTTCCACAACATCCAGCCGTTTTGACAGATACCTGATCCTGCGATCAATCTCACCCAGCTGTTTCTTGCGATAAATGTACTCGGCGTTTTCCGATCGATCACCCTCCGCTGCAGCGGCTGACAATGCGGGCACAACGTCTGTTCTTCTCAGTTGCCACAATTCCTTCAACTCCTTCTTCAGCGCAACCTCCCCCTGGGGGGTGATGTAGGGGCTGCTTTTTTCAGGCGGTGGCCGCCAACGTCCCATAGCATTATTCCTCGTCAGATCGAAAATTCATACCAACTTTTGGCACCTGCACAGAGCTCATATTTTGGGTATAGTAGCGCGCTTTTCATCAAACCAAACGAGGAAAAATGATGGATTACCGATTAATTGCAGCCCTGGCCATGTCATCAGGGCTATTTGCCTGCCAACAACAGGCTGATCAGGAACAAGTCATGGATTCAGGGTCCCTACCCTCGGAATCCACCGAAGCTCCCACTGAAAGTACAATCACTGAGTCACCAGCGTTGGTTAGTGGCCTGAGTTTTGAGGGCTTTGACACCACGGTGCGACCACAGGACGATCTGTTTTCAGCCACAAACGGAAAGTGGGTCGCGGAAACCGAGTTACCGGCTGATCGTGCACGCTGGGGCACTTTTGACAAGCTTCAGGAACAATCTCAGGAAGATGTGAAAGCCCTGGTTGAAGAAGTCAGCGCTGATACGGATGCGGGACCTGGAAGTGCCTCGCAGAAAATCCGCGATTTTTATAACGCTTACATGGATGCAGAAAAGGCAACCGAACTTGGCGTTGAAGCCATTCGAACGGAACTTGATCAGGTTGCTGCCATCGAGTCCTACGATGACTTCTTCCGCGCATTAGGTAGCCTCGGCGTATATGGCGTAGACGGGCCGATCGGCGGTTTTATATTCTCAGATTCCAAGGATCCGGATACAACCGTTGTCTACCTGAATGAATCCGGTATCACCCTTCCTGACAGGGACTACTACCTCCTCGACGACGAGCAGTTCGTCAAAGGCCGCGAACTCTATCGCACTTACGTTACCCAACTATTTAAGTTGGCAGGAATTGAGGGCGGCGCGGACAAGGCTGAAGCCCTTTTGGCACTGGAACACAAGCTGGCGGAGGCACACTGGACCAAGGAAGATAACCGTGATCCGGTGAAGAGCTATAACCCGAAAACACTTGCAGAGCTGAAAGAAATGGCTCCAAACTTCAACTGGGATGTCAATCTGGAAGCCAGCCAGGTGGCCGGTCGTGACAAATACATCGTCAGCCAACCCAGCTATTTTGAAGCAGCTAGTGACATCGTTGCCGAAACCGGTCTCTCTACCTGGAAAGACTACCTGACTTTCCAGACCATCGATGCTTTCGCCCCCATACTTGGCGATGATGTTTTCCAGGCCTGGTTCCAATTCCACCGGGCAGGTTTGCAGGGCATTGAAGAACCCCGGCCGCGCTGGAGGCGGGCTGTCAACGCAACCAACGCGAACCTGGGCGAACTGCTGGGCCAGCTTTATGTGGACAAACACTACAACGAAAATGCCAAAGGGCGCATGGAGACCATGATAGCCAACCTCGTCGAAGCCTACCGGCAGTCGATTATTGAACTGGACTGGATGGGCGAGGAGACCAAACAGCAGGCATTGGTCAAACTATCCAAGTTCAACCCCAAAATTGGATACCCTGAGAAGTGGCGCGACTACAGCAGCATGGAAATCATTGAGGGCGACCTGGTTGCAAATATCAGGAGCTCAGCTGAATTTGAGTACAAGCGCACCGTCGACAAGCTTGACCAACCGGTGGATAAGAGTGAATGGTTCATGAACCCGCAAACGGTCAACGCCTACTACAACCCGGTATGGAATGAAATTGTATTCCCGGCTTCAATCCTGCAACCGCCGTTCTTCAATGTGAATGCGGACGATGCAGTGAACTACGCGGGAATCGGGTCCGTTATCGGCCATGAGATTGGACATGGCTTTGACGACCAGGGACGTAAGTATGATGGTGACGGGAATTTGCGCGATTGGTGGACAGAAGAGGACATCGCCAAGTTCAATGTGCTCAAAGAGAAGCTGGCAGCGCAATACAACAGCTACGAAGTGATCGACGGCCTGACCATCAACGGCGAATTCACATCCGGCGAAAACATCGGTGACCTCGGTGGCCTGGGCATTGCCTACAAAGCCTACAAGTTGTCACTGGATGGAAAGGAAGCGCCCGTAATTGATGGCCTGACGGGTGACCAGCGGTTCTTCCTTGGTTTTGGCCAGATATGGCGGGGCAAGGTTCGAGATGTGGAAGCCAAGCGCCTTTTGACCATCGACCCGCACTCTCCGGCCCGGTTCCGCGCCAACGGCGCCGCGGTTAACGTCGATGCCTTTTACGAGGCATTCGATGTCAAAGAGGGTGACGGAATGTGGTTGCCTCCCGAGGAACGGGTGAAAATCTGGTAAATGACTCGCTCTATATCAAACGGCCGCAACAGTGGCCGTTTTTTTGTGCGACGTTTATTGATTTACACTCGTCACTCTAAGCAATGAGCAAATCGCCCTTCGATATTGAACTGGACGATATGACCCTCGCGCGAGCACGACGCGGGGATATGGATGCTTGCGAGCAGATTTATCGTAAATTCCAACAACCCGCCTACTCGGTCGCCTATCGAATTTGTCATTGCCCGGAATTATCCCGGGATGTGACCCAGGAAGCTTTTATCACGGCGTTCCGAAAGATCCGTCAGTTCCGGGGCGATTCCCCTTTTTGGGGCTGGCTGCGAAGAGTGGTGGTCAACCACACCATCAGCGCCCTGCGAAAACTCCCCAGGGCTGATGTGGTTGAACTGCAGGAGTATCATGCCCACACGGAAGGAGCACAGGAACAAATCGGGCTTTCAATGGATCTGGAATCCGCCTTGACCACGCTGAATCACGAAGACCGCGCCGTGGTCTGGTTGCACGATGTGGAAGGTTATAACCACCAGGAAATTGCCCGGCTTTTTGGAAAAACCGAGAGTTTCTCCAAAACGAGATTATCCCGCGCACGGGCAAAACTGAGATCAATACTTGAGGAAAAAGTGAATCCCATCGGGTTTAGCAAACTGGAGTCAGCGACGCGCTGAAAACGGATATTCTAATGAGTGCAAAGGTACATATCATGCAACAGGAAAAGGATCCTTTGAACCTGGGCAGCCTGCCCCTGGTTTCACCCCATCCCGACGACTGGTCATTGATAGAGGCTGCGTTGAGAAAACAGCACAGCCACCGGCGAATTCTGAGGCTGGCTGGCAGCACGCTGGCGATTGCGGCAACGACCATTCTGGCAGTAAGTATTTTCGTGTACCGGCCTTTTGCTACTTCACAAGCCCCTGCTGGAGCAGAGTTGCTGCAAACCGCGGGGGTCGAAGAAATTGCACCAATTGATGCGCCACCACCCGACACGCTCGGTTCCTTGATAGCGTTGTCGCAGGAATTGGAATCAAATTTGCGAAAAATCAGATCACAGGCCGGTTTGATGCCGACCTCCGTGGTGATTTACCAGGTTGAACTCGAAGATCTCGTTGCGCAAGTGGATGAAGAGCTCAGTATGCACCCTGATTCCCTGGACCTTTGGAGCCAGCGTATCAACCTCATGCTGGACCTGTCGCAGCTTTTTCAAAATGAATTGCGACGGGAATACCAGCAAATGGCGTCTTTATAGCCAGACAGTCTTGAAAAGGAATATGGATCAGTGAATAAAACAGCCTATATCACCATTCTCATCATTAGCCTGCTGGCCATGGCGGCACCGGCAACGGGCCGGTCAGACACCCCAATTGAAGACTCTGCCAGCCCGGCCTCACGGGCTTCATCGCAGTCAGAAACTGAGGTTGATGCCATGCTCGAAGAAGCCGAAGGATTGCGTGTTGAGGCCCTGAAAGCAGCTGAGCATGCAAGAGAGGCATCAGCGCAGCGGCAGCTGGAATTGGAAGAAGCACAGGCATTGAAACTTAAAGACATAACGCTTCAGAAGAAGGAGTTGGCGAGTGCCCGTACTCGCCAGCTAGAAGAAAAAGCACGGCAGCGCGAAGAATTAAGCCGGCTACACAGTGAGTTAAGAGAAGCCTCGCGCGAAGTAGCCAGGGCGCACCGCGAATTAGCCATGGAAGGGCAGCAGCATCGGATTCACGTGCGCAATACCAATCTGGGCGACCGGGTTGTGATTGGCGTCATTCTCGGTGATAAAACAAGAGAAGGGGTGAGAATCATGGGTGTTTCTCCTGATGGCCCGGCGGAAAGAGCGGGGCTGCAACCGAATGACATCATGATTTCAATTGCGGGCGTAGATCTTGGACGCGCCGCAAATGGCCAGGCTGGCGGGTCTGTTTTTGAAGTTATGAACGAGGCAGAAGCGGGAGAAGAACTTGCTGTCAGTGTGATTCGCGATGGAGAGAAATGGGACTATATGGTCACCGCCGAGAAACGTGAGCCTCGTTCCCTGCAGTCATTGATCCGGATAGTGGAACGACCGGAGTCCCCAACCGGCCTGGAAGACGTGGAATTGTTAATCGAACGTATCATTGTTCCGGAAATTACCGAGGCGGCACTGGCAGTCCAATTGGAAAAGTTGCAGGAAAGTGTTCATTCAATGAGCTACCGACTCATTGGTGGCTATGGTGAAAACCCGATCAGTCATGATGTTCATCTCGAATTGATGAAAATGTCAGATTTTGGTCAACATGCCATTATGGAAGCAGATATCTGGTTCGGTTTGCCTCATACACAGGGTCTGGAGTTAACCGAGATCAATGAGGACCTGGGTGCGTATTTCAAAACGGATCGTGGTGTTTTGGTCATCAAGGCAAAAGAAGCCAATGCCTATACGCTTCTGTCCGGCGATGTCATACTGGAAATTGGAAGCACCGTTGTAAATACACCGGCGGACTTCATGCGCGCATTGCGCGACCTCAGTCCGGGAAATGAAGTAACGATCAGCATAAAACGGAATCGCAAAAATAAAACACTGACTGTTGCCATGCCGGATAAGCGCCTTGGTTTCCAATATTCCATTAACGGGCTGCATGGTTTTGACGCTCACCCAGAATAATTTCGCCTGATTGGAGCGCTCTGCGAGGGATTCCCGGTTTCCCGGACTTGAGCGATTTGGAGTAAGCACTCATACTCCTGTTTCCCCTGTGATTGAATAAAGTGAGTTGCGCCATGGCCGCCCAGGCCGATTCGATGAAATCCATTCTATTTGCCTTGTTTGCCAATTCGGCAATAGCAGTAGCCAAGGGCGTGGCCGCAGCGGTCACAGGCTCAGGCGCCATGCTGGCGGAGGCTGTCCATTCGGTTGCGGACTCCTGCAATCAACTGCTTTTGCTTCTCGGCTTACGCCAGACTAAAAAAGAGCCGACCGATGACCACCCCTTGGGCTTCGGTAAAAGTATTTACTTCTGGTCGTTCCTGGTAGCCGTCATCCTGTTCAGTGTCGGGGGCATGTTTTCTTTTTATGAGGGTGTGCACAAGCTCTTACACCCTACCCCCTTGTCTCATCCGTGGGTGGCAATTTCCGTCCTTTCCTTTGCCATTATTGCTGAGTCAATATCTCTCTGGGGCTGCCTGAGGGAAGTGAATAAAGAGCGGTATGGCCGCGGGCTTCTGCAGTGGTTTAGAACCAGCCGTAGCAGCGCATTAATCGTCGTCTTCGGCGAGGATATTGCTGCTTTACTGGGCCTTACTTTTGCAATTATCGCAATTGTGGCGACCTACATTACCGGTAACCCGCTGTGGGATGCTGTCGGCACCATTTGCATTGGTGTGCTACTGATCGTGATAGCCTTTTTCATTGCTGTGGAAGTTAAGGACCTTTTGATTGGTCAAAGCGTTGACCCGGCGGAATTGGAAAAGATGCGGGCATTTTTAAATCAGAGCCCCGAGGTCGACACAGTTTATAATCTGCTGACGATGCAATTTGGCCCCGACGCCAAGGTCGCGGTCAAGGCAAGAATGACGCCCACCGGGTCTGAAACAAACCTGATTGTAGCAATCAACAAAGTCGAGGCTGCTTTCCGGCTCGAATTCCCTTCTGTGGCCTGGCTGTTTTTTGAACCGGACATCGAGGATTGACATGCCTTCAATGCAGAATACTGGAAGTGAACGCCGGCTCACGGATCGGGCTTTTCCAAGCATGAGTGTTCATGTCTGATCAACGGAAAATCGGTATGGTCAGCCTGGGCTGTCCAAAGGCTCTGGTCGACTCGGAGCGCATACTGACCCAGTTGACTATGGATGGTTACGCAATCAGCCCGGACTATGAAGGCGCCGACATCGTTATTGTAAATACCTGTGGTTTCATCAACAGCGCCAAGGCGGAATCACTCGCAGCAATAGGTGAGGCACTGGATGCAAATGGGCGGGTGATCGTTACCGGTTGCATGGGCACTGACGACAGCGAAATCAGAAAACTGCACCCGCAAGTGCTCGCAGTCACGGGCCCGCAACAATATGAAGCCGTGCTCAACGCAGTTCACCAACATGCGCCCCTGGAACAGGAACACGACCCGTACACCAGCCTGGTGCCTCCCCAGGGCATAAAGTTAACACCACGGCACTACGCCTATCTGAAGATATCCGAAGGCTGTAACCACAAATGTACTTTTTGCATCATCCCTTCTCTCAGGGGCAAGCTGGTCAGCAGGCCAATTGCTAGTGTCATGAATGAGGCGGAGTGCCTGGTTGAGGCCGGAGTCAAGGAATTGCTGATCATCTCACAGGATACTTCCGCCTATGGCGTGGACCTGAAATTCAAGCTGGATTTCTGGGGTGGTAAACCCGTGAAGACGCGCTTGAAAGAACTTTGCGATGCCCTCGGTAGCCTCGGTGTATGGGTACGTTTGCATTACGTCTACCCCTATCCTCACGTTGATAACATCATTCCGCTGATGGCGCAGGGTCAGATCCTGCCGTACCTGGATGTACCGTTCCAGCACGGTAGCACCAGGATTCTGAAGCAGATGAAAAGGCCAGCCGCAGCCGGGAACACGTTAGAGAGGATTCACCGGTGGCGTGAAATTTGTCCGGAGTTGACTATTCGCAGCACATTTATCGTCGGCTTCCCGGGTGAAACGGATGAGGATTTCGAAACACTGCTTGATTTTCTGCAGGAGGCCCAACTGGATCGTGTGGGATGCTTCACCTACTCTCCGGTAGACGGGGCAAAGGCCAATGAACTACCCGGCGCAATACCTGATGACCTCAAACAGGCGCGTTGGAATGTTTTCATGGAAACCCAGGCAAAAATCAGCCAGGCCCGTATGCAGATGAAAGTTGGAACCCGGCAAGAGGTGCTGGTTGATCATGTAGATACACAAGGCGCCGTGGCACGAAGCAAGTCAGATGCACCCGAAATTGACGGTATCGTTCGAATTCGTGATGGTAAACACCTTAGTCCTGGAGACCTGGTCCAGGTGATGGTTGAGTCAGCTGATGATTATGACCTGATCGCGAGCACGGTCGAAAAAACGTCCTGAGCTCGCTATGGAACGGGTCAGCCAACTCATTCTCCGTAATGCGAAATTATTTCATAGCGGTCAGGTGCTGCTGATCAACCCACCTGCTGATTCCTGTCATAATTCTTTATCGAAGTTTACACGTCAAGTTAATGTATTTTCTCAGAATTATTCTGATTATAGCTATTTTATTTCCAGTGGTATAGTCGCTCATTTCGGCCTGATTCCATCTCTGTCTTCAGTTGCTCAGGATATCGTGTTCATTCTACCCCGCGAAAGAGAGCGCTTAGACATGATACTTCATGCTATAGCAACGGACCTGAACCCTGATTCCATCCTGTGGCTGGCAGGTGAGAACCGAACCGGAATCAAATCCTCGGCAAAAAAATTGAGCCGGCACTTTCAATCGGTATCAAAAGTCGATAACGCCCGCCATTGCACTCTGTATAGAGCCAGCAAACCCAATGCAGCAACACCCTTCAAAATGGAATCCTACAAAAAAACCTGGTCACTGGCCTACTCCGAGACCCAAATCAACATTGTTTCTCTGCCGGGTACGTTTTCTCATGGAAAACTGGACAAGGGAACAAAACTTCTCTTAAGCACCCTGGAAAAACTGAAACCTGAAGGGAGTATCCTTGATTTTGCTTGTGGAAGCGGTGTCATTGGCCTGTCAGTGCAGCAATTCAATTCAGCAGGAAAATTGACCTTACTGGACGTATCGGCCCTGGCACTGGAATCGGCACGACACTCCCTGAAGGTCAATGGAATGACAGCATCGATTGTAGCCTCGGATGGTCTTTCTCAGTTGGAGGGAAGATTTGACTGGATCGTGAGCAATCCGCCCTTTCACCAGGGAATCAAAAATGATTTGAATGTTACCCGCTTGTTTTTCGCAGATGCCGCTAATTTTCTGACTGAAACAGGTAAAATATTGCTCGTTTGCAATCAGCACCTGCCCTATGTTGCTTGGTTAAAAGATTATTTCAAGCGGGTGGATTTATTGGAATCCGGTCAGGGTTTCAGGGTAATTCTGGCTAGTAACCTTGTTTAAAGCATGCATGGAATTATTTGCCGGGTTTCCGGTCATAATCGGGAGTTCGTAAATTACCTATCAATGTCGAGGACATCAAATGAAACACTACAAAATTGCTATTACGGGCCTGGTTGCCATTCCGGTGGTTTTTTTGGCTGTATTCTCAGCCTGGGCCGAGCCAGAGCAGGCCGGCGACGAAATAACCACGAGCATTGAAGAAGTCAACACGTCTGAAGAAGCCACCGGACTCGAAATTATCATGGACGGTAGCAGCCTTGATGCATTTGAGAAGAGCATGGAGCGAGTCAAGGAAACAGGCACCGAGGTGGAATACAAGAGCCTCAAAAGCGCGATTGACTACTTGCTGATTTATGACATAGGTGCACGGAATGATTTGGAGAGACTTGCCGCCAGATTAGATGGCGTGACCGCTGAAGAAGTCGTTAGCAGGGTCAAGTGGCGCAAAAAATAATCGCGGTATTTGCACAGCGGTAGGAATACGGGATGTGTGGAAAAGCTGCAGTCTCGCACTTGTCCTGGGCAGAGGTCTATGCTTTCGCAGCATCATTGACACCACCGTCTGTGCTACCTGTTGATCCTGAGCAGCGCTTGAACATCTCCCCGTCGCGCCTACGGCGCAAATCGGAACCGGATTCTATGATTTGGGAGACGCTGCCCGTCATTTATCATCACCAGGGAGTTGATCATCCGGCGGAAGCCATATGGCCCTTTCTTCCGGTTTACTCAGAAGGCCGCCTGCCGATGAACAAGCAGGGGCGCACCCTATCTACAGCCAACGCCAGGCTAAGAATGGAGGGTGCACCATTCGCTCCCACTTTCATGAAGGCCTGGTCCAGTGATTTTCGCGTGATTGTGGTGGTTTCCTGGTTCTATGAATTTGACAGCCGTGTGAGACCTCAAATCCCTTACGCCGTGTTCCCTACCAACGCACCATTCTGGTTGATGGCGGGCCTGGCACGGCGGACCACACTTCCTGATCAAACAGTACACCTGACGACGACGATAATCACAGTGGATCCCAATGAAGTATTGAAGTCGGTTGGCCATCATCGCAGTCCGGCGTTACTCAGGAATTCTGAGGAGGCAACTTCCTGGCTGCATGGCAATAAATCCGGAGCACTGGAACTGTTACGGCCTTACGAAAATGAAACCATGGGTGTTGAAGTAGTGCCAATGGGTATCAAAATCCCTGGCAATCAGAAGGTTACGATGCCGGAAGTGCTGGGTGCATAGAATTCGAGGTAGATGAAACCTGCCGGAAACGCTGCTGGAATTACCAACCCCAGGGTAGTTTTAATTCTTTCCGGCCTTTCTGCTGTTTCTGCACCAACTGTCGTTTATAAAGTGAGATTTCTCCAGTTTGGCCTTTCCGTAAAAGCCGGCTTTCAATTTTTCCCGCTGGTGCAGAGGATGCTTTTCTCATCAGGTTCGGGTTAATCCCTCGTGTATGCCTGACACCTGCATGAACCCTGGAAACAGAACGCCCGTACCGGTCTTCCATCAACGTTCTCATTGAACTTTCTCGTTTGAGTTTGTATTCCTCATCATCAATCGTGTGCTTCTCCCGTACCAGTACATCGGCCCAGTGATGAAGTGAGTCAGATATGCTGTGAGCATGCGTTGTTCCCTTTGCAGACTGGCCTGCATGAAAGAGCTGTGATGTGTGTTGTGGCCATCCCCATGGTGTGAGAACACGGGATAGATCACGGTTTGGTTTTAGTTTCCTGGGCGTCTGCCCCGGCGAATTGGTGGCTTGAGTGGATTGGGGTTGCCCTTTCCTCCTCTGTTGGTGACCGGGTGAGCCATCTGAATTTCGTTTGGATTCACCGGCAGGCCGTGATCGGCTCGGCAGCATCAACCAGGTCAGGAGAGCAACCAGTATCGCCAACAGAATCAGATTGTAATTAACAAACTCCACCGTAAAACTCCCGTCTTTATGAGCTGGGCTTTTTTCAGCGGAAACGCGCCGTTCATCTACTCCGCGGCCAGCGAAATCAGTCACCCGACCGTGAAGCTCCGACTTTCAAAATCCATTTGATCCTTGTCTGATGTGTTGACCCGCCCAACCGGTCAATTATTGAAATGCATCCTGGCTCTTACTAGCAATACAATCAAAAGCTGAAAAAGTTGGTAATCCCGAGTATTTTTTTGATCTGCTCATCAAAATAGCATTCGACTGACAGCTTTCTTGTCAAACCCTAACATTTTTTTGGCCAAAGAGAACAATTTTTATATTTAATCTTATTAATTAAGTTATTAATATATAATCATGTTTTATATCGTTTTAAAATGCATTTTCATCAGTACACGCAATTAATATTTTCCCTCAATGGCTGCACGCCAATTAAATCCACGCCTAATTGACAGCTTTAGTCTGACAAGCAGATAGATCGGGGAAAATGATCAGCGGTTCCCGAGGCCGGACATTTCTCCAAGGAACCGTGATTCGCGCAGTTCCTGGCGAAACAGTGTGGTTGATCGTTCAAAGGAGCACAATGTCAGCTACGGTTCGAGGAGGATCGAACGAATTGTGAAGCCAGAAGCTGAGTAAAACCGGATAGACAAACTGTAAGCATTGGAAATCGGCCTGCTGTGTTGGAATCTACGCTCACACATCATCTGCCAGACGCAGGCCGGTAAAGGCCCAGCGTTCTTGCGGGTAAAAAAAGTTGCGGTAGCTGGCGCGAGCGTGGTCTTGTGCTGTTGCACAACACCCCCCTTTCAGCACCATCTGACTGGACATGAACTTGCCATTGTATTCGCCCATGGAGCCGGCCAGCGGTTTAAAACCGGGATAAGCCACATAGGGCGAGCTGGTCCAGGCCCAAAGGTCCCCGTACCACTGCCCTGCATCCCCGGCCGGTGCGGGATGCAGCAAGTCACTATCGGTGAAATTGCCGATGACAGTTTGCCCGGATAACATGGTCTCCAGTTCGCACTCCAGGGGCAAACGCTTGCCTGCCCAACGCGCGTAGGCATCGGCTTCGTAAAAACTCAAATGACAAACCGGTTCATGCGGGTTGAGGTCGCGCACGCCACCGAGAGTGAACTGACTCCAGCTATCCTTTTTCTGCTCCCAATAAAGCGGATGACACCAGCTCTCACGCTGGATCAAAGCCCAGCCATCAGATAACCACAGTGCCGGGTCTGCATAAGCACCCGCTTCAATAAAATCCAGATATTCGTTGTTGGTAACGAAACGGTCAGCCAGGCGGTGATCACGAATCAATACATCGTGCCGGGGTGTTTCGTTATCGAAAGCGAAACCACTGATTTCATGGCCAACCCGGCGGACGCCTCCGCTGCGATCCAACCAGCGCATCGGCCGGCTTTTTCCGCCTGGTATTTCCAGATCATCCCGATACGCGGGTTTCAATGGATTAACGGAAAAATTATGTTTGATATCCATCAGGAGTAGTTCCTGATGCTGCTGTTCATGATTAAGGCCCAGGATCACGCGGAAATGCAGTTCATCCCACTTCGAATCACCGACACTTTCCATCAGTCCGCGCATGGCGGCATTTACATGAGCGCGGTACCGGTACACATCCCTTACGGTCGGTCGCGAGATCAAACCGCGTTTTGCGCGCGGGTGCATGTCACCCTGGCTGTTGTAATAACTGTTGAACAGAAAGTCAAAATGCGGGTGAAACGGCTTGTAATCAGGGATAAAGCCGGGCAAGACAAAGGTCTCGAAGAACCAGGTGACATGTGCAATGTGCCACTTGGGCGGACTGGTCTGAATGATGGATTGAAGCTGGAAGTCATCAGTTTCCAGCGGTTTACAGAGTGTTTCTGTGTAGCGCCTTACACGGTCGAATTCGGCAATAAGCAAATCACGGCTACTTCCTTCTGTTGTGACTGCAGCTTCCACTATTCCTGCTCCGCTGCGCTCAGTTTGGAACCAGCACAATCATAGGAAACGAACAATTGGCCCAAACCGTCCAAGGCATGAGGATCCAGGTAAATTGAATGGATTTTCAGATCAACTGCCGCAGCCAGCAGCGGCCCTTCTACAATGCTGGAATAGGGTTGCCCACCCAACAGTCGATTGGCATGAGTGAGGTAAAGCCGGTTCAGCACTCCACCCGACAACAGCAGATGCAGCACCTTTGGGCCCGCGGCTGAATACACCGTTCGATAGCCCATTTCAGTCATGCGCTGCACAAGCGTGCCCCCCTCAACCCGTTCCTTTCCTGCAATAACCACCTGAGCCCCTTTCGACTCGATTTCTGCTACCCGCTCGGCATCGGGGTTTGCAGTTGTAAAAACGACGACCTTGCGCCCGCCCGCGGTCAAAACATCCGGTATGGGAAAGCGAAGACTGCCGCTGATGATGGCAATATCCGGTTGCAGCGACAAGCCCTGGCTTTGCCGCCAGTCGCGCAGGTCGGCAAAACGCGGATCATCAATTTGCAAGATTTCCTGGGCGCGGCCGTCGACCCAATCGCGCAAATAGCGCCCGCTACTGATGATCAGGTCAGCCTGCGCCGCCAATTCCTGAAACATGCGCCAATCCCGTTTATTAGCCGTGTTCTTTGGAACCATCATCCCTGCTTTGCTTGAGTGGGGAATGGCAATACGGCCATCGATGCTGGTCACGAAATTGCTGTAGACAAAAGCCTGGCCATTTGCTGTCCTGCATTGCCGCAACCTGTGTGCCAGATACAGTCCTTTTAGGAGCTGCTCTCGCGCAGGTAAAGGGTAAAGTTGGTATACCGAGTCATTCATTGATCCGTTTCATGTACAGCAATAATTCGAGTCACAGGCACAAGCCTTCTCCCTCAAGCAAACCTGCCGGGGAGCCATGAAGGCTCGGTTGTGCCATTGGGAATAAGGTGTTTTGATGCATTTTATATAGCTTAGCTGAATATTATGTCAGAGGTTACTTAGTCCACAATCAACCTTGCATTGTGAGGTTGAACCGGACGGTTGCTAGCCTGGCCCATTCGTTTCTTGAAAATCGCAATCTGTTCGGCCGATGCTTCAATTGACGTTTTCAGTACCAGCCATTTGACACCTTCAGAGCACGGCGGGGTGGTTAGAGAACCACTGTAGGCAAAATACTCCCGTGTAGGGGGTAGCAAGTC
>Ga0114950_10000612_pt1 | contig 24961 bp, 20 predicted proteins | sample N075metaG_FD_83503 | JGI IMG/M metagenome (GOLD analysis project Ga0114950, IMG submission 83503) | Deep subsurface microbial communities from Kermadec Trench to uncover new lineages of life (NeLLi) - N075 metaG | ecosystem: Environmental > Aquatic > Marine > Ocean trench > Sediment | place... | reverse complement strand
TCGACTGCTCATGAGGAGAACCGGATGAATTTGTCTCGCCTGCTCGTCTTTTCGTTCGCCGCCGCGCTCGTGTCCTGGCTCAGCACAGACGAACTGAAGGCCCAGGATTTTCCCACCGACGACCCGATCATCCGGGCGATCTGGGCGCAGGGCATGGAAGAGGGCTCGCAAGTCGAGCGGCTCGCACAGGTGTTGATGGACTCAATCGGCCCCCGCCTCTCGGGAAGCCCCGGTCAGCAGAGTTCGATAGAGTGGGCCATGTCTATGTACGAGAACTGGGACGTCCCGGTGCGTGCAGAGCAGTACGGCACGTGGCGGGGCTGGGACCGCGGCTACACCCATATCGATCTCGTGGCCCCACGGAAGCGTACGCTCAACGGGACGATGCTGGCCTGGAGCCCGGGCACCGACGGACCGGTCGAGGGCGAGGTGGTCGCGATGCCATTGTTCGGCAGCGCGGCCGAGCTCGAAGCATGGTTGCCCAACGTTGCTGGGAAGTTCGTCGCGCTCTCGCACGCCGAGCCGACCTGCCGTGCGCCCGAAAGCTGGGCAGCCCTGGCTACGGCGGAATCCCGGAGCCGCATGCAGGCCCTTCAACAACGCGTTTTGGGTGAGTGGAACGCCAGCATCGGGCGTGCCGGAGGCCCCGGGCTGATTATCGGGGGGATCCGGGATGCTGGAGCCGTTGCCAGGAGGATCGAAGACGCTGGAGCCGTTGGAATCATCATGGCCCTTTGGTCGAACGGATGGGGCGCCAACAAGATCTTCGATGCGGGCACGGAACGCATCCCGTCCATCCACTTGAGTTGTGAAGACTACGGGCTGGTGCACCGATTGGCGTCGAACGACCAAGGGCCCGTGCTCCGTCTCGACGCGGAAGCAGAGTTCCTGGGGGAGGTTCCGGTCTTCAACGTGATCGGTGAAATCCGCGGTACCGAGTTGCCCGATGAATACGTTCTTCTAAACGCACACTTCGACTCCTGGGACGGCGCTTCGGGCGCGACCGACAACGCAACGGGTACGATCATGATGATGGAGGCCATGCGCATCCTGAAGGAAGTCTACCCGCGGCCAAAGCGAACGATTCTCGTGGCGCATTGGGGAGGTGAGGAACAAGGAACCTACGGTTCCCTAGCGTTCGCCGAGGATCATCCTGAAGTGATAGCCGGGCTCCAGGCGGGGTTCAATCAGGACAACGGGACCTGGCGAATCGAAGCCATCAAAATGCAGGACTTCCCCGAGGCGGCCGAAAACTGGCGCCGATGGGTGGCTCCAATCCCACGAGAAATAACACAGCATATCGAGCTCGACTTCGAGGTGGTTCCCGAGAGCGGAGACAGCGACGAATCGTCGTTCATTTGCAGGGGCGCCCCTGGATTTCGGCTATTGTCGCCCTATCCGGACTACCGACAGTACATGTGGCACACGGACCTCGACACCTATGACAAAATCGTCTTCGACGATCTGAGGAACAACGCCACCCTGGTCGCGATGCTCGCGTATATGGCCTCGGAAGACCCGATCCGGGTCTCGAACGCTCGGGCAACCCTTTCTGGTGGCCAACAAACCCCTGCCTGTAGGACTCTCCAACGCAGCTCCGGCGGCTGACGGCGAAGGCCAATACCGCTGGACAAACCGGTCCTACGGCCATAACATCGGCGACATTCGGGCCATGAACGGGTGGCCTGAAGTCAGATAACCTCGAAATCTCCAGGTTGGAGGAGCCAATCGATGGCGCAGATTCGTGTCACGCTCAAGTGGATCAAGATTCTCGACACCCTCGAGCCGTTCTTCAAGGAAACGGGAGAATTCCGTTTTCGCTCACGGGTTTCGAGTGAAAGCGGTGAAGGGTTTTCGCATGAGACACGGTTTCCTGAAGAGGGGCACTACTCGCTCTCCGACAAGCCAGGGTACAATTTCGTCACGTTGAACAAGACTCTCTACGAGGGCGACGCGGACGATCATCTCGTCGTCGAGCTGTTTGGCGAAGAGATCGACCTGCTGAGTGCCAACGACGAGCTGGATCACTATAAACGTGAGCACCGGGGTCCCGTCGACGACTGGGCCGGACTCTATGAACCCGCCGACGAGGGTTCGGACGACCCCGAAGCGATGAGCAACTGGCGGATCAGCTACATCATCGAAAAAATCTAGCCCGCCGAGAGCCGAGACCGGGAAGGGCGGTCGGTGATCCGGTTGCGCTTCGCTGAGATTGCGTTTTGCTAAAAGAAGACGGGCTCCTTGTAACTCCCGAAGGTCTTCTCCATGGCGTGTCGGATCTCATAAAGCGTACAGCCGGCCCGGGCACAGTCCAGGATGCCCGGCATTAGGTTGTTTCCCTCCGTGCACGAGCTCTCCAACTCATCTAAAGCCCGAGCAACATCGGCGTCGTTCCGCGCCGCCTTCAGGTCGGCCATACGTTGGCGCTGACGGTCCTCCACCGAAGCGTCGATCTTGAGGGTGTCGATTTCGACGTCTTCCGACCCCTCAGTGAATTCGTTGACCCCGACCACGAGGCGCTGACACGACTCCACTTCGGCCTGCTGCCGTTGTGCCGATTCGGCGATCTCCCTCTGGAAGAACCCCGTCTCGATCCCGGGCACCACGCCACCCAATTCGTCGATTTGGTCGAAGAGCTCCAGGGCCTCGGTTTCGAGCCGGTCGGTGAGCGATTCCAAGTAGTACGATCCCGCCAAGGGATCGATCGTGTTCGGCACGCCAGTCTCGTAGGCTAGTATCTGCTGCGTCCTGAGCGCGATGCGGACGCTCTTCTCGGTCGGCAATGCCAACGTCTCGTCCATGGAGTTGGTGTGGAGGGATTGTGTTCCTCCCAGCACGGCGGCCATGGCCTGGTAGGCTACCCGGACAATGTTGTTCTCGGGTTGTTGGGCCGTGAGGCTCACGCCAGCCGTTTGAGCGTGCGTACGCAGACGCCACGCCTCGGGATTGGTGGCCCCGTACTTTTCGCGCATAAAGCGGGCCCAGATGCGCCGCGCCGCACGGAATTTGGCGATTTCTTCGAAGAAATCGTTGTGCACGTCGAAGAAGAAGGAGAGACGGGGTACGAAGGTATCAACATCCAGCCCACGAGCGATGCCCCTTTCGACATATTCAAACCCATTCCGTAGGGTGAAGGCGAGTTCTTGAACCGCCGTCGCCCCTGCCTCTCGGATATGGTATCCCGAGATCGAGATCGGGTTGTACCTCGGTGCGTGCTCCGTGCACCACTCGAACATGTCGACGATGCACCGCAACGCGGGTTCCGGTGGAAAGACCCAGGCGTGCTGAGCCTGATACTCCTTGAGAATGTCGTTTTGTACGGTACCCCGGAGTTGCTCCGGCCCGACACCCTGTCTCTCGGCCGCAACCACGTAGAAACAGAAGAGAATGATGGCCGGACCGTTGATGGTCATGGAGACCGAAACGTCATCTAGCGGGATCCCCTCGAAGAGTGTCTCCATATCGGCGAGCGACGAAATCGCCACCCCGCACACGCCCACCTCGCCCAGGGAGCGAGGGTTATCGCTGTCGTACCCCATGAGCGTCGGAAAATCGAACGCCACCGAAAGCCCCGTCGTGCCGTGATCGAGCAGGTATTTGTACCTCCGGTTCGTCTCCTCAGCGGTGGCGAACCCTGCGAACTGCCGCATCGTCCAGAGGCGGGTCCGATACATGCTCGCGTATGGACCCCGGGTGAAGGGATACCGTCCGGGAACGCCCAACGCCTCGGTGTACGCCGCCCCGGACATTCGATCAGCCGGCGTATAGAGCGGCTCCACGTCGATTCCCGAGCTCGTGCTGAAAAGGGCTTCCCTGGCCGGGGTCGCGCCGAACTCCTCCTCCCAAAGGCGGAGCTGCTCTCTAAGCAGCTCGAGCTCTGCCTCCTGCTGGCGAACCCGCTCGCGCAACTCGCTTGGGACGGTCACGTCGCGTTCTATTATCGACATGCAGTCTTCCCATATTTGGACTTAGAAGGCTGTTAAACGCTACCCACGATCGACAAGAATGTCCCGTGCCTCAGCAAGCCTTCAAGGTGTAAGCTCATGTCTTACAGCTGGTGTGGGCGTGACCCGCTGTACGGATTCAACAGCCTTCTACTCCTCGGCGATGAGCGCCTTCAGAATCGAAGCGGAGACCGAGTACGGGGTGGCCGTACCCTGCTGAATCTGATCCAGGCCGGCGTCCAGTATTCCCTCGGTCACCTCGCCCCCCCAAAGGATTCCACGGAGCGAACGCTCCGTGACTTCTCTTATGCGCACCGCCGCACGCCCCCGCTGCCGGATCCTCAGCTGACCGGACTCATCGAGATACTCCCGATGCTCGTCCACAGCGTCGAGCAGCTCTGGCACCCCCTCCCCCGTCTGGGCCACCGTCTTGAGCACGGGAATGGTCCAGTGCCCAGGGTCGTCCGGAGCGGGGGGCGGAGCGCCGCCGTCCGCCTTCTTGCTCACCTGCGCCAAATCGACCCCGTGGTGGGCTGGAACATCACCCAGAGTCTTTCCAGCCCGAAGGTGTAGGGCGGCCCGCAGATCGCCGAAAACACGATCCGCACCCGGCCGATCCGCTTTGTTCACGACAAAGATGTCTGCAATCTCCATGAGCCCCGCCTTCATGGCTTGGATTCCGTCCCCCGACTCGGGGACCAGTACGACCACGACGGTGTCCACCGCCCCGATAATTCCCAGCTCGGTCTGCCCCACTCCTACCGTCTCGATGAGGAGCCGCGCGAGCCCAAACGCGTCCATGAGGTCGATGACCTCTTTGGAGGTGGCCGCCAGCCCCCCGAGCGATCCCCGGGTCGCCATGGAGCGAATGAATATGCCGCGATCGGTGGCGAGATCGTTCATGCGGATCCGGTCCCCGAGAAGGGCGCCCCCGGAATAGGGCGACGTGGGGTCCACCGCCACCACACCGACTTCTTCCTTTCGCGCACGGCAAAGGTTGGCCAGCACCGCGATCAGACTCGACTTCCCGCCTCCCGGGGGACCGGTCACCCCGACACGCCTGGCGCGAGGGCCCGCGACGAGCACGCGATGGAGAAATCCCTGGAAGCCGGGTCTCTCATTCTCGATCAAGGAAATTGCATGGGCGAGGGCCGTCTTCTTCCCGGCCTGGAAGCTCTCGAGAAGGGATCCGAGTTCTTCCGGGAACGGGTCAGTCGGGTCCATTCTGGTCATCGGCCACGCTCACCGGGCCGGACCCGACGAGCGTGGCGAAGCGGATTTTCGAGCAGATGGGTGGGGATGAAAAACACCAATACGAACATGAGCAGAGCGATCACAAGACCACCGCCGAGCAGCCAGACGTTCTCAACCGAAATAAAAATAATGGACGAGATGACTGCCGTAGCGGTGGCGAAAATGCTCAGGCTGATGCGCCGGGCCTGTAGGTTGAGAAACCGCTCCTGGCCCTGGATGTCTCGGGGATGCACACGTACCCTCAACTCTTCGCGCTCCGCCCTTCCCAGAAGGTCGACCATGGTCCGAATCGCCGTCTGCGCCTCGACGAGCAGATCCTTCGCCGCGGCCACGGGTTGGCGGACCGCAGTCTTCACGATCTCGCCCTTCAGGTCCCGGACAACACGCTTGAGGAGCCCCACCCCATCGAAATTCTTGTCGTAGCGGAGTCCGATACCCTCCAGAAGAACCGAGGTCCGAAAGAGATACACGAGCTCCTGAGGGAGCATGAGGGGCCATGTATAAAACGTGTCGAAAATTTCACGGACGATTTCCTCGATGCGGTCCTGATTGGAGATTCTCACACGTGCCATGATGGCGAGAATCTCGGTGGCCGCCTCGCGGATCTCACCCCGTGACACTTCGGGGCTGATCATGCCCAATCGGTACATGCCGTTGATCATCCCGTCCAGATCGTCCCGCTCCATCGCCAGCGCGAGGTCCAAGATGTACTCACGGGTCCAGCTGGGAACATCAAGCACCATCCCCCAATCGAGCACCACGATCGTGCCGTCGTCTTGGATCAGGAGGTTACCGGGGTGGGGGTCGGCGTGCAGAAACCCGTCGACCATCATCATGCGAAGGTAGAGCCCCGTCAGGCGCTCCATCACCTCGTTGAACTCGAGGCGGCCCGTCGCGAACTGGTCGTGCAACTGATCGATCTTGGTTCCCGTGCAGCGCTCCATGACCAGGACCCGCCGGCGCGTGTATTCATCCAAGACGTCGGGGGCTCGAACGGTGGGATCGTCCCTGAAATACAGTTGGAACCGCTTGATGTTTTCCGACTCCTTATGGAAATCCATCTCCTCCCTTACGCGGTGGGAGAATTCACGGACGACGTTCGTGAGCGCTTGAACGTGATGGTTCGGGAAGAGCACATTGAGCCAGAACAGAAACGTGAAGCCGATGTCGAGATCGAGCGCCACCACCTCCTCGACACCCGGGCGGAGCACCTTGACCGCGACCTGCCGTCCATCGACGACGGCCCCATGCACCTGGCCGAGACTCGCCGCGGCAACCGGCTCCCGCTCGAACTCGTCGAAGACCTCATCAACCGGCCGACCCAACTCACGTTCGATTACCGCGATGATCTGATCCGTGGGGTCAGGAGGGGCCTGATCCTGAAGCGTACCGATCGCTGTCAGGTAGGGTTCGGGGAAGATGTCCGCCCGCGAGGACATGAGCTGGCCGAGCTTGATGAATGTCGGCCCCAGCTTGGCCATCCGGGTCACCAATTTTTCTGCCCGCCGCCGATGATGCCGCTCGGTACGGCGCGCAGGGCCCCCTAGGATGATCCATCTCCTGCGATCCCTCAGAAATCCCACGACCAGGGGTGTGAGGCTCACGAGAACTCGGATCCCCCTGAGGAAGCTCCTCATGAACTTTCCTTCACAGGATGACCGAGGCCAACCCAAGGAGCAGGAGAAAGCCCGTCAGGTCGGTGAGGGCCGTCAAGAACACGGTGGAGGCGACGGCCGGGTCCTGTCCCATTCGATCGAGGAACGTGGGGATGAACGAGCCGGCGAACCCGGCCATCGCGATGTTCCCCCACATGGCCAGCAGCACGACCACGCCGAGCCGCGCGTCCGCCCCCATGGCCTGCGCAAGTATCGCCGCCGCCCCCGCGACGAGGACTCCAATAGCTCCTCCGTTCAACAACCCCACCAGGATTTCCTTACGTACGACCCGGCCGCGAGCTTCGAGCGGCCCCGCCGACGTGGCGAGACGCCGAACGGTCACGGCGAGCGCCTGCTGGCCGGCATTTCCCCCGAGTCCAGCCACCACGGGCATGACCACGGCCAGAAGCGTCGCTGCGGCGATCTCACTCCGGAACCACCAGACCACGCAGGCGGCGAGGCTCGCCGTCATGGTGTTGAGAAGGAGCCACGGAAGCCGGGTACGGACCGCCTCGAGCGAGCTGCCGCGTAGTTCCTCGGCCTCCGACACACCGGAGAAGAGGAGGAGGTCCTCTGTGCTCTCCGCCTCGATGACGTCGATGACGTCGTCGAACGTGACGCGACCCAGCAGAACCCCGTCGTCCGAAACGACCGGGATGGATGCCAGGTTGTAGCGGGCGATCATGTGGCCAACCAGCTCCTGGTCCGACTCCGGAAATACGGACGCGACCGTGGGCTGGACCAGATCACTGATTCGATGCTCTGTATCCGATAGGATGAGGTCGTCCAGCGGGACGGTGCCGAGCAGTTTGGTGTCCTCGTCGACCACGAACACGGTGTAGAAGTTCTCCACCTCCCTCCCCTTCATACGCACGGCCTCGATCGCCTCACCCGCCGTGATGTGGCCCAGCACCGACACGAGGGCAGTGGTCATGATCCCTCCGGCCGTATGCTCGTCGTACTGGAGAAGGTCGCGGATGTCGCCCGCCTCATCCGTGGGTAACTCCGCGAGAATCCGATCCTGGGCGTCCGGCGCAAGCTCACCAACCAGGTCCGCGGCGTCGTCGTCCGACAGCTCATGCAGGAGTTCCGCGCCCTCGGCGGGAGCCAAAGCCGTCAAAAGCTCGGCCCGGACCTCTCCTTCTTCCATCTCGGCGAGCGTTTCTGAAGCCAGGTCAGCCGGGAGCGCACGAACCAACGCCAAGCGAAGCTCGTCGCTGAGCGATTCCACCACGTCGGCGATATCCGAAGGGTGGAGCTCCTCCAGAACCGCCTCCAGGGTGGGAACGTCGCCTTCGCCGATCAGCGCGGCCATGCGCTCCTGAAGATCCGGGAATTTGTTGGTGTCGCGGGTGGTCATGCCCCGGAGAGTGGCGTCTTCAGATCCCTTCGTCCAGTAGCTTCTGGACCAAGCGCTCCTGGAGAACGAACATCTCGCTGGAGAACCGAGCCTCCGTGTCCGGATGGTCGTACCCCAGCACATGCAGGGTGCCGTGGATCGACAGACGGGCCAACTCCTCTTCGACAGAGATGCCGACCTCCACCGCCTGAATTGCCGCCTGCTCGTACCCCACGTAGACGTCCCCTAACACGGCTTCATCACCCTCATGGAGCGCGAAAGAGATCACGTCGGTGGGGGCGTCCTTGCCCAAGTAGGTACGGTTCAACTCCCGGATGGAGTCATCATCCAAGAGTGTCAGGGAAATCTCTCCCTCGCTGAGCCCCGCGCTCCGGAGAACCAGAAAGACCGCTGACCGCAGCCACTCCTTCGACGCACCGGCAGGGGCCTCCCCAGAGACCTGGATTTCCAACGAACTCAGGACCGGCGTTCGACGTCACCGAGTTCCATCTGTTCGCTGGTCTCAGCCTCCCCGCTGGCTCCGCTGCTGGCTCCGGCTTCCTCGCCTGTCTCGCCCTCCCCGTCGGACGCCGCCGGGCCCACGGACGGGCCCACGGACGGGCCATCCCCCGCGGCGACCCGCTCCCTCTCCGGACCGGATTCTTTCTCCGAGGCTTCCTCCGAGACCTCGTCCGGTGCGTCGGTTAAGTGTTTTGTCGTGGGATAGTCGATGCGGTGGTGATAAATGCCACTCAAAACCTTCACGAAGGTGTCCTTGAGGGCAGTGATCTCGCGCAACGTCAAAGGGGCTTCGTCAAGTTGGCCGTCTTGCCGTTTACTCTCGATGATCCCCTCCACGAGATCACGGACTCGCTCGGGCGTCGGCTCCTGAAGCACCCGTGTAGCCGACTCGATCGAATCCGCCATCATTGCAATGGCGGTCTCCTTCGACTGCGGCTTCGGTCCGGGATACCGGTAATCCGCTTCATCGACATTGTCCTCACCGAGGTCTTCTTGCGCACGGTGATAGAAGTAGGCGATGAGCTGAGTCCCATGATGCTCTGAGATGAACCGCTGAATGGCCTCGGGGAGCTTCGCCTCCTTCCCGAGCTGAAGCCCCTCGACGACATGCTCGATCAGGATGGCCGCCGAAGTATCGGGTTTCAGCTTGTCATGCGGATTTCTGCCTTCATGTTGGTTTTCCACGAAGTAATGGGGCTTGAGCACCTTTCCCACGTCGTGGTAATACAGGCCGACGCGGCAGAGCAGTCCGTGGGCCCCGATCCCGTTGGCGGCCAGCTCCGCAAGGTTGGCCACGTTGATCGTGTGTGCATACGTGCCCGGAGCTTCAAGGGAGAGGCGACGCAGGAGGGGTGCGTTCGGATCCGCCCACTCGAGGAGTGTCTGATCCGTAGTGATCCCCGTGAACCACTCGAACACGGGCACAAGACCCATTGCGAGAATCGCGCTCGCCGCCGCGAATGGGCCGGCCCACGCCATTGACCCGGCGAATTGCATCAGGGACCGCTCTTGCAGCAGGTTGATCGCCAGGAGTGTCACCGCATAGGCTCCCGCGATGATCGCAACAAACACCAGGGTCTGTGCCCTACGACGAACAACCCGGACGCACATGGCGGCCGCAGCGCCCCCGATCATCAGCGGAAACAGAACGTTGGGGTTCGCGAACGGAGGCTGAGCGACCGTGAGGCCAGCCAGGACGAGCCCCATCACCAAAGCGAGTCTTGAATCCCAAAGGACCGAGAACGCCAGAACGACAAACGCCACCGGCAATGCCTCGGGCGGCCATCCGTTGGATGCGATGACCCGAGCCACCACAAAGTAGATAAAGACCAGAGCCGACTGGAGGACCAGCCACCGCAGAGATCCGTATATTATCGGCCGTAAGAAAAAGACGAGCGCCCCGAACACCGACACAAGTGACAAATTCAGGAGGAACGCTCCGAGGAGCAGCCCGAATTGGAGGCCTGGCTCCTCGAGCCGATCTTGGTTGCGCAGCTCCGTCGTGTGTGCCTCCAAGCGCGCCAGATCGGCCTCCGTGATAGGCTCGTTCGCCCGAACGATCGCTTCCTGCTGGACGACGTTCCCTATCGACACGGGAACCGCCTGCCGGGCAGCCTCCTGATCGGCAGCGGTGACGTCGGGATCGAACTCGAGCGAATAGACGGTGTGGCGGATGATGATCCGGCGAAGCACCTCGCTGAGCTCGGGGCTCGCCGTCCCAAGGTCGCTGACGATCCGCGCCTGGAGGTCCCCCCCGGTCAGAACATCTACACTCGGCATCGAGCGACGGTCGTTCGCCTCCGGGTCCTGAATCAGAATGTTCCCTACGGTGAGCTCGGTTTCCCTCGTGGCGTCGACCACACCGATCCCCGCGTATCGCCGCACGCCGGAGATGGAGGTCCTACTCAGGAGCCGGCGGGTTGCCTCGTCCATGAGGAGAACGGCCTGCTGCGGATTGACCGAGACAGACGCCTCGGTCAAATGCGCGCGTAGGATCTCCGGATCGCTCTCCAAAGCGACCGAGTCGAGGTCGGCGAAGAACCTTTCGAGCCGGACAACCATGGTGTCTCCGACCTCGGGTCTGTAGTTGAACGTGCGGGGTACGCCCGCTGCTGCGTCCGCCCTCTCCCGCTGTAGGTCCTCCGTCGGCTTCGGTATGTCAAAATCAACCTCGGCAAGGACTGGCTCGGAAAGGACGTCCCCTACTTCATATTGGCCGAGTGTGGACCCTCCCATCGGCAGGAAGAGAGCGGTGACCGCCCCGGCTAACGCAATCAGGAGCAGCAGTCGTGATCCATGGTATACGACTCCGTCCGGCCAGGGCGGGCGCTTTTGGTCCGGCTGCGCTTCACTGCCAACACCGTATGTGGAGAGGCTGTCCCGGGTCACTCGCCCACCTCCGAGTCCGAACGGGCATACGCCCGAATGATGTCCTTCACAAGACGATGCCGAAGAACGTCCGTGTCGTCCAGATAAATGAATTCAATGCCCTCGACACCTTTTAGGATGGCCTCCACCTGAAGCAAGCCCGAATCCTCCCTGCGCGGGAGGTCGATCTGGGTCTTGTCTCCCGTAATCACCACCCGGGAATTCAACCCGAGTCGTGTAAGAAACATCTTCATCTGGGCCGTCGTGGAGTTCTGGGCCTCATCCAGGATCACGAAGGCATCGGCAAGCGTCCGGCCGCGCATATAGGCAAGCGGCGCGATCTCGATGGTCCGGTCCTCGAGCGCCTTACGGACCCGCTCGGAAGGCATCATGTCCTCCAGAGCATCGTACAGGGGCCTCAGGTAAGGATCGACCTTCTCCTGCATGTCTCCGGGAAGGAACCCGAGACTCTCGCCCGCCTCAACAGCGGGCCGGGCCAGGACAATACGCCGCACCCGCTTCTTGTAGAGGGCGTCCAGAGCGAGGGCGACCGCGAGATACGTTTTTCCGGTCCCGGCTGGCCCGATGCCGATGACCACGTCATTGTCCCTGATCGCCTTGACATATTGGCGCTGTCCCTCCGTCTTGGGGCGGATCACTTTTCTGGACCCTGGAAGAGCGACCTGAAGGTCCGTTTCGGGGGAAACGACGGCGTCCGAACCATGCACGGCCAAACCCTCGGCGAAACGGGCGATGTCGTTTCGGTCGAACGGCGTCCGCAAACGGGACAACTCGATCAGATGCTGCACCAGTGGAGCGGCCTTCTCCACCGTCGTCAACTCGCCAGAGAGGATAAGATGGTCCCCTCGAAGCACGAGCCGAATGTCATACAGAGCAGCGACTTCTCTCATGTTGGCGTCGTTCGCGCCAGTCAGGAGCAGCGGATCGACCCCTTCGGCGTCCAGGCGGTGTTCAACCGTCGTGCTCTGACCCGGCGTCGTTCCCCCTGAGGTCATGTTTCAGCCTCGTTCACTCGGGCTGCCTCACTGGAACGAGATCCGCCCTCTCTTCCATGGAGCCGCCCTGGCCCACATCAGGCCTTAGGGACAGGCCCAGCTCGGCAAGATCGTCAGCGTCCAGTGGCGTCGGCGCACCCTCGAAAAGGGCGCGAGCAGCGGTCGTCTTGGGAAACGCGATGACCTCCCTCAGGCTCGCCGCGCCGACAAAGAGCGCGACCAGCCGATCCACACCGAATGCCACGCCCCCGTGGGGCGGCGCACCCGAGGAGAGGGCGCTCAACAGAAACCCGAACTTCCGGTCGATCTCAGCGTCATCCAAGCCGAGCAAGCGAAGGATCCGGCGCTGGAGCTCCGGATCGTGATTACGGATACTGCCCGAGCCGAGTTCGACGCCATTAAACACCAAGTCGTAGGCCAGCCCACGCACACCCAATGGCTCCTTCTCGAGTTGATTCTCGTCTTCCGGATGAGGCATGACGAACGGATGGTGGTTCGCCGTCAACGTGCCATCGGGCCCCTCCTCGAAGATTGGAAAGTCCACGACCCATAACCAAGCGTGTTCACGGTCCTCAGAGATTTCGAGCGCCTCGATCGCGGCCAACCTCGCAGCGGACAGGGCCGGCGAGGTCATTCCGTCGCTCCCGGCGGCAACGAGCACGAGGTCGCCAGGCTTCATTCCCACCTCGCGATACGCCTCCTCGTCCATGAAGCGGGCGAGCGAGCCCGACCCTCCTTCGTCCGTACGCTTCGCCCAGAGCAACCCAGGCGCATCAGTTGCTTTGGCGCGGCCTTCGATCGCCTCGATCTGTTTTCGGGAGAGTGCCGCGCCGCCCTCGAGCAGGAGCCCACGGACACGCCCGCCCTCCGCGACTGCAGCTGCGAACACCGGCGCGTCGAGTCTTGTCAGAGCAGTCGTCCAGTCCTGGATTTCCAGCCCGTAGCGGAGATCGGGCCGGTCGGTCCCATAACGCTCCAGCGCCTCGGCATGGGTCATCCGGATGAAAGGCCCTGGAGCCTCAATTCCGGGTGCCTCCGCCGCGAGAGCGGCCATGAGCCCCTCCATCCACCCGAAGATATCGTCGGGGTCCACGAAGGACGCCTCGACATCGATCTGAGTGAACTCGGGCTGCCGGTCCGCCCTCAAATCCTCATCCCGGAAGCATCGCGCGATCTGAAAATAGCGATCGAAGCCCGCCGCCATACAGAGCTGTTTATAGATCTGCGGACTCTGCGGCAGCGCGTAGAACTCTCCGTGATGCAGGCGGCTAGGCACCAGATAGTCGCGGGCACCCTCGGGCGTGGGCTTGGTCAGAATCGGAGTCTCGACTTCGATGAACCCGAGCCTGTCCAAGTAATTTCGACAGGTGAGAATCAGGCGGTGCCGGAGCTGTAGATTCTCCTGAAGCTCGGGGCGGCGGAGATCCAGCACACGGTGCTTCAGCCGGAGCTCCTCCGACGGTAATTCATCCTCGGGCCCACGGTACACCGGGATGGCCGGCGTGTCGGCATCGGTCAAGCGACGCAGAACCGTCGCGCGGACCTCGATCTCTCCCGTAGGGATCTCCGCATTCCAGTTCTCACGGGGTCGAACCACGACGGATCCAACCACGGCCACAACATCCTCGGCCCCAAGCTGATGGGCGAGGTCGAGTGAGGTCGCATCGGTCCAATCCGGCCCAAGGGAAATCTGGACCAGCCCGCTTCGGTCGCGAAGATCGAGGAAGACCAACCCGCCTAGATCTCTGCGGCGGTGGACCCAGCCGGCCAACTTGACCTCGGCGCCCTCATCATCGGAGCGCATGCCGCCCACCATCCGAGAGCGAAATGCGGTCCGCTCGATATCGATCTGGTTCATGATAGGCCTGAACCCGTTGTCGTAGTGCTTTCGCTCGGCGACTGTCCAAGGCCGCGGGACCGACGGGAAAGGCTCGAGAACAACAACAAGCCGAGCATCACACCTGCGCTGTCCGCCACCCAATCCCCCACGCTGACGTCCCGTCCCGGAACGAAGCTCTGATGCCACTCATCCAACGCACCGTACCCTACGCCCATGAGAAGGAGTATCACCACCGGGACACCGGATCCGGTCCTTCTTCTTCCCCAGGCAAGAGACAGACCCAGAATCAAATACAGACCTCCATGAACCAACTTGTCGGTACCGGCCGGCAGAAAGCCGCCCGTCCCCTGCAGCTCGCTCAATAAAAAGAGGACCGCCACCCAGAGAGCGGCCGGCCCCCAGCCGAAAACCCGACCCATCACTGACTGTGCGACAGCGGATACAGCGCCCGGCCCTCCTGTTGAACAACCTTTAAAATTTACATCGGGAACGTTTCAAGTCTAACCATGGCATCTGGGCGATACAAGAAATGGTCGTGACCTTGAAAGGCTGTTGAAGAAGTATGGTGGGCCGCGTTGCGGATGGCGTTATCTTCTCCGCCATCACCGCACAGTGAGTCCGAACCAATCGGGCGGCTCCGGCCCGCATGATATCACCATACCGAACGTGAAAACGGACCTCCTCAGCCTTACGCCCGACGATGTCGAGACCGCCCTGGCCGAACATTTTGCGGCCCGGCGCCAGCCCTCATACCGCGTAGAGCAGGTCAAGAAGTGGGTGTTCGAAGAGTGTGTCCCCACGATCGCCGCCATGACCAACCTTCCGGTAGCCGAGCGGGAGGCGCTCGACGCTCAGTTCTCCCTCTTGGAGCCCACAGCCGATACCGTATCCCGCTCCTCGGACGGGACCGTCAAACACCTCTGGAGACTCGCGGACGGAGAACTCGTGGAATCCGTCTTGATCCCCACCACGAACCGCTTGACCCTTTGTCTTTCGTCTCAGGCCGGTTGTGCGTTGGGGTGCACGTTCTGCGCGACCGGTTGGGCCGGATTCCGGCGCCAACTCACATCAGGCGAGATCGTGTCCCAATACCGAGTCTCGCGAAGGTGGGCCCTCGACAACGGCTACGGGCGAATTTCCAATATCGTATATATGGGAATGGGAGAGCCGCTCAGCAATCGAGAAGCGCTTCACCCGTCCCTGACCATCCTCAACCAGGGCTACGGCGTCGGCGCGCGGCGGATCACCGTGTCGACCGTCGGTGTCGTTCCAGGCATCCTCGAGCTGGCTGACCGCGAAGAGCAGTTCCGACTGGCCCTTTCCCTCCACGCGCCCGAGTCCGACCTGCGTAGCCAGTTGATTCCCCTCGAGAAGCGACACCCCCTCGACGAGATCATGGCCGCCCTTGTCCGGTTCGACCGGGCCGGCGGCCGCAGAATCACGTTCGAATACACGATGATAAGGGGTATCAACGACGCCCTGCGCTTAGCTCCGGCGTTGGCAGACCTCGCCTCGACCGTGGGCGCCTTCGTAAACCTGATCCCCTACAACCCCATCCCCTACCAAGACTGGAAAGCGAGCCGGAGAAAGCGCATCGAGGAGTTTCGTTCGGTACTCGAGGCCCGAGGTGTATCTGTGGCCGTTCGTGTCCCACGCGGACGAGACATCGATGCGGCATGCGGCCAGCTTCGGGCGACTAGAATAGAGCCAGGCCGTCAGGCCTCAGCGTATGCGGGAGAAGACCCGACCGAGGCGGATCTCACGAAGCCACGGAAACGGCCTGAATGAGCCCTTGTTGTAGGAAAAGTATATGAACGAGGCTCGCCCCTCGAGGCGCCAGCCCTCGAGCAGTCCCCAGTATCGGGAATCGAGTGATGTGTCCCGGTTGTCGCCCAGCATGAAGTACCGGTCCTCCGGAATCACGAGGGGACCCCAGTTGTCCCGTGTCGGACGGTACGTCGCGCTCGCTACCGAATCGACCAGATACTCCGTCTGCCACGCCATCCAGGGGTGCGGGTCGTCCCCCGCGGGATCCACATGTTTGATGTACGGCTCGTCCTGGAGCCGTCCGTTGATCGTAAGCACGCCGTCCTTCATGGAGACGGTATCTCCCGGAACGCCGATGAGGCGTTTGACCAACTTGAGATCGGGCTCGTGCGGTGGATCGAAGACAAGGACGTCCCCGCGGCGGACCGAGGAGTACCCGGGGATACGAGTCTGTGTGAAGGGAATGCGCACACCCACGGCGGCACGATTCGCGATCAGGAAATCCCCAACCAGAAGCGCGCCCTCCATCGACCCGGACGTGATCACGAAGGTCTGCAGAATAAAGGTACGAATCACCACGAACAGCACAGCGGCCACCAGGAGGGATTTGACCCACTCCATGACCGCACCGTTCCGCGGCTGAGCGGGTTCGGTCACCAAATCGGGTGCCTTGGCATCGTCCTGCGACTTCGCCTCCGTCGCCTTCCGTTTTGCAGGACTCCCTCCACCCCGCTCAGGCCCGCCGCCGCTATGCCGTCGATTCCTTTTAGCCATGGTCGATTATCGTAGAAACCTGCGAACGTCCCACCAAGGAGCTTCCTCGCGTTCACCTTCATCCACGGGCGCGTCGGGAAGCCATCCACTACCCAGCAGTACGGTAACATCAAGGTAAAGGTTCGCATCGGGCTGGCTTTCCACCCAGTCCGTACCGAGCGCGTTGCCAACCGCATAAGCCGCCTGCGGCCGCGCAGCCCGGTCGAGTACGATGGTCGAGTCCTGCCCGAAGTCCTCCGCATTACCGAAGTAGACGACGTCGAAGCCTCGGTCCCGAAGGTGGTCGGTAGCAAGGCGAGCCATGCCGTCTCTCCCTCCCGCATTGAGTACCTCGACCCGGACGCGGCCCAACCCTGCGGCGGTGAAATTTCGGGGCGGCGGCGCCACGCGCTCCTGCTGAGGCAATGGTTTCCACTGTGACACTGCCGATCCGATGAAAATTCCCGCGGCCAGAACTACGCCGAAGGTGATTAGACCTCGGAGGCGCTCGCCCATAACCTCCCCTTCGCAAGTACGTTCCACAGCCCGAACGTCTCCGGCGGCACGGGCCGTCCCTTCTTGATCAGAAACTGAACCCGCTTCCCCACGACGGCCTGGGTCACCGAGTCGAGGCCCCCTGGCATTTCATCGCGCAACCGCGCCCTCCACTTGGGCTGAACTTTACGCCCAGGCTCGAGGAAATCTGCCACATAGAGCGCTTTTCCGAGGTCATCGAAGTCTGAACTTCCCAGCGTGTGGAACGCGATGGCGGTAAGTAAGGGCTCGTCCCTGACCCCACCCCGGCGAAGCCGATCCGCCGCGGCCGGACCGTGGATAACCTCGTCCGGCAGGTGATCCAGAGGCCCCGACAGCGCGCCGCGGAGCTCATCCGAATCCGCGTCGCGCAAGACGTCATGAAGATAACCCACTGCAGCCCAGCGCTCGACATCCCGCGGGCCATCACCCCTGACTTCGCCCCACTGCTGCAGCAGCGCCGCCACCCGCGCCATGTGTGCCCTGCGTTTCTTGCGGGCGACGGCCCAATCAGGAAGCACGCCCCTGGCCGCCGCGGCGACCCAGGGATGGAGTTCGCTCACGCCCGCATTCCGGCCAACTTCGGTGTGCTCTCAATCAATGGGTGGAACATACGTTCGGGCATCGCTCGGTCTCGTCATCCGCGGACTGACAGCGCCAAAAGCTAGCCGAGGCCCCCCCGAACGGCCAGGCGCACCCGCCGAGCTCCAACCGGTTCTCCGCTATCTTCCGTCGATGACGATACGATGGGATCCGATTCTGACCGCCGCGATAGCGGCCGAACTGAACGACGCCCTGTCGGGAGCGCGGCTCAAGGGGATCTTTCTCGATCACGGCGCCGGGACCCTCCACGTCTATTTTCGCGAGATGACCGTGTTTGTCGATCTGCGGGCTTCCGGTCTCGGCGTGGAGCTCCTGAGCAAGTCCGAGCCTCCGGAGGGGAGCCGTACTTTCCCGTGTAGGTTGTCGGCAGTCGAGCAATTACCGGACGAGAGGGTCCTCGTCTTCGTTCTGACCCGGATCCGTGGGCGGGGAGGCGTAATTCGGATCGTCGTGGAACTCGTACCCAGCCGGAGCAACGCTACCGTGGTCGAGGGAGACGAATGGACCGTCCGGCATGTACTGTTGCCACGCTCGGGAACTCGAGCACCCCAGGTTGGAAGGCCCTACCCAAAGCCACTGTCCAAGAGGCGCGGAGCGGATACCCCTCTGGTCCTCAAGGACTGGCTCGAGATCCTCGAACCCGAGGAAACGCCAAAAGGGAGAAGGCGTCGCCTGCTTCATGACGTCGCGTTCACCTCTCCCGTCAACGCTTCCGCACTCCTACGCGGCGCAGCCGGACCGGCCATGCTCCCTTCACTAGAAACCGGCTACGGCCTTTGGCTGCACCTGAGGGAGATCGGTCTCGGAGCAGACACCGGCCGGTCTCGCAGGGCCTACACCCTCAAATGTGAGTGGGGAGACCAACCGTACCCGACAGAGCTGCCCGGGTACGGGCACCGAACATCAGGATCGCTCCTCGAAGCCGTCAAGGAAGTGCGGCAAACCGCCGGAGCTACTGCGGTATTGACGCCCTCCCGATGGACGAACGCCTTGGAGGACGCCCTCCGCGCGGTGCGCAAGAAACGTGGCAAGCTCGAGCGGGAATTCGGAGCCGCCCCAGACCCACAAATTCTCCGCAGACAGGGGGACATGATTCTCACCCACCTGCACCTCGTGAAAAAGGGAACCGCCGAGGTGATCCTTCCGGGCTTCGAAGGCACCTCGGAGACGATCGTTCTCGATCCCGCGCTCTCCCCCCAGAAGAACGCCGAGCGCTTCTACGACCGGGCCGGGCGAGCCGAGCGGGCACGCGCGAGATTGCCGGCGTTAATCCGAGAGGCAGAGTCCCGCGTGGTCGAACTGGGCGACCTTCAGGACCGGGTTCGAGTGGGGAAGGCTTCGGCCGACGAGATCCGGGAGGTCCTTCCCGAGTCCGAAACGGGCGGGCGAGGAACACCCAACGCCCCCGGACCGTCCCTTCCCTACCGGCGCTATTGGACATCGGGGGGACTGGAGGTGCGGGTCGGACGTGGTTCCAAAGCCAACGATCAACTGACGTTCAAGCATTCTGCACCAAATGACATCTGGCTTCATGCCAGACATTCAGCCGGTGCTCATGTCGTTCTCCGGTGGAACGGGAAAGAGACGCCGCCAGCTCGTGATCTCGAGCAGGCAGCCATCCTCGCCGCCCTGCACTCGAAGGCACGAACGTCCGGGAGCGTACCGGTCGACTGGACGAGGAGAAAGTACGTGCGTAAGCCCAGAAAAGCTCGTCCGGGGAGTGTCCAGTTGGATCGTGCAAAAACGCTGTTCGTCGAACCCGATCCCTCCCTTCTGGATCGGCTCAAGGAGCGCTAGAAGGCTGAGTCAGGAGGTCGGCGCAAAAGGATTAAACCTGCCAGGGACACAGCCTTCAAGGAAGCTCTGCGCCCGTCGAGACTTCGTCCATGGCGGACCGCAAAGTGGCGAGGAAGGCCACCGCGCCCTCAGGGCCACCCTCGTCCAAGGCCTGGATCAGCGCGCTGCCGACGATCACACCGTCGGCAACCGCGCTCACGAGGCCTGCCTGTTCGGGCGTGGAGATTCCGAACCCCACGGCCACCGGAAGCTCGACGACTTCGCGGAGAGCGCTCACCTCTTTCTCCAAATCTTCCGCCAAGGCTTCACGAGCCCCCGTCACCCCCGTCCTGGAGATGTAATAGAGGAACCCCTGTCCCTGGTTCGCGATCGCTGAAGCGCGATCCGGGCGGGTCGTTGGAGAGATCAGGCGGATCAGGTCCAGAGCAGAATCGAGGATGGCGTCCTCGACTTGCGAGTCGGCACCGGTGGGTACATCGGTGAGAAGCAACCCCTGGGCCCCCGCCCGTTCTGCATCCGCCAGGAACGCCTCGAGGCCGTACCGGAGGAGCGGGTTCAGGTAGCTGAAGAGAACAATCGGGGCGTCCGACCCGCGCCTGAACTCGGTAAGCACCTCGAGCGTCCCTTCGACCGTCATGCCGCCCTCAAGAGCCCGGAAGCTGGACTCCTGGATGGTCGGGCCATCCGCGAGCGGATCACTGAACGGGATTCCCAGCTCCAGCACGTCGCCACCCGCTTCCGCCAGTCCCGTCAGCACGTCTACGGTTGCGGAACGGGACGGAAAGCCGGAGGTCACGTATGGGACCAGGGTGGCCCGCCCCTCGCCCCGGCGCTCCGCAAACCTCTCAGAGATACTCGGCATGGAACTCCTACCGGGCGCAGAGACTGGAGTTCAAGTCAGATGAGGTAGTCGCTGACACGGATGCCGTACTTTTGCGCATCGGTCGTCCTCACGATCGTGCGCTCGCCCAGGGAAAGGTCCACCGTGACGGGCGTTTCCAGTGGCCGGCCCTTGGCATCAGAGATCACCTTCACCGAGGGCTGGTGGATGTGCTCTATTTCCGGATGGGTCTTGGATACGACGGCCAACTCGCCCGAATCCAGAATCACGAGCGTACCGACCGGATAGACGCCTGTCGCCGTGATCAGGGTCGTCACGATCAGTTGATCGAACCCACGCCGGGGGTTGTCCCTCATTTCCTTGAGCACCTCGTCCGGAGGCCACGGCTCGTACTGATAGCTCCGTACCGAAGTTCCAGCGTCGAAGCCGTCGGCAACCGCGACGATCCGTGAGAAGAGTCCGAGCTCCCGGACGCGTTCGTTCTGAGGATACCCTGAAAGATCGATCTTCATATGGTGCTCGTAGGCCATCAGCATCTGACGGTACGGAACTTCGGAAAAGCCGCGCATTTGAAACAGAAGGAGCAGGCCCTCGGTGGGATGACTCTTGAGCGCGGTCCACTCATCCTCCGTCAGTCCGCCAGCCTTGTTTATGATTTCGGTGTCCACGCGCATCTTGCCGATATCATGGAGCAGTGCGCCGAGACCCAGCTCGTATAGCTGTAGTCTCGTGAGCCCGAGCCGTTGTCCGATGACCACGCTGAAGATGGAGACGTTCACCGAGTGGGTGAACGTGTATTCGTCGAATCCGCGAAGCGTCGTCATGGTCACCATCGACGACTCATTGTCCAGCACCTGGTCGACAATACCCTGAACGGCGCGCTTCACCTTACGGGCATTCACCGCCTTTCCCAGCCGCATGCCGGTGAGGACATCCCTCGCCACCTTCACTGACTGCGCGTACGTTCCCTTGGCTTCATCGAGCGAGTCCCGTTCGACCAGTTCGGGTTCGGCGGACTCGGCCACAGGCCGGACATCGATATGCTCCGCCGGCGTCTGGCTCAGCCGGTCAATGAACTCCGGGAAGGGATCCTCGTTCGGATCCCGCAAGAGTAGGGCGGCGAAGGGGGCCCACTCCTCACGCTGCACACCGGGCAACACTCCGATCTCCCCGATCCCGTGACTCGTCAGCACGGACGCCAGGTTTCCGAAGGTGGAAAAATTGGACAGGTCGAGTCGAAGCCGCATCTCGTTCAGGAAGAAAAAGTCACCCGCGATATGGAGCTCAAACGCCCCCTCATCCTCTAGGAAAGTCACCATTCGCGTGTGCAGATCGTCGATGGACTGCTGGACCTGGGAATTCTCGACCGGGTAAAGCTTCATCGACCGAATGACAATATGAATCCCCGTGAGCAGTTTTCCACCTAAATCCTGAACCCGGCCGGTATCGTCGAGCGAACTCACTCGGTCACCTCCTCGACTCCCGGCTCCACCCCCGGCTCCACTCCCTGCTCCACTCCCTCCTCGGCTCCCTCCTCGACTCCCTGAATGGCCTGCCGGACCGCGGTGCGAACGACGGCATCCCCATCCCCCTGAGCGGCGCGGAGAGCCTCCTCACTACCGGGAAGCCCAGACTTGCCCAAGGCCCGTGCCGCCGAGGCTCGGATCTCCGAGGGCTCGCGTTGGCCGAAAAAACTCTTCTTGTTGAGGAGTGTGTTCAGCACATCGACCGCGTCGGCACCGCCGAGCACACCGTAACTTTCGAAAATCGTGATTTTCTCAGTGAGATCGGCCTGGCGAATCTCTTTGCCGGTCACCAACTCCTTCAACGCCGGCGCGGCCTGCTCATGCCCGAGGGCCGCCAGCGCGCGTGCCGCGGCTAAGCGGACATCGCGCTCCGCGTCGGTGAGCGCACCGATGAGCGCCTCCGTGGTGGTGCCCTCCCTGAGCAACTCCGCCGTCTCGACGAGTGCGAGCCTGACGTCGGCATCCGGATGCGCCATGAGACCTGCGAGCTTAGGGGCTGCCTCCGCCATGCCCATCCTCCCGATCAGGCGCACTGCTCCCGAGGTCACCAGGGGATTCACGTTTTCCAGAAGGGCGAGGACCGCCTCCGGGTGTTCCTCGGCGATACTGTGCACAGCACCACGAAGTGTGTCCTTCAAGCCGGGAATTTCCTCCTGCTCGGCCGCTCCAAGAAGCACCGGCAAGGCACTGGCTCGGAGAAATTTCAGAACCCGGCCCAACACATCGACGGGAACATCTATGGTCCCATCCTGAAGAGCGCGCACCAACTCCTCGAGCGTTTCCGTGGACGAGAGGTCATCCAGGAGGTCATCACACTCCCTTATGTGGACTTTGCCCAAGACTCCCGGCTCAGCTCGCACCATGGACAACTCCTCCAGGATGCTCGCCACGGATTCGAGGGCCCCACGACTCAACAAATTCGGCAGGAGCTCACGAAGGATTTTCAGGATTTCTGATTTCCGCTCCGGATACTCAGGATCTTCCAATCGGTCGAAGAGGGCGGCCAGAACATCATGCCTTAAATCGCGGGACATCTCCGCCGCCAACGCTCTCTGAAGCCGCGCCTTTTCCTCCGGCTCGAGCGCGTAGGTCGCCGGCGAAAAATCCTCCCCGGTTTTGGGCGACCCTGACCCATTTTGTGCGGTGCTCGCTTCCGCCCCAGCATCGTCTTTGGCGGTCGCCGCGTCCGCCCCAGCATCATCTTTCGCGGTGCCCGCCTCCGCCCCACCATCACCTCTCGCGGCTTCGGAGGCTTCCGCCTCGCCCTGAAGGACTTGACCCAAATCGGCACGCTCCGCCACCGCTTGAGCCGTGGGAATTACGGCACCTTCCGTGAACCGGGCCACGTACTGACATTTGAAAAACTCGAGGTCCTCCTCCCAGAGCATCGTCAGGAGGTCATCTGCATCGGCGGTCTTGAGCATTTTCGCCCGCTGGAGCACGCCGAGAATCCTGTCGAGCTCATGGCCCTCGATGCCCGGGAGAAAGGTGACGTCACGGACGCCGTCCTTGTACAGCAGAAACGCGAGCGAGTCCGAGCGGGAAGGGTTGTCGTAGACTGCTTCACCAGCCAACAGAAACCGATGCTCCTCAACCGACAAATTGAGGCCCTCGACTTCCTGCCAAAGCTGCTCGAAGGCCTCACGAAGGCTGTTGACGAAGCGCCTCCGGACCGGGTTGTTCTCGTCGTAGAGTTGAAAAGCCCGGAGGGCCTTGCCGAGCACAATAAAAAGCTCCCGAACCTGGGCGACCGGAAGGTCGTCGCCCTCGCTCCAGCCTTCAGGCTCGTCCGGAGTCTGGTCGGAGATGTCCGCCGGCTTGTCGGTCAAGGGCCCCTCGTCCTGAATGGTAGGTGCTTCTACTCAAAGATAACGTGCTCCTTCTTCCACGCGAGCAACATGTGCGACGTCCTTGTCGCCCCTACCACTCAGACACACCAAAAGAGGTCCGTGCCCTCTGTACTCCGGAGCAATCCTCAGCACATGCGCAATAGCGTGCGCGCTCTCTAACGCAGGGATGATCCCTTCCAAATCTGACAGCCCGTGAAACGCCTCAAGGGCTTCCTCGTCGGTGACGGATACGTACTTGGCACGTCCCGTGTCCTTAAGGTAGGAGTGCTCGGGGCCGACACCAGGGTAGTCGAGCCCGGCAGAGATCGAATGCGCCGGCGCTACCTGACCGTCACTATCCTGCAGCAGGTAACTCATGGCCCCATGAAGCACGCCCGGCCGTCCTGCCGCGAGCGTCGCGGAGTGTCTTCCGGAATTTAACCCTTCACCGGCCGCCTCGACGCCGATCAACTCCACTCCGTCGTCCTCCCGGAAGGCGTGGAAGATACCCATAGCGTTCGAACCACCGCCCACGCACGCCACGACGGCGGCGGGCAGCCCGCCGGTGCGAGCGAGCATCTGCTCGCGTGCCTCGTGGCCGATCACGGCTTGGAAGTCACGAACGACGCGCGGGAACGGCGAGGGACCCACGACCGAGCCGATGATGTAGTGCGTCGTTTCGACATTGGTGACCCAATCACGGATGGCTTCGTTGGTGGCGTCCTTGAGGGTGCGCGTTCCTGATCCGACTGGCCTGACTTCCGCGCCGAGGAGCTCCATGCGGTAGACGTTCAACGCCTGACGCTCCACGTCCACCTCGCCCATGTAGACGACACACTCGAGGTCGAAGAGCGCACAGGCCGTGGCCGTGGCCACGCCGTGTTGGCCGGCCCCGGTCTCAGCGATGATTCGGTGTTTCCCCATACGGCGGGCGAGAAGCACTTGCCCGATCGTGTTGTTGATCTTGTGGGCACCGGTGTGGTTGAGATCCTCCCGCTTCAGAAAAATCGGAGGCCCGTCCACATGAGCCTCCAATCGTGAGGCGCGGTAAAGGGGAGAGGGACGGCCTACGTAGTCGCGAAGCAGGAGGTCGAGTTCTTCGCGGAACGTGGAATCGGTGCTCGCTTCTTGGTAGGCGGCATCCAGTTCGTCCAGAGCCGAGATGAGCGTTTCGGGCACGTACCTGCCCCCGAATGGACCGAATCGCTCCCCTTCAGCTTCCATGGTCACTCCTCCCCGCGTGCGTTACGGACGAACGCCCGGATCAGCTCCGGATCCTTGCGGCGAACGTTCAGCTCCACACCAGAGCTGACGTCGACGACGTCGGGCCGAAGGGCGTGGACCGCATCGGCCACGTTTCCGGGCGTGAGGCCT
>Ga0114950_10000611_pt1 | contig 24991 bp, 15 predicted proteins | sample N075metaG_FD_83503 | JGI IMG/M metagenome (GOLD analysis project Ga0114950, IMG submission 83503) | Deep subsurface microbial communities from Kermadec Trench to uncover new lineages of life (NeLLi) - N075 metaG | ecosystem: Environmental > Aquatic > Marine > Ocean trench > Sediment | place... | reverse complement strand
GGTGACCTCCTCCAATCTTGACGGATTGCTCGTGGCAATGAACTCGGTTCGTCGACAAAAGGGGATCATTACAAATTCCCCCGATACGTCAAGCGTCGAGCATCGGCTCACGCGTGAAATCCTACACACCCTTGCAGGATGCCGATTCGCGACGATTATGGCGAAACAAGCCGATCGGCGAGATCAGGAGGTCTGATCCTGGCGTTGCCTAACCCAACTGGCTACCTCTAGGCTACCTAAGCAAGCCATTGCACTGTCGCTCGAGTACCGATACAATCTGCCCCCGGCCCGCCGGATGTCGATTTGACCGTCCTCGGCTCGGGCACTGTCCATCCGTCGACACTCAGGCCGTGCGTGCTCGTGCGCGACACAGATTCGCTGTTGGGGACGAGGGTGCCGCCCAGGGGAACCTTCTTGAACGAAAAAGACACTGCAAGAAAGGGGTAGATGGCGCGAAACTACAAGCCGGAAAACGAAGTGGCATTCGGGACTGTGAAACCGTGCGTCGATTCGAATCCTGACCTTCGTGCTAGCTCTCCTCCGGCCGAAACAGCCTGAATATGCCCACAAACGCCCGCAACCCAATGCGCAAATCGCTCACGCAGGGCTGTTTGGACCCGAGCCGTCTGAGGTGGCAATGTCCGGATGCTTGGTTTGATTTCGAGAACACGCTTGAAATACCACCCAAGATCGGCGTAGAGAATCAATCCACGGCAATCCAGGCACTCAAGTTCGGGCTTCACTGCAAGGGCGTTGGGCAGAACGTCTTTGTTCGTGGTTTGCGCGGAGGGGCTCGCTTGAAACTCGTTGCCGAGCTCGTGCGACAGTTTGGCAGTAGAACCTGCGAGACCTTGGAATATGCTTTCGTTCACAACTTCGCGGCTCCCGACGCGCCTCGGCTTCTCTCCCTCCCGTCCGGAACCGGGCAGACATTTCAGCGGGGAGTCCGGGACCTATGTGAGTTCATTCTCAATGGCCTTTCTGAGGCGCTCGCATCCAGCGCCGTTCATTCGCGGGTCGATGCCATTCGCGAGGAGGCGAAAGCGGCGGTCGAGCGTGCAACCGTGGAGCTCGAGAGCTCCTTGAGCGAGGCGAGCTTGGAGCTAGTTTCGATCTCGGAAAACGGTGTGGAGCACGCGGCGGTGCGTCCCGTCATCGACGGTTCTCCTGTCAGCCGTGAGGATCTCGCTCACTTGCAAAGCTCGGGAAAAATCGACGAGCAGCGGTACCAGCAGTTCCTTGCGGACCTAGAAACATTCCAGCCAAGAGTGCGCGAGGTGATCGGTCACGTTGGGTTGATCCTGAGGCAAAGCGCCGCGAAGCAGCGTGGCATCAGCGAGGGACCGGCTCGCTGGGTACTCCACGAGGCCGTCGCCGATATCCGGCGAGAGTTCACTAGCGAAGACGTTGGGCGATTCGTAGATGAGCTCATCAACGATGTCGTCGAGAATCGAGTTCGCGGCACGTCCGTGGAATCTTTTGATGCACATTCGTGTTATGGCGTTCATCTTCTCGAAGACTGGACGACCCGGGACGCCTTCCCGGTTGTAACCGAAAACCATCCATCGCTTGCAAACTTGGTCGGTTCGGTGGACGCGTCCCGTGAACCGGCATCCGCCCACTTTTCGATCCAAGCGGGATCACTGCTCCGGGCCAATGGGGGGTGCTTGATCCTGGATGCCCGCGAGCTCCGATCGGAGCCCAACTCGTGGAAGGTGCTTGTTAGGACGCTTGCCAGCGGCATGCTGGAGATTCTTCCGCCCGAGCTCAGCGCCTCTAGTCTACCTTCAGCGATCAAACCAGGCGCGATCCCAATCGATGTCAGGATTGTTCTCGTTGGTGATCACAAGATCTATCGGGAGCTGGATGAGAAGGAGGGCGTCTTTTCCGAGCTGTTCAAGGTCTTGGCTGACTTCGACTCCACCGTGGATCGCGCGCGGGACGGAGCGTATTTGTACGCAGGCGTCTTGTCTCGACTCAACCGAGATGAGCAGTATATTCCGTTCGATGCGTCTGCTGTTGCGGCTCTGGTCGAGCAGGGCGCGAGGTTGGCGGATCGGCCCGGCCGCCTTACGACGCACTTCGCAAAGATCGAGGATACTGCCCGAGAGGGCGCGTTCATCGCCGAGTCAAAGGCAGAGACGGTCGCTCGCCGAGGTCACATTGAAGAGGCGATCCGAACCGCGCGGAACCGCGCCGATCTGCCCGCGCGACGCTACCGCGCGCTTCTAAAGGGCGGTACCTACAACGTTCAAACCAGGGGTTGGGTGCCGGGGCAGGTCAATGGGCTTGCGGTGATCAAGGCCGGGCAAATCGCATATGGATTTCCGGCGCGGCTGACGGTGAGCTCTGGCGCCGGCGACCAGGGCATCATCAATATCGAGAGCCGGGCATCTCTGTCTGGCAACATCCATACGAAAGGAATGCACATACTCGAAGGCCTCGTGCGCCATTTGCTGCGAGCCGATTTTCCTCTTACGTTTACCGCCTCACTGGCTTTTGAGCAAAGCTACGGCAATATCGACGGTGATTCTGCTTCCGGCGCGGAGATCTGTTGCCTTATTAGCTCGCTCGCCGACACGCCCATCGATCAGGGGCTAGCGATTACCGGTGCGATCGACCAACGGGGCCGTATCCAGGCTGTGGGCGGCGTGAACGACAAGGTCGAAGGTTTTTTCGACGCGTGTTTCGATGCTGGTCTCACGGGCGAGCAGGGAGTCATTATTCCGGCAGCCAACGTGCCGGATCTCATGCTGCGGGAGGACATCCTAGAGCATTGTAAGGACGGCCAGTTTCGTGTCATCGCCGTGGAATGGGTCCAAGAGGCACTAGAAATACTCACCGGCGTGACCGCCGGTGAGTGGGAGCCAGAGGCAAAGAGGTTAACTCCGGACAGCGTGCTAGCGCGCGCTCGTGCAAAAGCCAAACAGTACTGGATGCAGTCGATGCGTGGCCGGGGCGCGGCGCCAGGGTCGAGTCGAGCGGATCGCGAGGATTCCGCAGCGAAGAGCTAGCACGAATACTCTCTCGGCTTTTTGCTGGGCTTTGGCATCCCGTAAGAAATCATTGAGAGACGTCACATCAGCCCGTTTAGATTGGCGATGAGCGACTTGCCCATTCTAGTGGACTGTAACAGATATTCGTTGCCAAAATCGCGGGTCCTTTTGCGTGCTGGCTTCGTTGCGATTCCTCGAAATATCTAGATATATGGTCGTCATCGCGCCTCGCCAGCCCACAAAATGACCTCGCGATTTGCGCAACGCCTATCTGTTACAGTCCACTAGTGGCTGTCCTCAGCTACTAGAAGGATCCCGTTTGAGGTCGGGTGTCGTTGTCAGTTCATCGAATCAACCGCGACACCGGTAGCACGACCTGTTCCATCGAGCGGGTCGCGCCGAGCCTGATGGCTGCTTCCGCCTCCTGGCGTGAATCGTAGAGCCCCCAATAGAGGCCGTAGCACGTTAGACCCTGACGCGGGACGTGCAGCAGAAAGAGCTGCGGCGCGTTTCTGGAGTCGACGACTTGAGCGTCGAGGTTGCGTCGGTCGCAGAAGAGCCCTATCGCCACGGTGAACTGATCGCGAGCCTCGGCGCGGAGATGCTCTATGAAGGCGATCGCGGCGTCAGCATAGTCGCCACTCCTCATGAGCTCGCCGCCACGATCGAACGACGAGCTCGGCCTAGGGGCAGGCGCTGGGCGTGATGGCGCGGGAGTCCGTGCCGGCGGTGGTCGGGGCGTTGCCGGCGGTGGCGGGCGCGGCGGCTGAAGCGCACGAGGTGGGGGCTCCTTCGGTAGGGGCTCCCTGGGAAGCGGTGGCGGTGCGACAGTCACGCGCGATGCGATGGTCTGCCCGCCTCGGTAGACGATCCCTGCCTGTATCCGAAAGAGATTGAGCGCCTGGTCGGCGAAGATGCGCTGGTACGCCACGCCCGTCCTCAGAGCCCACCTTTCGTTCAGCAGGATATCGACACCTCCGCCTCCGAGGAAGGTGAGATCGGTCGACGAGCGGCGGACGGTACTCTCGAAGACCGTGCTCTCGACGCGCGCGCGAGGCACGAGGCTCGTGCTCGCCAGCCCCACGATCGCATCCACATAGGGCGTGATGGACCCGCCGCTGCGGCGGTTCAGTCGCAAACCACCACCAAAAGTAACAATGCTGAGATCGACGACCTCGTCGCTCTGGTAGTTGGCCCCCAGTTCGCCGATGAATCCCATCGTTGGAGAGACATTCTTTGTGTAATGGGCGTTCCATCCGAAGGGAAAAGGGTCGCTGCCTTTGGACAAAAAGGAGTAGCCCATGCCGAGCTCGTAGCTCGGATATGCGTCGCCGTCGAATTGAAGGGGCGGCTCGATTGCAAGGACACGAAGCGGGCGCGCGTTCTCAGTGTCGCTGTCATCTGCTTGCCCGGGCGCGTTCTCATCCGCGTGCCCGGACGCGCTACCGAGCGAGGCTACCGGGGCGAGGAGGGACACCAACACGCAAAGAAGTCTCAGCTCCTTCTGCATTTGGCTCCCTGGTCGACTAGAGCAACATTCGCCTTATTGAACGAAAAGGGTCCGCCACTCCGTTGGTGCGGGCTCGCGCGAAGCCGATCGATGCAAAAGCTCGAGCGCCCTGGACGCATCATACTTGCAAGAGCAGACAACCGTTCCTCACCAGTATAGGGCCCGGCTTGCAGGGGCCATTGATCCTCACCGCACCGCATTCACTTAATTCTCACAGCCAATCCTGCCTTCGGAAATGACATTCTCGTAGAAACGCGGTTGACGTCGCGAAGAAAAGCAGCGCCATAGTACATTGCTTTTTGCTTTTTCCCTGCTGGCCAGAAAGTGCGCGGAACTACCGGAGATTGCCCGAAGATGCGCCTTGGGAGCTTAGGGCTCGCACACAAACAAAATAGCATCTTTCGGCGCAATTCTCCCATGCGCTCGACGTGGGGTGGTCCCATTTGAGGGTATTTCCACGTGTTTCGTGAAGTCTCAGTTGACGCAAGATAGAAAGATCGGTATAGTCGCCCTCTATAAATAAGAGGAACTATACCACATGGCCAGAACCAAGTTCCCCGCCGATAAGCTTCGCTCCTTTCTCCGGCAGAGTTTCTGGCTTCGCTGCTTGCCCTTGTGATTCGACAGGTAGACCTGCACTCCTCCGATCTTGACGCGCACCACCTGCCCTTTCCGATAGAGCTTCAGCAAGGAACGCTTGCACTCAACCTGGAGAATGCTCTCCAACTCGCGGGCGGTGACACCGTTCTCCGCATCCTCGACGAACTCCCTTGCGGTTTCCACCAGGTTGCCATACCGCGAGAACCACACCGCATGCCAGTCCCAGAGGCCCTGTTCATCGTAGTCGGGAATCTCGTGAAGGGTGTAGTACTTCCCCCGGTGCGAGTAGCTCGAGAGATACCCCAACTCCTTCAGCTTCCGGAACACCGTCATGGTTCCGCTCGTGCCAAGCGCGCGCTTCAGTTGCTCGAGCGTGGCAATCTTTTCTTTCCGGAAGGACTCGGCCGCGGCGGCCGACGTCATCGCTCCACAGGTTACGGCACTCTCGCATGAGTTGAAGGCGGGCCATCATCTTGTTCTTTAGTCTTCTGGACGAACGGCAGCGACGGGCTCTATGCGGGGCTTGAATCGCAGAAGTTCGGGCGCGGTGGCGGTCGAAAGCTCGCGGAGCTTCTGGGCCTGGACGCTCATACTGAACGGATAGAGGGAGACCTCGGGAGACATACCCGAGCGCCGTAGATCGGCCGCGTAAACCACGACAGATTCTTATCAACGGCATGCCGAGCCGGACGGTGTGCGTTGGGAAGGAAGTGAAGACTCCATTGCCCTGAGAAAAACGTTGTGTTACATTTTGGTTGTCACCATATTTCCCTGGATCAAAGGCCGCGCGGAGCTAGCGCCCGTTACCGGCATGCATCGAGAAAGACAGAGATGATGTTTGATGTACTCGAGCGAGCTTCAATTGCGATAAAGTTACTCCTTCTCGCCCTGTTCGTTGCTGGGTGCTCTCCCCCCGATACGGGGCCATCGCTCGTGGTGGAGGTCATCGATCCCGTCAGCGGTGGTGTCGTAGTGATCGGAGACACGGCGCCGCGCTCCATGCTCGAAGCGACGACCGGCGACCCGAATTTGTGTTGTTGCCGCAACGTGGGTTTGGCGCAAAACCTCAGCACGGTGACGGTTCATGCCAGCGTCCGGTTCGAAGCGCTACGTACGACCCCTGACGGGACGGAGGAAACCATCGGGCTCACACTGGAATTCCTCCGCGATCTAGCTCCTGGGGAACGGAGGCCTTTCGTTGGCGACGGGTTCCTGGTTTCCTGTGCATCGATCGAGCGTTTGGTGCTCAACGAAGTCGATCTAAAGGGGCTCTTTTTTCCTTAAACTTCAGGCCGGAAAAAGAGGCTTGTGCGGCAGCAGGAGCCTCACCCATCGCCGAGGCGTTTGCCACGTCCGTCGCACGAGCACCGCCGCTCGTCACGGACGCGAACCTCTGAGAACATCGACAGCGCCCCGCGGTTAACGAGCCCAACTACGTTCTCGCCAGAACGAATAATTTGTGCTCGCGACACCAATTTGTCATAGAATGCTTTGCTAACGAAAAACCAACGGCGGGCTACCAAAACGAGCCTAAACCAATGCGGCAGCCAAAGCACAGAGCCGAGGCTGCTGTCTGCTCGAGTTGTCACTCAGATTCGGCACCCAGATATTTTTGAACTGGCGCGTTCGAGAACCGGGCGGCGAAAGGGGATTTTGTGGGCAAAACTCTAGGGTTGGCGGCCCGTTCCGAGACCGATTGCGGCGCAGCGATGAGTGACACGGCGCTACGGGTGCGTGCTCTATCGGTCGAGCAATGGGGAAACTCCGGCGCGGTTACGATGGTGGGGCGCTCGCCTGCTTTGGTGGCGCTTCAAAAGAAGGTCGAAAAAGCGGCGCGCTTCCATGAGCCCGTCCTCATTACCGGGGAAAGCGGTGTTGGGAAGGAGCTGGCCGCTCAGGCGCTCTACTTGCTGAGCGATCGACGGGGAAAACCCTACATTCCTGTCAATTGCCCCCAGCACGGAGACGGTAACCTCACCGCGAGCGAGCTCTTCGGCCATCGCCGGGGGAGCTTCACCGGAGCGATCGCCGACCGCAAGGGCGCGTTCGAATCGGCGGACCGAGGAATGATTTTCCTCGATGAAGTCGCCGACCTCCATTTGGGCACTCAGGCCATGCTGCTGCGCGCGGTGGCGTCGGGTGAGTTCAAACCGCTCGGAGACACGCGATCACGCATCGCTGACGTTCGCGTCGTGGCCGCCACCAATCGCCCACTCAACGAGCTCGTCAGCACCAAGGAATTTCGGCACGACCTGTACTTTCGGCTTCGCTATTTCCTTCTCCAGGTGCCGCCGCTACGGGAGCGCGAGGACGACTGGCGTCTCATTCTCGACGTCTTGCTGGCAGGTCTGCGCCGCAAGTACGGTGTGGAGAAGCGATTTTCATCCAGCTCTACGAAGTTGTTAGAGCACTACGAGTGGCCGGGAAACGTCCGGCAGCTCGTGAGCGTCGCCACAATGGGCTACGCCATGGCGGACAACAACGTCATCATGCCGGACGATTTCATCGCCCAGCTCGAGACGGACGAGTCTCACGGCGACGGACAGGGTGAAATCCTCGAGCGCATGGCTACCGGCGGGGAATCGTTCTGGAACGTCGTCTATCGACCGTTCATGGATCGTGAGTTGAACCGCTCTCAGGTGCGGGCAGTGGTCAGGCGAGGCTTGATGGCCGCCCACGGGAACTATCAAGATTTGCTCGATATCGTGCACTTACCCAAGTCCGACTACCAGAAATTCATGGATTTCCTTCGCCACCAGAAGCTCAAGCCGTGAGCAGCTTGCCCTCCTCGTCGCGTGTCGAGTTGCGGGCGGTCGTCTTCGACCTCTACGGCACGCTGATCGAGATCGGTCTCCCGAGCTTTCACAAAGGCATTCCCAGGGCGCTGGCGGTCGGATTCCGTCCTTGGATGGAGCTCGTGCGTCATCGGCTTCTCACCACGGCCTTCGATGGTAAGGAAGAGCTCATCGAGTTCGTCCTGGACGAGCTGCCCGTCCGTCCGGGTCCGGCTGCCCGGCAGAGCGCGGTGGAGCTCCTCGATGAAGAGCTGAAATCGGTGACGATCGTGGCTGGCGCGGTCTCGCTTCTCGCGTTTCTAAAGAACCGTGGATACAAGTTGGGCTTGATCTCGAACCTCTCCAGCCCGCACCGGCAACCGGTTCAAAAGCTCGGTCTGTCCGACTATTTCGATGCAACGTGTTTTTCCTGCGACGAAGGCATCAAGAAGCCCACGCCGGAAATCTATTCGCGGCTGTGCGAACGATTGAACGTCGCACCCGACCAATGTTTGATGGTCGGCGACTCTCTCAAGAATGACGTGGAAGCCTCGACGGCGCTCGGCATGCGAGCCCTGCTGGTCGGCAAATCGTCGACGGGGATCCGTTCGGTGGAAACCGTGGCCGAGATCGGATGGATGGCTTTGGACGGAGAGGAGTGTCCTCGGTTGCTCGGAGTGGGCGATCGCCTCGAAGCGGCCAGGCCGCACTCCCCTTCGGTCATCCGCGAGATGACGCCGCTCGCTGACAGTGAGCAAGGACGGTATAACCTGGTCGCGCGAGTGCGCGTCGCCGTCGGCCGAGCGCCGCCGTCCGTCGAGGAGTTCTTCGCCAAGCGTTATCTTTCTCCGGAATCGGCCTACGTCGAGGAGCTCGCCCACGGTGTGGTATCGCAGCTCGGGCTTCCCTGCACTCGTGCCGTCTTGATCGATGGTGACGAGCCCTGCCTGCTCACGACGTCCGCCAAGGGCTCGAAGTTCCGGCGCGAGGACGTGGACGCTCCACTCGCCTACGAGGTGGCTCGGCATGCCGCGGCGGCCTACATTTTCGCGAATGCCGATTTTCGCGCCCACAACGCCATCGTCTCGCGCCACGAGTCTCACGCGTCCATCACGATGATCGATTTGGAGCATTTCTTCTTCTCCCTCGCGCTGGATATGACCGGGCTTCGTGATCCTTATCGCCCCCACACCATCGACGCGCTGTCGAAGGCAGAGCTCTCGCGCCGCATTCGGCGAAGGGTGTTGACGGAGCGTACGACGCGGCGCGCGATGCGCTCGTTCCTGGAGCTGGATCGCCTGGGCTCGGAGATTGGCCGTGCCTTCAAGTCGGGCTGGGTGGAGACCTTCGATCTGGCGCGCGCGGACTCCGCTTCCCTATGCGGTCGACTGGAGAAGCGAATCTATCAGGCGCCGTATCTCGTCATCGGTACCCGGTCTCACCGACGTGCCATGGCTCGCATGGACGTCGAGGACATCGAGAGCCGTATGCTGCAGGACGCGGAAGCCATCTTCCCGAACCTCGTTGCGCTCAAACGCCCAGTCGCCGGGAGCGACGGGTAGAAGGAAACCGCCTTTGCGACGCTCAGCTCTTTCTTTGCTGCGATGCCCGGCCTGTCAGGGAAGCTTGAACCTGGAGGGTGAGGAAGACGTCGCGGAGCAATCGGGACGTTTGGTGTGCTCTTGCGGTGAATCGTTCGAGATCCAAGAAGGTGTTCCCAACCTCGTCTTCCCGCGATCGCAGGCGTTCACGCTGGAAGATGCCGACTCCTACGACGAGCTGATCGAGTGGATGGGGCGACTGCTCAATGAGGATGCCGGCGCGGCGCGCTCGCGCGCGGTGGATCTCCTGGAAGTCGGACCAGGAGCGCGGCTTCTCGAAGTCGCTTGTGGGCCCGGCCCGAACTTCCCACACCTGCTAAAAGCGATCGGAGCCGAGGGCGAGCTGCATGCGTTCGACATTTCGCCCGATATGCTGCGCGTCGCTCGAGAAAAGCTCCCGTCCGGCGCGACGAACGTCGAGCTCTCGCTCGCCAATGGGCTAAACCTTCCGTACGCCGACGAGAGCTTCGACGCCCTCTTGCACATCGGCACTCTCAATCGCTTCGACGACACCCGGCGCGCGCTCGCCGAGATGGCGCGGGTGGTGAAGATGGGCGGTAAAGTCGTGGCCGGGGACGAGGGGATTGCCCCCTGGCACGCCGTCACGGAATACGGGCTCGTGCTGGACAAATTCGGAGCGCTCTTCCGCGGGCAACCACCGCTCGTTGCCGTGCCGCCGACAGCGCGGGAGGTTCGCCTTCAGTGGCTGTTCGGCGATGCCTACTATCTCATCGACTTTCGAGTGGGGCGTTCAGTGCGAACCTTGAACCTCGACATTGCCTTGCCGGGCCGCAACGAGACGGTTCGCGACGTGCTGGAGAAGAAAGCGCGAACCCCCTAAGTACTCCGCATCGTAAATACGGTGACGTATTCGTCGCGAGCGACGGCACAAACTTAAACGCAAAGGCGCAAAGGCGCAAAGGCGCAAAGAGAAGAATATTCCATTGAAGTGAGTCGAACCAGGCCGCGTCCTCTGCGCCAACGGACCGATGGCCCGCTCCTGAACGCCTCCGGCCAAACTGACGACCAGCAGCCGGACGAGCCGAAACAAGTCTTTGCGCCTTTGCGCTGATCTTCGAACACTCGGTACGTCGTACTTATGAAATGGGCTACTAGGGAATGAATCCTCCATCCACCGGAATCACGGCCGCGGTGACGAAGCTCGCCTCCTCCGAGCTCAGAAAGAGGTAGAGGTGTGCCACGTCTTCCGGTTCGCCGATGCGACGCAAGGACGTGCGGGTCAAAACCTGGGTAAGCACCTCGGGTGGATTCGATTCGTTCATCTTGGTCCGGATGTAGCCGGGGCTCACGGCGTTGACCCGGATGCCGTTGGGGCCGAACTCTCGTGCCCACACTCGGGTGAGCCCTTCGAGCGCCGACTTGGAGGCCACATAGGCGGTTTGACCCGGATAGCCGTAGCGCGCCAACACCGACGTGACGTTCACGATCGAGCCTTCACCGCGTCGCTGCATGTACGGAACAATCGCTTGCACGCAGTGAACCGCTCCTTCCAGGTTGGTGTCGACCAGGTCGCGCCACACCTTCTCGCTCGAGCGCAAGGTGTCGACATGACCGACCGTGACCCCGGCGTTGTTGATCAAAATGTCGATCCTGCCCCACCGAGCATGGACTGTTGCGGCGGCGTCGCCTACCGCGCCGCGCTTGCGAATATCGAGCGCACTCAGTTGAAGCCGATCCTGGTCACAATCGGCGAGCTCTTGACCGATGGCGTCGGTTTCGAGATCCCAGAGGGCGACCTCGGCTCCCTCCGCGAGAAAGAGCCGCACGGCGGCAAGCCCAATCCCGCGTCCACCTCCGGTGATGACCGCGACTTTGCCTTCCAGTCGTCCCATGTTCGTCTACCTCATGGCGCCGAGAAACGAGTTGGTCAACCTAGCACATCAAACGCGTCGAAGGAACGTTTTGGGTCGGGTGCCTGTCGTTGCCCCGTGGGGTAACCTCTAGTGTTCACCAGGCGGCTATCGGGTTGCGGTTCCCGCGAAGCGCGTCGCAATCAGTGAACGGAGCTCTCGCTCTATCTTCTGGAGCCAGGGTTCGATGGCGGTGCGTGCGCCTAAAGTCGAAGTCCGTATTCTCAAGCACTTACGCGAATCTACGTGTTGGCATCCGTGTTGCAATGAATTCGATGAATGCCAACAGTCCAATCGAGTCGGGAAATCCAAAAAAAGGCTGTTGGCTTTGTTACAAACCCAAAAGCGAATAACCAAATAAAGGAGAAAACAAAATGGCGATGACGAGAGGTCAATTGCAGGATTTGGTCAGCAAGTTCGCGACGGACAATCCGAAATACCGTGATGCCCTGATCAAGGATCCCAAGGGCCTTCTGGAAAAGCAGCTCAACGCGAGCTTTCCGGACAACATGCAGGTGAAGGCAGTCCTCGAGACGGCCGACACCGCCTACGTCGTGATTCCCCACACGCCTGGCGAGGGCGAGCTCGATGACGCCGACCTCGAGAAGGTTGCTGGCGGAAAAATGGACGAATACGATGCCTCGTGCGACAAAGCGATCGGCGCGGGCAATACGGTGACGGTTCTCAACTTGTAAGACCGCACGAAAAGACAGGGGAGAGCGCCGCCTTCTAAGCGACAAGATGGAGGGTGGCGCTCCCTCACCTTTTTCCAGATGCGTCCGGTCGCTCCGACAGCCGTCGAGGGACCGGGCGCCACGAAAGGCCAAGCCGCCTCGTGAGGTCACGAAGACCCAAAGTAGCGCAAGCCTTCGGTCCGCTCCTAACGCGGGAGGCGGCGCTTGCTATCGTCGAGAAGGCCGAGTTTCTGGACGAACGGCTGGTTCGTTTCCGGCGCGGCGCCTTCCCACCCACCAAATCCAAATCGCCCACCGGTGCGAGAGTATTGCAAGCGTGGCAACGCTCCTACTCGCCCAACGACACGGACGCCTTCCACCGGCGGCTCGCGTGGGACGGTCTGGACGAGCCGTTCGTCGAGGCCGCCTGGGCGGAAACCGTGGGTCCGCCTGGCGACGAGGCCGGCGCGTGGACGAGCTGGCTCGAGGCATTCGGTCACGAGGCCATCGTCTGGGAGCGCGAGCTCGAAACCGGACATCCCCAAGACTCGAAACCGGCCCAAGAGTTGACGTTGCTAGAATCAGAGCCAGCGCGACCGTTCCTCGAGCTCTGGCTTCCCTTCGTTCGAGCCGCGCGCCGCCGGCTCGAGGTCATCATCCCTGAACGATTGAACGACGCCGTTGCGCAGGCGTTGATGCGTCAGTGGACCGGCGAGCTCGCGCGGGTAGCCGAGCTCGCCGCCTACGCGGCGTACTCGGAGCTCGTCGCGACGGAGCGAGATGGTCGCGGCGACACGAAATATCGCGACTTCGTCCACGGGTTGCTCGCGAAGGGTTTGATACCGTTGTTTGGCGCGTATCCCGCGCTGGCGAGACAGACCGCTATTCTCGCGGAAACTTGGGTTCGGACGACCGGAGAGCTCCTTCAGCGTGTGGAGGCGGATCGGGACGCCATCGCAAAGGCGTTCGCCAGCGGGACCGATCCAGGAGAGCTCGTCGCGGTCGAAACAGGCCTCTCCGATCCACATCACGGCGGCGGTCGCGTGTTCTCCCTTCGATTTCGAAGCGGCTTGAAGGTCGTCTACAAGCCGCGCGACCTTCGCTTGGAGAGAGCTTACAACGAGCTTCTGCACTGGGCGAAAAAGTGCGGACTCGAGCCCAGCCCCAAAGCGCTGCGCGTCCTGGTGCGTTCTGGCTATGGATGGGTCGAGCACGTGGAGCATCGCGGGCCGAAAAGTGAAGAGGCCGTCCGTGAGTACTTTCGACAGGCGGGGGCCATCACTTGCTTTGCGCACCTACTTCGGGCAAAAGACCTGCACATGGAGAACCTCATCGCCACGGCGGTCGGCCCGGTGCTGGTGGATACCGAGATGCTCTGCCAGCCGATCACCGCCGCCCCGGGCAACGCAGACTCTCCCCAAGAGTGGCTATCGCGTGAGAGTTGCCTCGAAACTGGAATCCTGAGCCTCTTGCATAGGGCAGGCGATGGAAGGCTCCACGACCTTGGGGGGCTGAAAGGTTGCGGCGACTTCGTCACACCGGGCAAGCGCCGCGTCTGGCACGGTGTCGGCACGGACTCGCTGCGTCTCCTGGAAGAGGCTGAGCGGGCTCCTCACGCCAAGAACCGTGTGTTCTTCGGCGAAAGCCTCCAGAGGCCTGAGCGCTTCGCGACCGAGATGCGAGAAGGCTTCGAAGCTGCCTATCGCTTCTTGTCGAGGCGGCGCGAGGAGCTCATCACTCCCGGCGGCCCTCTCTCTAGTTTCGCCGCGTGCAACACCCGCGTCATCTTCCGCTCCAGCGTACAATACGCGCTCCTGCAATACGTGCTCGCTCAGCCCAGATACCAACAGGTGGGATGGCTCCGAAGTGTGGTCATAGACTCACTCAACCGCGACGCGCGCGTTAAGAAGGACCCCCCGAGCTTATGGCGCGTGGTGGCGGCCGAGCGAAGCGCTCTCGAAAGATTGGACATTCCACGCTTCGAGCTTCCGACCACAGCAACGGAGGTGGCCTTGGAGGAAGGAGATAGGCTTTCCGGTCACTTCGCGCTCTCGGGCTTCGACGCGGTGATGGAGCGCGCGCGATCGTTGTCCGAGGCCGATCTTTCCTGGCAGCTGGCCTGCCTCGACGCCTCGCTTTCGAGCTCGGTCGACTCGCGATTCGGCGCTTGCCTCGCGTCGTCGGAGACGTCGCCGAGCGGCGACGGGTCGAACTTCATGGATCACGCGCGCTGGATCGGTGACGAGCTTCTTGAGCGCGCACGCTCGGAAGGAGGACGCCTTTCATGGCATCACTTAGATGCGCGCGGCCCCAGCCGGCCAGATAGCGAGCCGGGCCGCCTTCAACTCTACGACGGCGCGGTCGGGATCGGCCTCCTCTTTGCCGCCCTGGCGGCAACGGATGGCCATCCACGATGGAAGACCGCCGCCGGCGATGTGACGCGGACGATCCGTGACGCGATCGAACGATCGGACGTGTGGGATCGACTCGGCGAGAAAGGCATTGGAGCTTGCGAGGGCATCGGCTCGCTCGTCTACGGCCTCACCTGGATGGGCAAGCTGGCTTCCGAGTCCAACAGCATCGAGCTCGCGCGACGGAGTGCTGCGCTACTCTCGCCGTCTCGCATTCGCTGCGACCATCGTCATGACATCATGAGCGGCGCGGCGGGAGCTCTTTTGGCTCTTCTGACGCTTCATCGTGAAGACGGGGACCCGTTGTGGTTGGCTTTGGCGTCCGAGAGCGGGCGTCATCTCCTGTCGGCGGCAACGACGGGGAACGACGGAACCACGAGCTGGGTATCCGCGGACGGACGCCATCTTGCAGGCTTTGCGCATGGCGCCGCGGGCATCGCCTATGCGCTGTCGCGTCTATACCTGCACACGGGAGAGGACGCGCTCTTGGATACGGTGCGGTCCGCTCACAGTTTCGAGCGCCGTTTGTTCTCTGGGTCTCCGGGAAACTGGCCGGTCGTCGATGAGAGCGGGAACACCGGGCACACGATGATCGCCTGGTGCCACGGGGCTCCGGGCGTCGGGTTGGCGCGAGCCCTGTCGCTGGACGTGATCGAGGACGACGCGGTGCTTCGCGAGATCGATGTGGCCATGTCCACTACGAGACACCCAGTCCGGCAACGATCCGATCACATCTGTTGCGGCAACATGGGGCGAAGCGACGCGCTCCTCACCGTGGGACTCCGGCTCGAACGTCCTGAGCTGGTAGATGCGGCCGCGAGCGTCGCCCGCGGCGTGAACGAGATGGCTCGAGAAACCGGGCGATTTTCGTTGCCTTCGACGGAGTTCGCCTTCCAGACCTTCCTGCCCGGTTTTTTTCGAGGCCTGGCAGGGATCGGTTACCAGCTCGTGCGACTCGCCCATCCGACGAAGCTCCCATCCATTCCCGGGTTTGAGATCGATTTGAACGGCGCGGCTCCCGAGAGAGCTCAGCCGGCGCGTAACGCAATTCGATGAGCAAAGTTGATATGAAGAACTGGCCTAGCGTGCTAACGCGAGGAAACCATGTCGCAAGCCGAGATACGAAATATCAGCACACCGGTCCCTTCTGCGTTCGAGACCATGACGTTCCCCACCTATCGGTCGCTATTGAGCCTCGAGCCACAGCCGCGCCACCCGGAGATGGGGCAAACGAAGCTCATTCAGCCGGTGGCGATCGGCGCGTGGTGGGAGGGTGCGCCGGCAGGCCTCCTGGTCGCCGAGATACCGACCGGGAATTCGGGAGATGCTGAGATGTTGTCCCTATCCTGCGCGGCCGCTGTCCGGAATCGGGGGCTGGGTATGGCACTGGTGAAAAAGCTCGAGGAGGTCCTCGCGGAAAAAGGCGTTTCCCGCGTTCACGCCGTCTACATGACCGGCAAGCCGAGCATCCCGTTCGTGGAGCGCATCCTGAGCCGGTGTGGGTGGTCGGCCCCTTCGGCGCGAACGCTCACCGTGCGCTTCACCCCCGAGGAGGCGGCCGAGACACCTTGGTTCGGTCGGGTACGTTCTCTCGAGTCGGACTATCAGCTCTTCCCCTGGGAGACGCTAACGCAGGATGAGCGAGCTGAAATCGCGCGTTCGCACCAAGAGTCACCCTGGATCGCGCCGGGGCTCGAGCCTTGGATTCATGATGGTTACGGTTTCGAGCCGGCCTCGAGTCTCGGGCTGCGCTTTCGGGGCGAAGTCGTGGGCTGGGTGATCAACCACCGTCTCTCGTCGGACACGGTTCGCTTCACCTGCAGCTTCGTCAAAAAGCCGCTCGGCCGCCGGGGACGGATCATGCCTGTCTTCATCGAATCCATCAAACGAGCGCGGGATGCAGGTTTTCGAACGTGCACTTTCGTCACTCCCGTGCGCTTCAAGACCATGATCTCTTTTATCGAACGACGGTGCGCCTCTTGGGCAGGTTTCGTGGGCGAGACGAGGGGCTCGACGCGGTCGCTCAAGAATGAGACAGTAGGTTTTAAGCACAGATAGCAGATAAACCACACAGAAGATTTTCATACCAGTGGCGTGGGTCCGCTCTTCAGGAGCGCCGCGTGCCCGCGCGAAACCGGTGAGGTTTTCAAATGATGAAACACGGTTCTCGGCGTCTTTCCATTTGCTGCGTGGCTCTTTTGGCAGCGGCGTCCCTAGCCGGTCAGGAATCGCCGGACCAGCGACCTTATCGACCACCCACGATGCGCTTCGCGCCCGAGGGCGTCGGGCTTCTCGAGGCCGTTCGCGTCACTCTGGAAAACTCACCGAACATCAAGCTCCAGGAAGCGCAGACCCTGTTCCAGCAAGGCGTCGCCCAATCCCAAACCGGCCTGTTCGATACCCGGCTCTTGGGGAACTTCTCGTTCGAGTGGCGGGAAACCGAGCTGCCCGAAAGCACAAAGGACGACTTGCGGGAAAAACGGGCGGGTATCGAGAGCTCCATCGAGGCCGGGGAAGCGCATCGCGACGAGGCGACCATGCTTCGCGACACGCTGATAGGGGTGAGAGATGGAGGGATCCGGCCGGAAGACGTGCCCGATGCGGAGATCCGTGCCCGGCTCGTGCTCCTCGACACATTGATTGACACGATTCCCGACCCCACGGCACAGCAGCGACTTAGAGATGTCCGGGACAGCTATCTCACCGAGCAAATCAACGATAATGTGGGCGAAATCCAGGACCTCATCGACGAGCTCGACGCTTTGCAGCAACAAGCGGCTAATCTCGGCGTGTCTCCCGACGAACAGATCACGCGGCAAGCACTCATGGACGTCCGCGTGACCAAGCTGCTTCGAAACGGGATCGAGGTAACCCCCTTCATCGACGGTGCGTTCGACAGCATCAAGTACAAGGGCAAACCGGTCGAAGAGGAGTTCGGCGGCCTGGGGGCGGCGGACCTCTACGAGTTTCGCGTCGGTTTCGGTGTCGTGGTGCCGCTTGCCCGCAACCGGGGTGCGGATACCGTGGCCGCCGGGGAGCGTGCGGCGACATTGGAACACGACGCGAGTCTTCAGCTCTTGCAGTTCGAATCGTCTATCAACGTGCTCGATACGGCCGTGGCTTATTGGGCGTTGAAGGCAGCCCAGGATAGGGTTTCCGCGCTCGCCCGGTCGGTCGAGCTCCAGGTGCAATTGGTCGAGCTGACGCAGGCGCAAATCGACGCGGGAGAGTTGGCACCGGTAGAGATCTCACGGGTGCGCGCCAGCGAGTCCCGCTCGCGGGCTCGTATGGAAGGGGTGCGGCAGTCGCTGTATGGGGCTCGCGTCAACCTCGCTGTCGTGATGGGCATCAGCGGCAATGGTTACGACGATGAAACGCTTCCCACGTCCAAGGATCCGTTCCCGGACGTCCCCGACGCGTTGAGCTTGGACGGCGCGGAGATTGCCTCGCTCGCCGACGAAGCCATGGACCTGCGCCAGGATCTGCAGGCGACACTCACTTTTCAGGAGGCGGACCTGGTTCTCGAGAGAGGGGCGGGGCTGGATGTGAGGCCCCGGATCGATTTGCTTGCCAGTACCTGGGCATCGGCCCGCGGGGAGAGCGCCTTTGGCAAGGCGACCGATCGTTGGGTGGGCCCAAGCTTCAACGTGTCGGTCGAGCTCGAAAAGCCCTTCGGAAACAATTTTCTCCACGGCGTGTTGACCTCCCGTCGCGCCGACGTGCGCTCGAGCCGCATTGCCACCACCGACCTGGAACGGGTCATCCGGCTGTCGATTGCCCGCCTGGCGGCAACACTTCTGGACGCCGCTGAGCGCACGCGCCAGGCACAGGACTCAGTCGATTTCTACCAGAACACCATCGATGCGGAGTTTCAAAGGTTTCAGGCTGGCGATGCCACATTGGTCGACGCCATCTTGACCGAGGATCAACAAACGGGCGCTCGCTTGTCGCTGGCGTCTGCCCAGGAAGCGTTCGCACGACTCCTGGCCGAGCTCCGGTTCGAGACCGGACGTCTCGTGACCCATCGCGGCGGACGGAGTGAAGTCACGCAGGAGCAATTGGTGAGTATTCCGGCTCGAGGCTCCCGGTGAGCGCTGCGGGGAGGCACCATCGGAGGCGGCAGGTCGCGAGAGGCGCAAGCGGCAGTTGGCTTTCGCTGATGATGGTTGTGGCCGCGACCGGCGTCGCCGCCGGCTCGAGTGCCGGCCAGAGCGCTATCAGGATGCGGACCCACGCGCTCGAGCCCGCCGAGGCGCTCGAAGTGCGTGCGCCGGTCAAGCTCGAGGCACCGGAGCTCAGTCTCACCGAGGCGGTCCAGCTCACGGTGTTCCACAATCCTAGAATCCAGCTCGCTAAGCAGGACCTCGCGCGCTCACTCGGCCAGCTCCAGCAAGCCAAAGGCGCTTTCGATCACACTCTGGGGTTGGCGCCTGGTTTCAGTTGGTTCAACCAAGAGCTCATCGACAGCGAGTTGGATCAAATCCAGGAGTTTCACGATACGCTGGCGAGAACGGCGGAAACTTTTTCGGAGCTCCACCAGCAATTCGTAAAGGCACTGGAGAACGACGGGCAAGAGCCTTTGTGTCCGGCCGGCTTGGATTTCGACAACGACGATATCGTCATCGGCGGGGAGTCCCTTGCCACCGACGTCATCATTCGCTTCAGGGGCATCGATATCGATCTCATTTGCGATTCCAACGATGTTCGCTTCACCCGTCGTGTCCTCGAGGCGGCGGCGGGAAGCAACTTGCAGATCGCGAGGCTCCTCGAGGAGCAGAGGTCGGACCTCGTCGAGCGACGGAGATCGCAGTTCCGCCTACGCTCCGAGATTGCGGAAGAAGTTTCGACGAAGGCGGCGCTCGCGCTAGAGCGTCTCGGCCCTCTTCCGATGGATGTGACGTCGAAGCAGATATCGATCGACCTCCGTTGGGTGAAGTTTTTCCGGAGCGGCATTAGCGTGCGAGGCGACATCAGCTTGAAGAGCCAGAAGGACAACTTCGATGACAAGCCGCTCGACCCCACTTTCGGACGCCTCCCGATTCAGAATCGCTTTCCGAATTTCCTCACTTTGGGGCTCGTCGTACCGCTCGGCAAGGGGCGTGGGGAGTCGGCGAGCGCTTCCGAGCGCGCCTCGGAGGCGGGGGTTGCGGCTCGACGCGATCGGCTTCGCCATCTGATCTCCGCAGAAGTGTTCCGAACCACTCTCTCTTACTTCAACTTGATCGCCGCTTGGGATACGGTTTTGTTACTGGAAGAATCGGCCGAGCGCCATCGCAACCTCGTCGAGATTACCGAGGATCTGATCGAGGCCGATGAAATTCCAGCGTCGCAGATCAATCGCGTGCGAGCCCAGACGGCGGCTGTTTTCGAGTCAGGCGCGGCCAGCCGGCTGGCGCTCCTCGATGGGCGGTTCGGCCTCGCGGACACCATCGGTCTCAGCGTCGAGAAGCTCGTGGAGGCACCGCTCCCATCGGAGGGCTTCACCATGGCGGTGAGCGGCGAGCCGAGTGCTGACGTGCTCATCGATCTTGCTCTCGAAGAGCGTCGCGACGCCCGCGCCTTGTCTCAGGCACAGGACGCCCAGCAGTTTCTCACCAATGCGGCGCGCGCCGACTTGAAGCGCCGCATCGACTTCCTGGCGACGGGCGGCCTCAGCACTTTCTATGAAAGCCCGTATTTTCGATATCTCCCGGACGAAGTGGACGATCCGCCCTCGGACACCCCGCTCCGCTTCTACAATCCCCGCGGCTTCTATCGCTCGACGAGACGCGACTACAAGCCTTTTTTTCGCGTTCAGCTCACGTTCGACTTGCCCTTCAAGAACAACGTCGCGAAAGGACGCCTGTTGCGAGAGCAATCTTTGTTGACGACGAGCCAGATCGACCTCACCGACCTGGAGCGTAGTGTCCGCAACAACGTCATCGAGGTGAGGGGGACGCTGGGTCTAGCCGTGGCGGCGCTCCAAGCGCGTCGCGAGACCGTGGCGCACTACGATGATACGCTTGAGACTGCGAGAGCCAGGTATCAGAATGGTGATATCACGCTGGTCGACATGCTGATTACGGAGGAAGATCTACTCAGGGAACAGCTGGAGCTGGTGCGGGATCTGCAAATCTACCTCAGTATCCTCTCGCGCTTGCGATTCGAGACCGGAACGATAGTTACCTACGAGCAGGAGAATACGAGCCTCGAGTTCGTCTCCTTCGACCCGTCTATGTACGTAGTCCCGTAAGGCAAGGAGATAGCGCATGGCCGACCAGCAACTATTTCGAAAAGCAGCTCTTGACAAGCTGGCTTCACCGGAACAACTCGACCAGCTGATGCAAGTGACCTCCCCGAGAGGCTGGATCGCGCTCACCACGATGGGCGGAATCCTGGCACTGGTGCTCGTTTGGAGTGTATTTGGCAGCATCCCGACGCGCGTGGAGGGCCAGGGGATCCTGATCCGGGGTGGCAACTTGCTGGAGCTTCAGGCGAGCGGAAACGGCGTCCTGTTGACCTTGAATATCAAACTGAACGACCACCTGGAGGCCGGGCAGATCGTTGCCACGGTCGCTCAGCCGGACATGGTCGATCGAGTTGCCAACGCTTTTTCCGAGTACGAGCAACAGAAACGAGAATACGAAGCGGCGCGGTTCGAGGATCTGGCGACAATCAGCGGGAATCGAGCCGACCTTGAGAGGACCCAGGCGGAGCTGGCAAAGGTAGAAGAAGTGCTTGTCATCAAACGGAAGAGCTTCGAGAACGGGCTCACGACCAGGAGCAGTATCCTCTCCGTCGAGCGTGACAAAATCAACTTGGAGGCTAACGTCAACAACTTGCGCGCCACGATGCGTCAAATGGAGCAACGCATCAGGAGCCGCAAGCTTCAAGTCGATGCGGTCCAACGACGCTGGGAAGAGCTGCGGAATAGGGGCGAGCGCGTTTCGGAAATAACCTCGAACGGGAGCGGACGCGTGATCGAGATGAAGAAAACGGCGGGAGATAGCGTGTCTCTTGGCGAGGTCATCGCTGTTCTGGAGCCGCTGTCCGCGGAAATGCAGCCCATTCTGTATGTCGCCTCTACTAAGGGCAAGCAAATCCGACCCGGGATGGAGGCGGAGATCGCGCCCTCGAACGTCAAGAAGGAAGAGTTTGGCTTCATGAAAGGAGTGGTGCAGACCGTGGGCGACTATCCGGTCACACCCGAGGGAGCGCTTTCCGTCATCGCTAATGCAGCCCTAGTGCGGGAGCTCCTCGGCACGAGCTCCAAGATCGAAGTTCGGGCTGCGCTCATTCCGAGTTCTAGCACCGAGAGCGGCTTCGAGTGGTCGTCCTCGGGCGGTCCGCCCTTCAAGATCGAGAGCGGCACGCCTATTTCGGTCTCGGTGGTCGTGGATCGAAAGCCTCCCTACACCTACATTTTGCCGATCGTCAAGTCGACACTCGGATTGAACTGAGGTCCGCGCTTGACGGAAAACGGGAACGCCTCGGCGACGTCCCCGCTCCCCAAGCCTCCGCGGCGACGGGTGAAGACGCCGACGGTGCTGCAAATGGAGGCGGTGGAGTGTGGCGCGGCTGCTCTGGCTATGGTCCTCGGCCATTTCGGGCGTTGGGTGCCTCTAGAGAAGCTCCGGCTAGAGTGCGGGGTCTCGCGCGACGGAAGCAAGGCGAGCAACGTCCTGAAAGCAGCGCGCAAGTTCGGACTCATCGCCAAGGGCTACAAGTGGAGCGAGCTCGAAAAGCTCTATGAGGCCAAGTTGCCGCTCATCCTCTTCTGGAACTTCAATCACTTCGTCGTTCTTGATGGCTTCAGTGGAGGCAAAGTCTTTCTCAATGACCCGGCCCGGGGACCCACGATTATCAGCCTGGAAGAGCTCGACGCGTCCTATTCCGGCATCGCTCTCGGCTTCGAGCCCGGCCCGGAGTTCAGTAAAGGCGGCGCCCCGCCCGCCATGATGTCCGCCTTGCGGTCCCGTCTCGTAGGATCGGAGCTGGCGCTGCTTTTTGCGGTCCTGTGCGGATTGTTGCTGGTGATTCCAGGGCTGGTGATCCCGACCTTCAGCAGGATCTTCATCGACGACTTTCTCATCGGCGGGCAGAACTGGCTGATCAAGCCTCTTCTCGCCGCGATGGCTGTCACCGTCGTGATCCAAGGGGTGCTGAAATGGCTCCAGGAATACTTTCTCCTTCGTTTGGAGACCAAACTCGCGCTGGCAACCTCGGCTCGCTTCTTCAATCACATCCTGCGCCTGCCCGCGGCGTATTTCGGTCAGCGATTCGCCGGTGAAATCGGTTCGCGCGTTCTGATCAACAACAAGGTCGCCAACGTCGTTTCTGGAAAACTCGCGACCACCATGATCGACAGCTTCATGACCGTCTTCTACGCCATGCTCATGTTCCTTTATGACGGAGTTCTCACCGTTGTGGTCCTCGTCATCGCGCTCATCAATGTCGCGGCGGTGAAGCTCGCGTCTCGCTCCCGAATTGATGCCAGCCGCCGGCTCCTGCAGGAAAAGGGCAAGTTGATGGGAACGGCGATGGGTGGGCTCCAGATGATCGAGACGCTCAAGGCGACAGGCTCGGAAGGAGAATTCTTCTCTCGCTGGGCTGGTTATCACGCCAAGACAATTAATGGCGAGCAGTCTCTAGGAGTGCTCGCGCAGATGGTCTCGGCGGTCCCGCCGCTCGTTCAGACGATGTCTCGGGTAGCGGTTCTCGTTCTTGGCGGCATCAAGGTCATGGATGGTGAGCTGACGGTGGGCATGCTCGTTGCTTATCAATCGCTGCTCACCAGTTTCGCCCGTCCGCTCACGTCGCTTGTGCAGTTCGGCGCCACCTTGCAAGAGCTGCAAGGAGACATGAACCGTCTGGACGACGTTCTGAACTACCCGCAGGACCCCCAGTATGAGCAGAAACCTGAGGCGCTAAAGAAATTCGACCCAAATGTGATCAAGCTGTCGGGCAAAGTCGAGTTGAGGGACGTCACGTTTGGCTACAGCCCGCTGGAACGTCCGCTCATCGAGGGCTTCAACCTCGTGATCGAGCCGGGACAGAGAGTGGCGCTCGTCGGCGCCAGCGGCAGCGGCAAGTCCACGGTGGCCAAGCTCGTGTCCGGTCTCTATGTGCCGTGGAAAGGGAAAATCCTCTTCGACGACGTACCGCGTGAGCGCATTCCCCGATCACTCATCCTCAATTCTCTCTCGGTCGTCGATCAGGAAGTTTTCATCTTCGGCGGTAAGTTGAGCGAGAACATCACCATGTGGGATCCGACAATCCCCCCGCCACGGGTTCACCAGGCCGCGACGGACGCGGCCATCAGCGATGTGATCGAGGCCCGCGAGGGTGGTTACAACGCTTCCGTGGAAGAAGGCGGCGGCAATTTCAGCGGCGGCCAGTGTCAGCGTTTGGAGATCGCGCGCGGGCTGGTGGGCGAGCCGACCATCATGGTCCTGGACGAAGCCACCAGCGCGCTGGATCCGACGACTGAGATGATGATCGATGAAAGCATGCGCCGGCGCGGATGTACATGCATCGTAATCGCCCACCGTCTCAGCACCATTCGTGACTGCGACGAAATCATTGTGCTCCAGCGCGGGAAGATCGTGCAGCGCGGCACCCATGACGAAATGAAGGACGTCGAAGGACCCTACCAGGCCTTGGTCGGCATGATCTAGTGGGGGTGACATTGATGTTCGAAATACGAGTGTGGAGGTTGTCCCTTTGACGACGGCCTCGTCTGTTACGGGCGGGTTCCGTTTGCGTGTTGTTGCGTCCGGCGTCAAGCGACCCGGCGCCGAGATTTCGATTAGCGGTGGGGTCGCAACCATCGGTCGGGACGAGGCCTGCACGGTGGTGCTGAACGAGAGCAGCGTCTCCCGCGAGCACGCCCGCGTCGAGCAGCTTCAAGACGGATTCCGGCTCACCGATCTCGGTAGCGGCAACGGGGTGTGGGTTGGCGAAACACGAGTGACCGGGATCGTGCTCTCGCCGGGGCAAACCTTCCGCATCGGGTCCACGGTTTTGGAGTGCTTGCCGGCCGAAGCGACCGTTCTCGCTCCGACCGCCGAGGCGACCGTCTTTGAGCCGCCGAGCGCTCGCCCCGCTGTAACACCCCGCTCGTCTCCGGCTTTCCTGCTGCGGATAACGTTCCCCGGCAAAGATTCGCGAGAGAAGGAATTCGCCGTGAGCGGAGATTCCGCCGTGGTGGGGCGAGGGAAAGACTGTGACGTCGTCCTCGACGCCAGGAACATCTCGCGCAGACATGCCCGAATCGAGAGCGCTTCGGACGGATTCCGGATCACCGACCTCGAAAGCGCCAATGGAGTCTGGATCGACGACAAGCGCGTGGAGGAGCCGACGCGGCTCGAGGCGGGTGGGCGATTCCGGCTTGGAAGTGATGTTTTTATAGAGTGTCACCTAGCGCCGGATGCAGGGACGGGTCCTTCCGCGGAGTCCATGCCCGCCCAGGAACCTCTCTCGCGCCCTGTGGTTCCTGCCAAGCCTTCTCCGCCCGCGCCTTCTCCGCCCGCGCCTTCTCCGCCCGCGCCTTCTCCGCCCGCGCCTCCTCCGCCC
>Ga0114950_10000610_pt1 | contig 24992 bp, 23 predicted proteins | sample N075metaG_FD_83503 | JGI IMG/M metagenome (GOLD analysis project Ga0114950, IMG submission 83503) | Deep subsurface microbial communities from Kermadec Trench to uncover new lineages of life (NeLLi) - N075 metaG | ecosystem: Environmental > Aquatic > Marine > Ocean trench > Sediment | place... | reverse complement strand
TCGGTCACGATCGGCGTCGACTTCTCCTCCTGGCGGTCCTGCTTCGACAACTCGTTCAAGCGGGCCTCCCTTCGCCGTTCGAGATCGTAGACCACTTTCCCCGCGCGGGGTTGCTCCGTGGCGCGTCCCGATCGCGCTGCGCCCTGGCGTCGAAGCCGCTCATCAGCTCGATTCGAGCCGCAGGACGAGGCCGGATTCCAGCCTGCGAATCGTCGCGTAGGGGACCAGTCGAGGGATCTCGACGAGTTCGATCTTCGAGGTGGCCTCCAGCAGCGCGGCCAGCATTTCCTGGGCTTCCGCACGTGCCAGACCGGCTCCCAGACAGAAATGCGCGCCCAGCCCAAAGGCCAGAGGGCGGCGCCCCGAGCGGCCCGGATCGAACTCATCCGGCGAGTCGAAAGCGCGCGGATCGCGATTGCCACCGGGAAAGAGGAAGTGGACCGGAACGCCGCGCGGCAGCGTGTACGTGCCGGTGTCGATGGTCTCGGCGGGCGCCCGTAGACTTCCGAGTACCGGGGGCTCGAAGCGGAGCATCTCCTCGACCGCCCCCGGAATCTCGGCACGACTCGCGCGGACACGGGCGACGGCGTTCGGATGACGCAGCAAGGCCGAGAGTCCGATCGAGAGAAGCCCGCGCGTCGTGTCGTGGCCCGCGAAAAGCAGGTTGATCGCCATCGCCTCACACTCATGCGGGCTCAATCGATCTCCCGCCTCGCGCGCCTCGCTGAGTGCGCTGAGGACGTCATCGCGTGGGGTCCGGCGACGTGCTTCGAAGAGTTCGCGCAGGAGCGTGGACAGGTTCGTCACCGCGGCTTCACAGCGCTGCCGTTGCGCGTCGGAGAGTCGCGTCGTGAAGACGCGTCCGAGCTCGGAGGTCCAACCCGCGACGGCGCTTCGCTCGCTCTCGGGAATGCCGAGCAATTCGCAGGTCACGAGGATTGGCAGCGGATCCGCGAGCCCCGCCTCGAAGTCCACGTCCCCGACGTCGAGCATGCGCCCGATCATTTCGTCGGCGAGCGCGCGCACGCGCGGTCGAAGGGCTTCGGTGCGACGGGGTGTGAAGGCACGGCTCACGAGGCCGCGAAGTCGACCGTGCTCGGGCGGGTTCGTGTTGAACATCACCAGACGCCACCACTCGGCGAGCGGGCCGTCTGTGATTCCAATGCCCTCGAGCAGCCGCGAGCCGACAGTCCGCATCCGTGGATCGGCGAGCAGGCGTTCGGTGTCGTCGTAGCGCAGGACGACCCGCTCGCCGCGTGCGGTTCGGGCGACCGGGGCGGCTTCGCGCGCAGGGGCAAGGGCACTCGCCGGATCCTGCCACAGTGTAGCTTCGCCGAGGTCGACGATCGGGAGCGATTCGAGTGCGGGATCCGTATCGGACATCATGGGGACCGTAGCCGCTCGTGCTCCGTACGCTTCGACCGGGGCAGCGCTCGACCAGGCTGGGGCGGGTGCGTATGCGATCGGGCCAGTCGACTGGCACTTTTCGCGCTGAGCCGTCACATTCCCCTCCCGATCAACAGCACGCGTTCGTATCGACGCAGAAGGAACGAGGCATGGCGAATTTCAGCGAGATCCCGTGGATTGCGGAACACACCGAGCTCTACCGAACCGATCCTGCGAAGGCCGAAATGTGGGATTCCTCTCCTCTCGGGGGGCCTGGCATGCTGCCGACGCTGTTGCTCACGACTCGGGGTCGAAAGACCGGTGAGCCCCGGGCGTTGCCCCTGATCTACGGCAAGTCGGGTGACGCTTACGTGATCATCGCGTCGAAGGGGGGTCTGCCGAACCACCCGATCTGGTTCCTGAATCTGGAAGCGGATCCCGCCTGTGATCTGATGGTGGGAGCAAAGTCCGTCTCGGCCCGCGCTCGTGTCGCCGAGGGCGAAGAACGCGCGCGTATCTGGGACGAGATGGCAGAGATCTATCCGCCGTACAACGACTATCAGAAGAATGCCGGTGATCGCACCATCCCGGTCGTCGTGCTCGATCCGGTCGAGTAGCTTCGGCCGATCAGCCGCGGCCCGTCAGCTTGTAGATCCCGTTGTTGCATTCTGTCTCGGAACGCACCGTCGTGTCGGGCACGATCTTCCGCAGCTCGGTCGTCATGTCCGTGACCATCTCGCCGAGCGCCCAACCGAGTAGGCCGAGATTGGCGCCCATCCGTCCCGTCCCCGGGCCGCCGCCGAGCCCGCGATTTGCCGCATAACGGAGCAGGGGTACGTCGGTCAACGAATCACGGAACTCGACGACCATCGTCGCAGAGCCGAAGGACGACACAAAGGAGACGGACGAGCCGCTGGTCTTTCCGATGTGGAGGTAGATGTCCTTCAGGCCGAGTTGAAGTGAGACGACACAGGGACCCGCTTCGGTGGCCTGGCCGACGGGACCCCGCTCGGTGATCTTGGAGATCGACGATTTCAGCATCTGGCCGACCTGATTTTCCTGCTCGCGGCTGAGTGCATCCTGTCCTCTGCCATAGGCGAAGCCGATTCCCGTGACCAGGATGTCGTCGTAGCGGCCGATGTGGTGGTCGGGCTTCACCCAGAGTCGGGATCTCGAAGTCGAGCGGACCATCTGCAGGCCATCGCTCGTCAACTCCGGTGGGCTCGGGGGGCCGCCGCCCGTGCCCGAGCAGGCGGCGAGTCCGAGCGGGAGGAGTGCGAGGAGTGCGTGAAGTGGTAGCCCCGCGCGCGCGATTCGGCCGTGCGGCTGGCCGGCCGGCCGTCTGGCCAGCGATCCGGACGCACGATCGGATCGACTGGGGAGCCGCGAATGAGCCGGTGCGTGCCGGGTGTACAGAGAAGACGTCATCCGGATTCCTCCAATGAAAAAGGATCGGCTGGGCGCAAGCACTGACAGAAGAGAATGGCGGGGGTGTCGGGCTGGCGCTAGCGCGTGGGCTAAGGCCTACGAGAACGCGACCAAAGAATCGGCGAGATCGAGAAAGGCGACCCCCGGCTTCGTGGGATGGCGACGGATCATCGGCCAGGGATGCGACGGGGTGGGGACATCCGGATCGGTTCGACCGCCGAGTCAGGGCCGCGCGTCGCGCCTCATGCGGGCGAGGTCATGCGCATGGAAAGCGCTGTGCCCGCGCGGGTAAGTATCGATGGCGGGTTCTTACTGCGCAGAGAATTGGGTTCGTGAGTCAACTGGCGGGAACGGATCCCGCTGATAGCGTTCGTGCCGAGCCGTTCACGTATCGGATCATGAACGACTCGGCGCAGAATCGCGCGGGAGGGGATCGACTTGAAATTCGATGTTTTTTGCGAATCCCAACGCGTGGGTCCCCGGGACGAAGCGGGATTGTTTTCCGATGTCCTCGAGCAGGCCAGGCTCGCCGACTCGCTCGGCTTCGCGACGTGGTGGGTCGTCGAACACCATGGGGCGGGCGAGTACAGCTACAGCGCGGCCCCGGAACTCCTTCTGGCCTGGCTTGCGACACAGACCGATCGGATTCGCCTGGGGCATTCCGGGGTGTTGGCGCCCTTTCGGATCAACCACCCGATTCGGGCCGCCGAACGGGCGGCGATGCTCGACCATATCAGTGGGGGGCGGGTCGAGTTCGGGATGGCGCGCTCGCTCGGTGGCGAGTGGGATGCTTTCGAGATCGATCCGGAGACGACGCGCGAACAACTCGTCGAAGCGCTGACGATGATTCCCCAGATGTGGACGCAGGAGAACTTTTCCTGGGACTCACCGCTCATCAAGATTCCCGAACGCAACATCATCCCCAAGCCGGTTCAAAAGCCGCATCCTCCGCTTTGGGCCACGACGGGGAGCCCCGCAGCCTTTCATCTGGCGGGAAAGCTGGGCGTTGGCGCACTCGGGAACACGCTGCTCACGGGGCTCGACGGGATCGAATCCCTGCTCGGGGAGTACGCGCGGGGTCTCGAAGAGTGTGACGCACCGGTCGGCGCATTCCTCAACGAGCGGCGATCGGTCTTCACGTTCGTTCACGTCGCCGAAACCGAAAAGGAAGCCGTGGCGAGTGGTGCTTGCCGCGCGGCCCTTTGGTACATGGCCCGCATGCCCGAAGTCTTTCATTCACCGCCCGATGTGGTCTGGGATCTGATTCGAGGGGGTCTGCTTCCGAATAATCCAGTGGACATCGCCTCCGTTGCAGTCATCGATCCCGCACAGATGGCGCGCAAGGACGATGAACACCCCGTTGTCGATCTCGTGAAGCGTTATGCCGCGGGCGAAGACATCTCGAACGAAGAGGCCTATGAACTCCTGTCGCCGATCGCGTCGGTGATCGTCGGGGACCCCGAAACGTGTCGTCGAAAAGCCCAGGCCTATGCAGATCTTGGTGTCGACCACCTGATGTGTTTCATGCAGATTGCAGATCTCGATCAGGACACGATTCTTTCGAGTATGCGAAATGTCGGAAAGCATCTGATTCCCCATTTCGATCGTTAGTCAGGCCAAGCTTCTTGAAAGGAAGAATATGTCTTCGAATAGCGTGCTCCTCGTTCTCCCCTTCCTCGTTCTGATCGCGAGCATGGCCTGTACGCCTTCGTCGCATCCGGTCGGCCCGATCGTCGATTGCGAACCGAAGGGGCCCGCTCGCCCGATCTGCGGCTTCCAGAATCCGGAGGATCTCGTGGCCATGCCGGGAGGCGAGGCAATTCTCGTGAGCGAGTACGGAGCGATGGACGGGAAGACCCCCGGGCGATTGGTGCTCTTCAAACTCGACAGCGAAGAGCGAAGCGTGCTCTTTCGCGGCGGGGATGCGGACGGGAGCGATGCGATCTGGGGGGATCCAGGCTGTCCCGGGCCCCCACCGCCTGCCTTCAGTCCCCACGGAATCCATCTTTCCGAGCGACCCGATGGTGCGGTTCAGCTGCTCGCGGTTCAGCACGGCGGTCGGGAGTCCATCGAGTTTTTTGAGGTCGAGGGAGAGGGCACCGAATTCTCCGTCTCGTGGCGCGGATGCGTGGTCGCTCCCGACCGAACCTGGCTCAACTCCGTTGCGGCGATTCCGAGCGGTGGTTTCGTCACGACGAACATGATGGAGCGCACGTCGAGCGAGGAGGATCTCATTGCGGCTTTCCGCTCCGGAGTCGCCACGGGCTACGTCCTGACCTGGACCCCCGAAGAGGGCTTCGGGCGACTTCCGGGCAGCGAGAGCGCCATGCCGAACGGCATCGAGGTTTCGGCGGATGGCCGGCTGGTCTTCCTGAATAGCTCGGGAGCGGGCGAGGTCCAGCGAATCGTGCGCGCGACGGGGGAGGTCGAGGCGATTGCGAGTGTGCCCGGGCTGGACAACGCGCGTTGGGCATCCGACGGACGCCTCGTGGTCGCTTCGGTGCCCGGGGACGACAACGAGGATTTCGCGATCTGTATCGCGCTCACGGAAGGGGCTTGCCCGATCGAGTTTCAGATCGTCGCGATCGATCCGGTGACGATGGAGACCGAAGTGCTCTACCGAAATGCGGGGCCGCCGATGGGCGGGGGGACAGTCGGTCTCGTGATCGGCGACGAACTCTTCGTGGGCTCGTTTGCAGGCGATCGGATTCTGCGGATCGCACTCGACTGATCGTACACAGGGAGCGCGCTGGAGAAGCCGATCGATCGGAGTCCGACCCACTTCGAGAGCTGCTCCATCGAACCGGCAGCCTCGGCTGCGCTACGGGTCGCTATTGCGTCGGGTAGCTCCCCGGCGGCAGTTTCGAATGATCCCACGAGACGATTCGATCGGGCCGGAGTCGGATTCCGACCCGGTTGCGCAGAACGGCCTCGACGCCCGCTCGGCGTGATTCCTGCCATGGCCCCTGCCGCCGCTCATTCAGCTGGATTGCAATCGTCCAAAGCGAGGCCTCGTCCTCGAGGATCTCCGCGCGGCCGGCCAGGTTCACCCCGGCCAGGGCGTCGTAGCGCTCGCCGCTTTCGACATGGATCGAACAACGGGTATCGCGCCGCAGGTTGACGACCTTTTGGGCCTTCGCCTTCGAAAGGACGTGGAGAGCCCCGTCGAACCAGGCGAAGTACATCGCGACCTGGTGGATCAGATGGTCCGGTCCGATGGTCGCCATGGTCGCGGCGCGATGCACCGAGAGGTAAGCGTCGATCTCGGCCTCGCTCATGCGGACGAGGGAGCGTTGATTCTTTCCCATTTGCCTGATGTCCTGGGCTTCCAGTCCCTAGACCCGTTCGATGATGACCGCGGGGGCCATGCCGCCGCCGGTGCACATCGTGATGAGGGCCGTCGAGTCGCCTCGCCGTTCGAGTTCGTCGAGCGCCGTCCCGATCAGCATCGCACCCGTCGCGGCGATCGGGTGGCCGAGCGCGATCGCCCCGCCATTCACGTTCACCTTCTCCGGATCGATCGCCAGGTCGCGCATGAATTTGTAGGCCACGACGGCGAAGGCTTCGTTGACTTCGAAGAGGTCGATGTCGTCGAGGGACATTCCCGCCTTTTCGCAGACCTTGCGCGCGGCGGGCCCCGGCTCGTTCAGCATCAGGGTCGGGCTTCCCGCCGTCGTCGCCATTGCGACGATTCGGGCCCGCGCCTTCATCCCGCTCTTTGCGAGATAGTCCTCCGAGGCAAGCACCAGACCGGCGGCGCCGTCGACCACCCCGGAGCTGTTGCCCGCGTGATGGACGTGGTTGATCTCGAGATCCGGATAGGTGCGAGCGACGAGCTGCGCATAGGTCTCGCCGTCGTCGTCGATCGGCATGTCCATGAACTGGTTGAAGACGGTCTTCAGCTCGGCGAGCGTCTCCAGGGTCGTTCCCGGGCGCGGGAACTCGTCCGCGGCGAGGGCCAACTCGCCACTCTCGTGATGTACCGGGACGAGGCTCTTGTCGAAGCGCCCGTCCTTGATTGCGATCTGCGCGCGCCGCTGGCTTTCGCAGCCGAGTTCGTCGACTTCCTTGCGACCGATTCCATCGAGCGTCGCGATCATGTCGGCACAGATCCCTTGATGCGGTTGGGGATGTAATGCGCGCAGATGAAGGTTGCCCTTGTCCATCGTGGCGGGGCCACCGGTCGGTTTCATCGATCCGGTGTAGGACATCATTTCGACACCGCCGGCCACGACCAGATCGGACATGCCGCACATGATATTTGCCGCGGCGAGGTTGACCGCGGTGATGCCGGATCCGCAGAAGCGATCGAGGGTGAAGGCCGGAGCCGCGGTATCCCAGCCGGCGTCGAGTACGCCCATGCGGCCGATGCAGGATCCCTGTTTTCCAACCTGGCTGCTGCAACCGATCACGACATCATCGACATCTGCCGTTTCGAGATCGTTTCGATCGCGCAGCGCGGCGAGCACGCTGCCGAGCAGCCGTTGGGGGTGAATCTCGGAGAGTGCGCCTCGGCCGGGCTTCCCGATTCCACGGGGCGTGCGCGCGGCGTCGACGATAAAGGCGGTGGACATCTCATTTGGCTCCAGCCCGCTCGGGGCGCTGGGGGGGGGACTGGCCGGATTCTAACCTGCACCAGACTATCATGGATCCTGCGGATCCTGCGGATCCGGCGCTTCTGGCTTGGCTGCGTCCGCCGCGGATCGGATTCCGCGTGCTTGCAGCAGACTGGGGCCACGACGCTGGCTCGAGGAGCGCGGTACATTTGTGGTCGACCTGGGCGATTTGCGCCAACAAGGGTGCCACCCGCCGGTGAGCCAGCGCAGATCAGATCGAGAATCTTCGGATCCGGATCCGGACCGGGAGCCGGGTCGCAGTCGCGGGGAGTGGATCGATCGAGATGAGATTGCGGGTTTTCGAGCGTTCCGTTTTGTTGGCTGCCGCGCTCCTGCTGGGCGCGGGTTGCAGCAGTCCAATCGTCACGCCCTCGGGTGCGCCGATTCCACCCGAGGACTGCGCCCATGCCCTGCGCGAGACGGACTCGGTCTTCCTGATCGGCGACGCCGGGGCCCCAAGACTGCCGGTCGCGGATTCGGGCGAGCTCGTCGACCCCGTGCTTCGAAATCTTCACAGCGACGTCCGCGAACAAGCGACACTTCTCGGGGCCGACCACGTGATCGTTGTCTTCCTCGGTGACAACGTCTACTGGGACGGGCTACCGCTCGAGGGAAAGCGGGGCCGCCGTCGGGGCGAACGTATCCTCGAGGCGCAGATCGCCGCCTCGGACCCGGCGAGTGCCTTCTTTATGCTGGGCAATCACGACTGGCACATCGAAGGGCCCGAGGGCTGGGAAAGGGCGTTGGCGCAGCGCCGCTTCCTCGAGACCTTCTCGCCCCGGGTGGCCATGAGGCCGCTCGCGGGCTGTGCCGGGCCGGATCACCTCGATATCGGGGAGTACCTGCGCCTCGTCTTCCTGGATCCGATCGGCTTCGGGCATCTTCGCGACTTTCCCGAGGAACACCAGCAGCATTGCCCGGATCGCCTGTTCGAGGAGGCCTATCTCGATCTCGCCAGCGAGTTCGACCATCCGGAGGGCAGGCACGTGGTGCTGGCCATGCACCACCCGCTCATCACGGCGGGTCCGCACGGAGGCCATTTCACCTGGAAGCAGCACATCTTTCCGCTCACGGATTTCTGGCCCTGGGCGTGGATCCCCCTGCCGGTGATCGGTTCGATCTATCCGCTCTCTCGACAATTCGGGGTTACGGGGACCGACGCGACGAGCCGGGTCTATCAACGCAGCAACGCCCGGATCTATCGCGCGACCCGACCCCAGGTCCCGTTGGCCTTCGTGGGGGGGCACGAGCACAGCCTCCAGGTGCACCGCGACAGCCTCGGCGCCTACTATCTGGTGAGCGGCTCCGGCAGCAAGCGTGACCGGGTCGAAGGGACGGAGACGGCGATGCTGGCCGAGGCAACGAAGGGTTATATGCGGCTCGACCTCCACGCGGACGGCGCCCTCGGCGTCACGGTGCTCGCCTTGCGCAACGGAAAGAACGCAGAGCCGATCTTCCGGCACTGCCTCGCGCAGCAGCCAGCTGGTCCGATACGTGGCCGGCGCGCGCGCGAGTCGCCGTGACCCAGGGGCTTCGCGGGGCTAGCCTGCGGGCGAAGGGGCAACACGAAGGGAGCGAGTGATGGGAAGATGTGACGGGAAAGTAGCGTTGGTGACCGGGGCGAGTCGGGGCATCGGCAAGGCGATCGCCCGGCGGTTGGCTTCGGAGGGAGCCTCGGTCGTCGTGAATGCCTCGCGAATCGGTGCCCACGGAAATCTACCGGGCACCCTCGAGGCGACCGCCACCGAAATGCAGGAAGCCGGCGCGAAGGCGGCGGCAATTGCCTGCGACCTGAAGGATCCCGGCGCCCGTGCCGGATTGATCGAGCGGGCCAGTGAATTCTTCGGCCCCATCGACATCCTCGTGAACAACGCGGCAGCCGGGCTGATGAAGCTCCCGAGCGAGACCACCAACGACGATCGAAATTTCATGTTCGAGCTGAACGTGAACGCGCCGGTCGACCTCGCGCAGCAATGCCTGCCCAACATGAAGACCCGCGGCGGCGGTTGGATCCTCAACATAGGCAGCGCGACCTCGAGACAGCCCGAGCTGCCCTATCGCGACTCGAAACAGGCGGCGTGGATCATCGGCGCCTACGGTGCGACGAAGGCCTGCCTCGATCGCTACACCGTGGCCCTCGCACACGAACTCCAGGAACACGAGATCTTCGTGAATTGCATGATGCCGACGTCGATCGTCCTCACGTCGGGTGCGGACTACGTGCGCGAAATTGCGCGCAAGAACCCCGACTGGGTCGAGCCCGTCGAGATGATGGCCGAGGGCGCGCTCGAGTTGTGTTCCGGGCGGCACGTGGGTCGGGTGATCGCGAGCCGCGACATCGTCCACTATGCGGCGCGCAAGGTCCACAGCCTCGATGGTCGGCAGGTGCTGGGCGATGCCTTCATGATGGCCGATATCGAGTCGACGGCCTGATCGACGACGAATACACGACCGTCGAAGCACGCCGGACGATCGGCATCGTCTCCGGCCTGCCGCGGTCCGGGACATCGATGATCATGCAGATGCTCGAGACGGCGGGTCTGCCGCTCCTGATAGATGGAGTGCGTCCGCCGGATTCCGACAATCCGCGGGGCTATTACGAATTCGAGCCGGTCAAGGCGATGAAGACGGATGCCTCGTTTCTCGAGGTCGCAGTCGGTCGCGTCGTGAAGGTGGTGGCTCCGCTCCTGCCGTCGCTGCCGCCTCGTTACGACTATCGGATCGTGTTCGTGGAACGAGCGCTTTGCGAGGTGCTTGCATCTCAGCGAGCGATGCTCGCGCAGCGGGGACAAGTTGCCGGGATCGCCGAGGGTGGGGCGCTGGCGAAGGCGTTCGAGAGCAGTCTTCGAACGACCAGAGACTGGATGGAGCGCACAAAGGGCGTTCGGGTCTGCTTCGTATCTCACGCGGATACGGTCGAATCACCCGAGCGCACGGCGCGCAGGCTCTTGCAATTTTTTGCATCGATTTGGGCCGGATCGGGCGGTTCGGCCGGCGTCGGCGCAATCGAGAGCGAGCGGGATCGCATCGTCATGCGGATGACGTCTGTCTTCGAGGATTCGCTCTACCGCCGGCGTGGATCGGGTGCGGGTTAGGCTTCCTGATGCGCCTTGATGGCCGCCTGGCTGGCCTGGTAGAGGTCGCCACTCGATGGGGTTCCGAGGTAGCTGGTGAGATGTATGACGACTTCGCCGACCTGCTCGGGTGTGAGTTCCCCTGTCTCGAGCACGCGCTTGAATTGCAGCTCGAGAATGTCGAATCGCCGGGTTGCGGCCAGGACACCCATCGTCAGCAGGCGGCGCATCGGGATCGGCAGGGCGCGGCGCGACCAGACTTCCGAGAATTGCTGGTCGATGATGAGCAGATCGAAGAACTCCGCGGAGCCGCCGACAGGGCCCATCGCGTTGTCACCGTAGACTTCTTTGTACATCGCGAGTCCACGCTCGCGTCGTTCATTCGCGCCTTCGTCCCTACTCATCTCGGTTCGTTCTCCTGTCGCGTTCGAGGTCAAGGCAGTATAGACGCTGTCAGGAGGCGATCCGCAGGACGGCTCGTGCGGCTCATCGGAGCTACGCCGGGGACGGGCCTTGCTGGTTGAGGGTGGGTATGCTCCGGGACGCAGCGCTGCTGGGGCGTCGGCGGTCGCCCCGATAGAATGTCAGGTCAGAATAGGAGCCCAGGCCGATGCTCGAGATTCCCGACGTAAGCCATCCCGACTGCTTCAAGGATGGATTCCCGCACCCGCTTTTCAAGAAGCTGCGCGAGGAGTCTCCGGTTCACTGGGTCGAGAAGGACTGGGAAGGCGGGCCCGGGTATTGGATCATCAGCCGGTACCAGACGATCAAGTCGATTTCGCGCCAACCCGGTCTTTTCGGCTCGGCGGCGGGGACGAGCGTCGAGGATCGTGGCGACGGTTTTGTCTCGATGATTTCGATGGATCCCCCCGACCACCGTCGATTCCGAGCGCTCGTCGCGGGTGGATTCACGCCGCGTCTGATCCAGGAACAGGAACCGCACCACCGCGACATCGTGAATAAGATCCTCGACGAAGTGACGAGCCGAGGCGAGTGTGATTTCGTCGTCGACATCGCTGCGGAACTGCCGCTCCGGGTCATCGCCGAGTTGCTCGGGGTTCCGCAATCCGCGTGTCGCGACATCTTTCAGTGGAGCAACCGGATGATCGGCAACCAGGATGACGAATACGCCGTCAGCCTGGAAGAAGCCGGCGGGGCGGCGATGGAGATGTATGGCTTCGCCAATCGCCTGGCAGAGGAGCGCCTCGCCGAGCCACAAGACGATCTGATGAGCGCGATCCTTCACGGGGAGGTCGACGGCCAACGACTGAATCTGCTCGAGTTCGATGCCTTCTTCCTGTTGCTAGCGGTCGCGGGGAACGAGACCACGCGCAACCTGATCTCACAGGGGATGTTGCTTCTGCTCGATCGTCCCGATGTGATGCAGCGGCTGCGCGATGACCGTTCGCTGCTCAAAGGCGCGATCGAAGAGATGCTGCGATTCAAGTCGCCGGTGATCTACATGCGGCGGACGGCGCTCGAAGACACGGTGCTCGAGGGGCAAGAAATCAAACGGGGGCAGAAGCTCCTCATGTACTACCCGAGCGCGAACCGTGACGCGGATGTTTTCGAGCGCCCCGACGAGTTCATCGTCGATCGCAAGGACAACAACCATCTGGCATTCGGTGTCGGCGAGCATTTCTGCATCGGGACTCATCTCGCGAAGCTCGAGACCCGCGTGCTATTCGACGGGCTCCTCGATCGGCTCCACGACGTGGAGATCGCGGGTCCCGTCGCCTACCTGCGTTCGAATCTGATCGATGGCGTGAAGCACCTGCCCATCAAGTTCACCGGGACGGGTTGAGTTCGGCTCTTCGTTTCCAGTCTGCCCAGGCCGTACCGACCGTCTCGAAGAATTGGGGCGCGCGTCGAAAGCCACCGAACAGCGACTGCACGACGTTGACCGTCGTTGCGCCGGCGGCGAACCAATCAGACAGCGCTTCGAGGCTCTTTTCCAGATCTGGCCTTCCCCGATCGTTCTGGACCGCATCGAGGTCGGCTTGGATGAGCAGGGCGTCCGGAGAGCGTCCCGCATCCGTCCAGGCCGATCGGAGCCGATGGACTTCGCGCCGAAAGATGTCGATCGGCGTGTAGGGCGCCGGAATCCAGCCCTCGCCGATCCGGCAGATGCGGTCGACGTTTCGCGGGTGTAGCGAGCCCGCGAACCAGATCGGGATTCCCCCCTCTTGGATCGGCGCCGGGCGACACCAGATCTGGTCGAAGGAAAAGCTCTCGGATTCGAAGCTCGCGGGAGCGTCCCGCCAGAGCACGCGACAGGCTTCCATCGTGTCGGTCAGCAGCTGGCCGCGCTTTGCCCAATCGAGCCCGGCCGCCTCGAACTCCTCCTTCTGCCAACCCGTCGCGACGCCAATCTCCAATCGTCCGCCCGACATCACATCCAGGGTTGCGAGGGTCTTGGCGAGCAGCGGCGCCGGACGGAGCGGGGCGATCAGGATTTTCGTCGAAAAGCGAATTCGCTCGGTCACCGCGGCCATCGCGGAGATCACGGACAGGGGTTCGAGCCAGGGCTGTTCGGGTGAGAAGGGGAAGGCCCCCCACGGATACGCATCCGTATTAGGCCCCATCACGACATGATCGGTCAGAAGGATCCGATCGATCCCCGCCTCTTCGGCCATCCGTGCGAGATCGAGAAGTTGGCGCCAGTCGGCCGGATCCTCGACCATCGGGCCATAGCTCGTCAGCGTGACGGAGAGGGAGGGGCTGCGGCGGGTGTTCGAAGGGGACACGATCCGATCTCCTCGAGGTGCAATTCGGGACTGCCGCCTGCCGAAGGACAGCGGCAGCCCCGAAAGCAGACCGAGTGGGCAACCTTGCGAGCCGACTCGCCGGCTCAGTCGAAGACGATGACCGAGCGCGCGACTTCGCCGGCCCTCATCGCGTCGAAGGCCGGATTGATCTCGTCGAGCGAGATGCGTTTCGAGATCATCTCGTCGAGGCGGAGTCGCCCGTCGAGGTAGTAATCGACGTATTGCGGCATGTCGCGACGGAATGCGTTCGAGCCCATGAAGGAGCCGAGAACCCGCTTCTCCTGAAGCGTGATCTCGGAGGCGTTGAGCGAGACTTCCTGGTCCATCGGGAGCACTCCGACGAGAACGGCGGCCCCCCCCTTCGCGGCCATTCCGACGGCCTGCTTGATGGTCGGCTGCAGGCCGATGCACTCGAAGGCGTAGTCGACACCACCGCTGGTCAGCTCCTGGACCTGGGCGACGGGATCGTCCTCGCTCGCGTTGACCACGTCGGTCGCGCCGAGTTCGCGGGCGAGCTCGAGCTTCCAGTCCATCGTGTCGACGGCAATGATGCGCCCGGCGCCCGCGATGCGACAGCCCTGCAGAGCAGAGAGACCGACACCGCCACAACCGATGATCGCGGTGGTCGCGCCCGGTTCGACCTTGGCGGTTCGAAGGGCGGCGCCGATTCCGGTCGTGACGCCGCAGCCGATTAGCGATGCGCGGTCGAGCGGCATCTCGTCCTTGATCTTCACGAGCGCGCGCTCGTGGGTCAGCATCTGTTCGGCGAAGGAGGAGAGCGCGAACTGAACGATTGGCGAGCCGCCCTGTGAGAGGCGAGAGGTTCCGTCGAGGCGCGTGAGCATCTCGGGTGGCAAACAGAGATGGGGTCGGCCGGTCAGGCAATAATTGCACTTTCCGCACCATGCGTTGAGGCAGCCGATCACGTGGTCGCCGGGCTTGAAGTCCGTGACGTCGGAGCCGACCGCCTCGACGATGCCCGCCGGCTCGTGGCCGAGAATGCACGGCATGGGCATCGGAATGCTCCCTTCGATGATGTGAAGGTCGCTGTGGCAGATGCCCGAGGCGGCGGTCCGGGTGAGGACTTCGTTCGGTCCGGGTTTGTCGATGTCGACGTCTTCGATGGTCAGGGGCGCATTGAGTTCGCGCAGAATGGCAGCCTTCATGGAATTCTCCGGTCTTCCGGTCAGGAAGAATAATGGGATGGCGCTCCGGGTTCGATCGGTCGTGGCTGAGCCGGTCGATTCGATGAGGCGGATCGCCAGGGGGTTCTCCCGCTTCATCGCCTGCTTCGAACGCTAGACTCTAGCGTCGCCACGCGCGCCAATGCGAGCCCGTCCATGGCGTGAGAGTGGTGTTTCGGAGGCCTGTCGGGCATTGCTACGCTGGCTTCGGGTCGACCATCGATCCCGAGGAGAACGTCTGTGGACGATTGCCCGATCGAGATCGGCAGCATGTTGCTTACCCTCGTCGACCCGAATCGGGGACACGAGGTCGCGTACAACCGCTGGTACGAACGTGACCATTTCTACGCCGGCTGCATGGTCGGTCCCTGGCTCTTCGCCGGCAGTCGCTGGGTCGCGACGCGCGAACTCAAGGATTTGCGGATCTCCGACGGGCGAGGCGAGGTGGCCAACCCCATCGATGCGGGCTCGTATGTCGCCATCTACTGGGTCCATGCGGGCAAGGACGACGAACATTGGAAGTGGGCGGGGGAGCAGGTTCATTGGCTTTATTCGAATGGCCGCGGCTTTCCCGACCGCACCCACGTGCACACGGCGCCCTTCGACTACCTGACGACCGCCTATCGGGACGCCGATCCGGTTCCGATTCAGTTGGCCCTGGATCACGGCTATCCGGCAATCGCGATGATCGCGACGGATCGATCGGAGGGCATTTCGGAGGAAGAGTTTGCGGCCTGGACCGCGGAGTCCGCGGGGCTCGAGGGGGGTCCGATCGCATCGATTTCGACTTGGCGCCCACAGCCGCGGAACGAAATTACGGGGAACGCGCCAATGGACCTCGGGACGGGGCCGGGGGGGCCGGAGCGGGCGATGCAGCTGGCGTTTCTCGAGGGGGACACGAAGCAGGCATGGCAGGCCGTTCGACGTTATGCGGCCGCGATCGACGATTCGGGAAAGGGGCGCGTCTGCTTCGCGGGTCCCTTCTACAAGACGCAGGTCGGGACGGATACCTACGCCGATCAGCTCTGGTAGGTTTCGGACAAGACGGAAGAGAACGGACGGCCGCTAGGAAGTCCGAAAGGTTCGCAGCCAGCCTGCGAGATCAGCGGGCGTGAGTTTGCGGGCTTCACCACTCGATACTTCGAGCGTCCGGTCAGCGATGCGGGTCCATCGATCGATCGGGTCTGCGCAGTTCGTGGGTTGGAGAATGGCCCAATGCGCGATGCTCTCGATCTCCATGGCATCGAGGATGTCGCGGTGGTGATCGAAGCGGCCGACGTTGACGGTCGTGTTCGGCCATTCGGAAAGTTCGTCCGCGAGCGCCTTCGCTTGCTTCATCTCGCCGAGCCGCTGGCAATCGCTGCACCATGCGGCTGAAAACTCGACGAGGATCGGACGCGACGTGGCTGAAGTCGACGGAGCCATCGCGGATTGGCAGAGTGCGGTCAATTCTGCAGCCAGCTCGATGGAGCTGCGTATCGGTGTGTGATACGCGCGGACCGGATCTGCCGTTTCGGGTGTGCAGGCGATGAGCGCTGCGCCCGCCAGCAAGATCGCTCCCCACGTGATCAGAAATCTGGACATGGTCCATCCCCTTCTCGCCGACGTAGCGCGCATTCTCAATGCTGCCCTCGCGACGACGCCATGAATCGTGCAGGCGAGGATCCCGCGAGGAAAACTCGCAGGCTCCTGGCCTTTGATGCGGTTCGCGCCTGGAGAGTCTAGTCTTGACGGCTCGCGATTACCGTCGGAAGACGACGTCGATTGATGGAGAGGAGGGTCGAGATGGGCCTCGAGCGACCGTTGCGGATCATTCAATGGGCGACGGGAAGTGTGGGTCGCTATGCGATCGGAGCCATCGAGGAGGATCCGGCTCTCGAATTGGCGGGTGTCTGGGTCCACAGCGAGGCGAAGGAAGGCCAGGACGCGGGAACGATTGCGGGGATCGATCCCGTCGGTGTAGCCGCGACACGAGACGCCGAGGCGCTCCTCGCCATGGACGCTGATTGCGTCCTGTATGCGCCGCTCCTCGCGGATGTCGACGAAATATGTCGGATCCTCGAATCGGGCAAGAATATCGTGACGCCCACCGGCTTCTCATTCGTCAAGGATCCGACGTTGGCGTCGCGACTCGAAGCGGCGTGTTACAAGGGCGGCGTTTCGTTTCACGGGACGGGAATCCATCCGGGTTTTGCGGGCGATCGGCTCCCGCTCGTCTTGAGTGCGCTCTGTCGACGGATCGACAAGGTGAAGATTTACGAGGTCTGCGATCTCTCCCAGGGCAGCGAGAGCCCTGAGATGGTGATGGAGCAGCTGGGTTTCGGGATGTCCGCCGAAGACGCCGCGAAGGAACCACCCGCCTTGATGGGTGTAATGAGCACGATTTTCTACGAGTCGATGGATATGCTCGCGGCGGGCCTCGGCTTCGAACTGGACGGCTACGAACATCACCACGAATTCGCCCTCGCGACGCGTGACGTGCCCGTTCACGCCGGTCTGATCAAGAAGGGTCATGTGGCGGGGCAGCATTTCGAGTACATCGGGAAGCTCGGCGATCGTCGTGTGATCGAATTCCAGACCTACTGGAAGATGTCGCGCGAGATCGACAAGGACTGGCCCAACGACGCGCCGATCGAATACACGGTCGAGGTCGAGGGCGATCCCTCGCTGCGCTGTACCTTGAGTCCGATCGACGCCGATACCACCGAGCCGGGACTCGTCTGGACGGCCATGAATTGCGTGAACGCCTTCGTCCCGGTCTGCGCTGCGGAGCCGGGCATACGAAGCTCCCTCGACCTGCCGATCGTGCGGGCGGTGGGTCGCTTTTCCATCTGACTCTTCGGAAGGGGTCGAGACCATGCTGCTCGAAAACAAGGTCGCCCTCATCACCGGAATCGGACCGGGACTCGGACGGGATATCGCGCTTCTCTACGCGCGCGAAGGCGCCGACCTGGCGATTGCCGCGCGGAATGAGACGCGACTGCAAGCCGTGGCCCGAGAGGTCGAAGCGCTTGGCCGCGAGGTGATCGCGGTGCCGACTGATATTACGGATCGGGCGGCCTGTGACAGCCTCGTCGCGGCTGCGCTCGCGCGCTTCGGTCGCGTCGACATCCTTGTCCAGAACGGCCATTACGACGGGGACTACAAGCCCGTCGGCGAATCGAATCCCCAGGATTGGCGCGACATCATGGAGGTCAATCTCTTTGGCGCACTCCATCTCGTCCAGGCCGTGATCCCTTCGATGCGCCAGCAAGGCGATGGGCGAATCATCCTGGTCAACACGGGGGCCAGCACGGATCCGCCGCCTACGCTCGGGGCCTATGCCGCTTCGAAAGCGGCGCTCGCAAGTCTCGTTCGAACGATTGCGGTCGAGTTGGGCCCCGACGGAATCCGCGCGAACGGGATCCAGCTCGGACCGATGGATGGCGAGAATTTTCGGGGCTATCTGCAGGACCTCGCCACCGCGGCGGGCCGAAGCTACGAAGAAGAACTCTCGGCCTACAACGAGCAGTTCGCACTCCGCTACACCCCCACGACCGAGGAATGTGCGGGAACTGCGCTTTTCCTGGCGTCGCAACTGGCGCGCCCGATCACGGGGCAGAGCCTTGCCGTGAATGGGGGCAAGTGGTTTCTCACCTGAACGGGGAGAAGAGCCCTGCCACTCCGAATGCCGACCGATCCGCTTTGAGAGTTCGACTCAGTCGGTCGCGGTCGGCCTATGGTTGCTCGGCCGGCTAACCCGTCAACTATACCCCACCCCCGGCGATCGGTTCTCGACGCGCTGCACCGAGATGGGGAAGCCGCTCATCCAGGGCATCGCATTGATCTTCTCACGGGCGTTCGGGTTGAGGCTCGTCAGCCAGTTCGTCGAGACCCCCATGTCTTCGTAGCGGAGCTTATCGCGCGGCAGCATGCCGAAGCCGTGGGTGATCGAGACGACCCCCCGCCGAAGTGTCGGATCGGCGGTGGCGCGTGCGCGAATCGCGCCGTGGTGCGATGTGATCTCGACGGCGTCACCCTCGGTCACGCCTTCGGCGGCCATGTCCTCGGGGTTCATGAAGGCCGGATTGAAGGGCACGCGTTTCTTGATGGAGGGTAGTTCGAGTCCAGCCGAGTTGTTGGCATCACGCATTCGGCGTACGGCGATTCGGTAGCCGAACCCGTCTTCGCCCAACGCGGGTCGAGCGAGCATTTCCTCGACTTCGCGAAGCTCTTGCGCGACATCTTCGGGGACGAGACTGAAGCGGTGGGGGCTCTCCGGATCGCCCGGCTGGACGAAATGCTTCTCATGATCGAGGAGGACCCCGCGCTCGGCGGCTCGGATTTCCTCGAACGGGATTGGCGCGTCCTTCGCTGTTCGGGCCAGAATCTCGTCCGTCGTGGGCGCCGTTTGCATGTCGAGCGGCTCGTCGAAGAGCTGGAGCTGGAGCCCGAGTCGCTTTGCGATCGCCCAGAGGTAATAGTGATCGTCGCGAACGCAGGACCCCTCCGGCGGTTGCGCGAGGGCCTTCGTGTAGCGCGTATAGGGCTCGGGCGATACGAGACTCTCCCAGAGCCACACAGGCAGATCCGCGCGTTCGTATTGAAGCGTGGGTGGGAGGACGTAGTCGGCCATTTTTGCCGTCATCGTCATGTTGGGCTCGATCACTACGAGCAGATCGAGCGCCTCGAAAGCACGCTCGACCTTTTCGATCTCGGGAATCGCGGAGACCGGGTTGCCGCCGTGCACGATCAGGCATCGCACGCGGCCGGGGCCCGGCTCGAGGATCTCGTCCGGCAGCGTGCCGGTCGGCAGCTCACCCGAGAATTGACCAAAACCACCGACCCGGCTTTTGGGCCCCTGCTCCCACCCGCGCGGAGCCGGGATTACCTCGGCCTTGATCGGATGTCGCGCGTGGATGACACCCGGATGTTCGATCTCGTCTCCCTCGCGCAGATAGCGACCACACACGATGTTGAGGCATTCGATCAGATGTTCAGCCAGATTGCCGCCGGGCGACATGTCGGGGCCGGTCGCGCCGGCTGCCGGCCCGGTGGCGCATTCGTCGGCAAAGAGCCTCGCCGCTTCGCGAAGAGTCTCGACGGGAATGTCGGCGCGTCGGGCGACGGCTTCGGGGGTGAAGCCCGAGACCGCACGTCTGAGTGCGTCGACACCGTCCGAATAACGTTCGCAAAACTCCCGATCCTCCCATCCCTCTTCGAGGATGATGTGGAGCAGGCCCGCTACGACGCTGCAGTCCTGTCCGGGAAGAGGCTGGAGATGGATATCGGCATGCTGCGCAGTCTCGCTTCTTCGGGGGTCGATGACGATGAGCTTCATGCCGCGCTCGCGAGCGGTGCGCAGTCGCTTGGTCGGATTCCGCGTGTCGAACCCGTTGGCGCTCACCGAAACGAGCGGATTGGCACCGACGAGCAGGTAGACATCGGCGCGGCTGAAAGGCGTTCGCCCAGGCGGCCAGATCCCGAGGCGGCCGACCGCGACTTCCTTGGCGGACTGGTCGATCGTGATCGAGGAGTAGGCCTTGGGCGAACCGATGGCCTGAAGGAGTGCCGGCAACATCATCACCGACGAGGACGTGAAGAAGGCACCTCCGCCGCGATAGCCGGCGATCGACTCGGGACCGTCGCTCTCGAGGAGAGCCGCCATTTTCTCGGCGATCTCGTCGAGTGCAGTTTCCAGTTCGATCGGTTCGAGGCGGCCGTTCGGCATCCGCTTCAGCGGCCGAAGGATGCGATCGGGGCTGTTGTGTCCCTCAGCCGCATTGAGTCCTTTGAAGCAAGCGTATCCGAGAGTGGACGGATCCTCGCGATCGCCGCGAACCGAGACGACATGATCGTCGGCATCGAGGGTCACGATCGTCCCGCACATGCCCATGCATTGGCGACAGAAGGACAGTGCCTCTCGGGTCCCGGGTTGGGCTTGGTCGTGCGCAGTCATGTCGACCCCTTCCGTCACAGTCGAATCATTGTATCAGAACGACGGGGGCAATTGGATGGCTTCAGCCGATGTGCCGAGCAGTTGGCGGCCGGACAGGAGCGAGGACACGCTCATTCAGATCGACCGCCGCTTCGCCCACTCCCGTCGAATGAAGTCGTGACCCTCCCGCGCGAGTCCCTCTTCGTCGTCGAACATACGTCGCCAGATCTTGGTTGCGGCGGCCAGCGAGGGCAGGGTAGCACCGAAGGCTTCGATCGTGAGCCAATCGTCATAGCCACTCGAGGCGAGCGCGTCGAAGGTGGCGTTCCACGCGACCTGACCCTGGCCCGGGGTGCTTCGATCGTTCTCCGAAATATGGACGTGGGTGATCGCATCAGAGTGCGCGCGAATTGCCGCCGATGAATCCTTCTCTTCGATGTGAGCATGAAAGGTGTCGTAGTGGATCCCGACGTTTGGACGGTCGACGTCCGCAACATAACGAGCCGTATCCGCAGTCGAATTGAGGAGGTAGATCTCGAAGCGATTCAGGAACTCGAAGGTCAGCCGGGTTCCGCCTCGTGCGGCATAGTCTGCGGCCTGCTGCATGACCGAAACGCTCCGGTTCCACTCTTCTTCAGTCGGTCCCGAGCCGCTGAACTGGCCGATGGCCGCGTAGAGGGGGCCGCCCAGCATCGAAGATCCCGCCGCTTCACAGCAATCGAGGACGCGCTTCGTTGCATCGAGTGCCGCCTCACGAATCGAGGCATCCGAAGAGAGGGGGTCGTCACTGGCGTTTCGAACCGTAATTGCCGTTCGCTCCAAGCCCAGGTCATCGAGGCGTCGCCCCAGAGCGGCGAACTTTTCAGCATTCGCATCGAAAATGGGAAGCTCGACGCCGTCGAACCCCATGGCCTGGAGACGTTCGTAGAGCGGAAGCCACATTTCGTCGACGGGATCGTCGGTCCAGAGAAAGAGGTTCATGCCGACCTTCATGGCGGACTCCTTTGGTGTTGCCCAGGGGCCCGGTCACCGGACCGGGCAGGCCTGAATCGTATCATCGTGCGACACGAAACGGTTGCTCTACACTTTCGCGATGCGCATCAGTTTCTACGCCACCCTTCGAGAGATCGTCGGCGAGAAGCACGTCGAGCTGCCGCTTCCGGCGCGTTGCTCGCTCGTTGAAATCCTCGCATCCGTCGAGACGGCGGGTTGGATCGGGGAGCCGATGGCATGAGTTGGGATGGAAAGATCGAGGCGCTCTTGACGACGTATTTCGCGGCGCATGCCGCGAACGATCTCGAGGCTGTGCTCGCACTCTTCGAAGACGTCGCGACCGTCGAGGATCCCGTTGGCAGCGCGATTCACGAGGGGATCGACGCGGTCCGGGCGTTCTACGCGGCCACCCATGAGAGAAACGGGACGATGACGATCGAACGGGTCGGGCCCGGGTTGGCCGGAGGCGACGAGATCGTGGTGCATGTCCGTGCCGGACTGGACAAGCGAGGAAGCCCGCCGGCGATGGACGTGATCTACCTGATTCGATTGGGCGCGTCCGGTCGAATCGTAAATCTGCGCGCCTGGTTCTGAGAGGGATTCCCAGCTCCGATCTTGGACTGCGCGGACGCTCGGCCCCGGCGTCGTCAGAATCACCGCCGCTGCTGACGTCTGATGTTAGTCAAGACTCACGGTCCGGGTGTCCCGCCCCGAACGGAGCAGTGTTCCCGCGCGGGCCCCCGTCGGCTCGCCCTCGTCGATGGTGAGCTGGCCGTTGACGATCACCTTCCGGATTCCGAAGGGATCGCTCACCAGGCGAAGGCTGCCGTCGGGAAGGTCCGTGACCGCATACGCTCCGGTGGCGGAAACGGTTTCGGGATCGAAGAGCACGAGGTCTGCCTGGGCTCCTTGCTCGATTCGCCCACGATCGATCAGGCCGAAGAGGTCGGCGGGCTCCGAGGTCATCATGGCGATCGCCCTTTCGAGGGAGACGAGTTTGCGCCCGCGCAACACGTCGGCGAGGAAGAGCGTTGGATAGGGCGCGCCGCACATCCGGTCGAGATGGGCGCCGGCGTCCGAACCGCCCAATAGGACGTGTGGGCTATCCCAGACTTCGCGGCGTAGAGCCCAGCTGGCGTCGTCGTCCGCTCGCGACATCGGCCAGAGAATCGTAGCGAGGTCATCGGCGATCACGATCTCCACCAGGGTGTCGAATTCGTCCTGTCCGCGCGCGGCTGCGATCTCCGCGATCGAGCGATCCCGCAGCTCGGCGAGTTCGGGATTGGGACCGTTGCCGACCTTGTAACTCCCCCAATGCGCGATACCGCGGAGGACACCCGCCTCGGGTGATTTCGCGCCCGCTTTCATCTGCTCGCGAACGGCGGGATCGCGCAATCGCTCGATCTGCTTCTCGAGACTGCCCTCGAGAATCTCCGACCAGTGCGGGAGTTTGTGCAGCGCGCAATGGTTCTTGAAGCTCATGCAGAGATCGACGATCACGGGCATCGTGAGCGCGACGATTCTCGCACCTCGGGCCGCCGCGGCTTCGCATGCAGCCAGCTGGGCGCGCACGTTCTTCTCGTCCGAGGCGCTGACCGTCAGCACGTTCCAATTGGCTGGCCGATTGGCAGCGAGGCTCATCTCGGTGGCGAGCTCGATCTCTGCCTGCTCGAAGCCGTTCAGACAGCCGTCGAAGATGAACTCGAGAGACGTCCCCTCGTGCGCCGCAACTTCGCGAGAGAGTGCCAGCACCTCTTCTTCGGAGGCCCAGCGAGACGCAACGGGATCTCCCGCGCCGTCGGAATGTGTGAATGCGCGGCTGGTCGAAAAGCCGAGCCCGCCCGCGGCAAGCGACTCGCGCAACATCACGGTCATGGCCTCGATCTGGCTCTGGCTGGCCGGTAGCCGGGTCGCGTCGCGGCCCATCACAGCACGGCGAATCGCACAATGCCCGACCAGGAAACCGGCATTGACTGCGATCTTGCCATCGAGTCGATCGAGATAGTCGCCGAAGCTCCGCCAATCCCAGGGCAGGGCCTGCTGCAGCGCTTCGAGGGACATCCCCTCGACATTGGCCATCATGCGCGCCGTGTACTCGGAATCATCGGCGGCGAGCGGAGCAAGGGTGAAGCCGCAGTTGCCGCCGATGAGGGTCGTGACGCCGTGGAGCGAGGACGGGGTCGCCAGGGGATCCCAGAAGAGCTGGGCATCGTAGTGGGTATGCGGGTCGATGAAGCCGGGACTGAGAACGAGTCTCCGGCCATCGATCTCGTGTGCCGCCGGGGAGGGGGCGAGGCCGACCGCTACGATCTTGTCGCCCCGTACGCCGACGTCGCCGACGAAGGCGGGGGCTCCCGTTCCATCGACGATCGTCGCGCCGCGGATGGCGAGGTCGAAGGCCTCGGATTCGGTCGTTTGGCTCATGGCTCTCGAGTTCCCCTTGTTGGACAAAAGATACCCCTCCCGCTCGTGCGCGCTTGCGTCCGTTTCCGGGCGGTTGTGCTTGTCAGGCCGATCCTGGGAGGGGGCCCAGGCTCGACCCGCCGCTATAGATCTCTCGCGACCAGGACTGCGTTCGCGAGCATCCAGTCGACGCGTTCGCGAATCTGATCATCGCCCTCCGATCCGCCGCGCCCGCCGCCCGCGCCCGCACGGAGTCGTGCAGCAACCCCCTCGACGAGGCAAGCCATCTTCCACCAACTGAAGGTCCGGTAATAGTCGAGCCTCGAGAGGTCGAAGCCAGAACGCTCCGCGTACATCTGGATCGCCTGCGCACGTCTTGGAAACGCCGGATGTCGTGTGGGCGAGGGCGAGCCGAAATCGTGCTCTTCGTCGGGGTCGGTCCAATACAGGACGGACCAGCAGAAGTCGGCCACCGGATCGCCGAGCGTGCAGAGTTCCCAATCGAGGACCGAGATGATCCGATGGTCGGAGCCGAGAACCGTGTTGTCGAAACGATAGTCGCCGTGGACGAGGCCCGACGCCTGTTGAGCAGGGATATTCCTCGAGAGCTGCTCGTGGAGTTCGTAGATGAGCGGAAGCTCTCGGCCCTTCGACGCCTCGAATTGTCTCAACCAGCGCGCGAGCTGCCGCTCGATGTAGGCCTCCTTTCGACCAAGGTCGCCGAGACCGACGGCGTCCGCGTCGAGCTTCGACATGGCGACCTGGACGTCGATCAAGGACTCCGCCGCGACCCGACATGCATCGCTGTCCATTCCCTTCGCTTCCTCGGGGCCACGCAGGATCAATCCGTCGGCGAAACCCATGACGTAGAATTCCGCGCCCGTGATTTCTGGATCATCGCAATAGGCGACGGCCTCGGGTACCGGAATCCCGCACTCCGGGTACGCATGGAGCGCCTCGATGATCTTCCACTCGCGGCTCATCTCGTGGGCGGTGGCAATTCGAGCGCGCTCCGGCGGACGTCGCAGGACCCACCGCCTCCCATCGTACCGCTCGACGATATACGTCAGGTTCGAGCCACCCGCCGCCACCAGCTCGAAGGAAATCCCGCGATCGGTTCCTTCGACGTTTCTGGCGAGCCAGCTCCTGACCGCCGGGACGTCGAGACCTCTGATCTCGCTCATGCGCACTTCCTACTCGAGTTTTCTGTTCTCGCTGCGGCT
>Ga0114950_10000608_pt1 | contig 25001 bp, 21 predicted proteins | sample N075metaG_FD_83503 | JGI IMG/M metagenome (GOLD analysis project Ga0114950, IMG submission 83503) | Deep subsurface microbial communities from Kermadec Trench to uncover new lineages of life (NeLLi) - N075 metaG | ecosystem: Environmental > Aquatic > Marine > Ocean trench > Sediment | place... | reverse complement strand
TCGACTATCAACGCGATCCCGAGACGATCTACCGGGATTCGTTCGCCGCCATCGCCGATGCGGTGGATCTCGGGGCGTTGCCCGAAGACATGCATGGCGTTGCGTTGCGGGTAGCGCACGCTTGCGGCGACGCGGCGGCGCTCAACGATCTGCGCTGGTCCGACGGGGCGGCGGAAGCGGGACGTCAAGCCCTGGCCGGCGGCGCGCCGGTCCTGACCGACGCGCGCATGGTCGCCGACGGCATCATTCGCCGCGCGTTGCCCGCAGATAACCCGGTCATGTGCACGCTCGGTATGGGCAGCGTTCGCGGTCTGGCCGCGCGCGGCGGCACCACCCGCTCGGCCGCCGCCGTCGAACTTTGGACCCCGTGGCTCGCCGGCGCCGTCGTGGTTATCGGCAATGCGCCGACGGCCTTGTTCCGGTTGCTGGAAGGGCTCGCCGCTGGCTGGCCCCACCCGGCGCTGATCGTCGGCATGCCGGTGGGTTATATCGGCGCGGCGGAGGCCAAGAACGCCCTCATCGAGGCCGCCCCGGCGCCCTTTATCGCGCTCACCGGCCGGCGCGGCGGCAGCGCGGTCGCCGCGGCGGCGATTAATGCTCTAACAATCGAAGCGGAATGGACCCCATGAGCACCTGGCTCACCGTGGTCGGTTTGGGAGCGGACGGCCCCGAGGGGCTGCCGCCGGCCTCGCGCGCCCTGATCGAGAGCGCCGAAATTCTGGTCGGCGGCGAGCGCCATCTGGGGCTGGTCGCTAACGGTCCTTGTGAAAAAATCGCCTGGGAGTTCCCCTTGGACACCACCATGGAAACCATCGCGGCCAATCGCGGCAAGCGGGTCGTCGTGCTGGCGACCGGCGACCCCATGGCCTACGGCATCGGCAGTACGCTGGCGCGTCATTTCGCGCCCGAGGATATGGCGATCCTGCCCGCACCCAGCGCCTTCAGCCTCGCCGCCGCCCGGCTGGCCTGGGCGCTCGACCGCTGCGTCTGCCTGACCCTGCATGGACGCCCCCTCGACCTGCTGGCCTATCACGCCCAGCCGGGGGCGCGGCTGCTTATTCTCAGCCACGACGGCTCGACCCCGGCCAAGGTCGCGGCGCGGCTGACCGAACTGGGCTATGGGCCGAGCCGGGTAACGGTATTGGAAAATATGGGCGCCACGGACGAGGCCCGCCATGACGCCAGCGCCGAGGCATGGCCGGCGATAGAGGTCGCCGACCTCAACACCATCGCCGTCGAATGCATCGCCGGACCCGGCGCACAGGTCTATTCCCACGCGCCCGGCCTGCCCGACGACGCCTTTCTGCACGACGGGCAATTGACCAAGCGCATCGTGCGCGCCGCCACCCTGGCCGCCCTGTCGCCCTTGCCGGGCCAGCGTTTATGGGACCTGGGAGCGGGGTGCGGCGCGGTTGCCATCGAGTGGCTGCGCGCCACCCAGGATGCGCAGGGACGTGGCGCCTCGGCGGTCGCCGTCGAGCGCGAGCGCGAGCGCACGGCGCGGATCGCCGAGAATGCCAACCGCCTGGGCACGCCGTTCCTAGAGATAATCACCGCCGATATCGCCACGGCGCTGCCGGACCTGCTGCCGCCCGACGCCGTGTTTATCGGCGGCGGATTGTCGACCGAAAATCTGGTCGAGACAGCTTGGAGGGCGCTCAAACCGGGCGGAAGGCTGGTGGCAAACGCCGTCACATTGGAAGGGGAACAGGTTTTAGCCGCCGCGCACACTAATTTTGGCGGCGCGCTATCGCGCATCGCTGTCAGCCATGCCGAACCGGTCGGCAAACGCACCGGATGGCGGCCCGCGATGCCGGTCACCCAATGGAGCGTTACAAAAGCATGAGTGCTACCGTCTACGGCATCGGCGTCGGGCCCGGCGACCCGGAATTGATGACCCTGAAGGGGGCGCGCCTGCTCGCCGCCTGTCCGGTCGTCGCCTATCCGGCGCCGGAGACCGGCGACAGTCTGGCGCGGAAAATCGCCGCGCCGCACCTGCCCGCCGACGCCACCGAGATCATCATCCGAACGCCGATGTCGACCGACCGCTTCCCCGCCCAAGAGGTCTATGACCGCGCCGCGGCGGAGATCGGCGAACAGCTCGCCGCCGGCCGCGATGTCGCCGTGCTGTGCGAGGGCGATCCCTTTTTCTACGGCTCGTTCATGTATCTGTTCGCGCGCCTGGCCAAGAAATGGCCGGTCGAGGTGGTGCCCGGCGTATCGTCTCTGATGGCGTGCGCGGCCGTCCTGGGCGCGCCCTTGGCAGGGCGCAACGACGTGCTGACCGTGCTGCCCGCACCGCTCGACGATGCCGCGCTGACAGCGCGGCTGACCGCCTGCGACGCCGCCGCCATTATCAAGGTGGGGCGTCACTTCGCCCGCATACGCAACCTGCTGGACCAGCTCGGTTTGTCCAGCCGGGCGCGCTACATCGAACGGGCGACCATGGCCGAACAGCGCGTCGTTGCGCTCGATGAGGTAGACGCCGACAACGCGCCCTATTTCTCAATGATTTTGGTGCATACGCGCGGGACGGCATGGGCATGAGCGGCCCCCGGCTACCGACCAGCATCGCCCTGGTGGCCCTGACCGCCGATGGCGCCGCCTTGGCGCAAAAGCTGGCGGCGCATCTACCCGGCGCGACGGTGCATGGCCTCAAGGGACGGGTGACAGAAACAGATGTTGCGTTCGACGATGTGGGCCGCCATCTCGCCAGCCTGTTTGCCGCCGGTACGGCTATCGTTGGCATCTGCGCCAGCGGCATTTTGATCCGCGCCCTGGCCCCCCACCTCGCCGACAAGCGGCGCGAACCGCCCGTGGTCGCCGTGGCGGCGGATGGTTCGGTCGCCGTACCCCTGCTGGGTGGCCACAACGGCGCCAACGCGCTGGCCCGCCACATCGCGACAAGGCTCAGGGGCACCGCTTCTATCACCACGGCCAGCGACCTGGCCGGCGGCAGCGCGCTCGACGAGCCGCCGCCCGGCTGGACCGTCGCCAACCCCGAAATGGCGAAAGCGGTCGCCGCCGCCTGGCTTGCCGGCAAACCCGTCGGCCTGCGCCACGATGCCGGCGATCCATCATGGCTTCGCGAGAGCGCCATAACGTTCACCAACGCCGGCGCCGTCGCCGTCCGCATTAGCGACCGGGCGGAACCGCCGCGGAGCAACGAACTGCTATTACACCCGCCAAGTCTGGCGCTGGGTGTCGGCTGCGAGCGCGATACCGACCCACAGGCGCTGATTTCTCTTGTAAATCAAATGCTTGATGACTCCGGCCTGGCCCCCCAGTCGGTCGCGGTTGTGGTCTCGCTCGATGTCAAAGTGGACGAACCGGCGGTCCATGCCGTCGCGGCGCATCTGGGCGTCCCCATGCGGTTTTTCGATGCGCCGACCCTGGAGGCGGAGACGCCGCGTCTGGCGACACCGTCCGATCTGGTATTTCAAACCGTCGGTTGCCACGGTGTGGCGGAAGGTGCGGCCCTGGCCGCGGCGGGGCCTGCCGGCGCGCTCATTGTGCCGAAGGTGCGCGGAGAACAAGTCACCTGCGCCATTGCCCGCGCGGCCGCGATCGATGCCACCCAGGTCGGCACACAGCGCGGCAGCTTGACGATTGCCGGCACCGGTCCCGGCGCGGCCGACTACCGCGCGCCGGCGGCGGACCACGCCATCGCCCGGGCCAACCATATCGTCGGCTACGGACCCTATATCGATCTGCTGGGGCCCATCGCGGCCGGCAAACACCATCACCCTTTTTCCCTCGGCGAGGAGGAGCTGCGCTGCCGCACCGCACTGGACCTGGCGGCGGCGGGCGGTCAGGTGGTGCTGGTGTCGAGCGGCGATCCCGGCATCTACGCCATGGCGGCGCTGGTTTTCGAACTGCTCGATCGCGAAGACGACCCTGCCTGGAACCGGGTGGCGCTCGACGTCGTGCCCGGCATCTCGGCTATGCAACTGGCCGCTGCACGCGCCGGCGCGCCGCTGGGCCACGATTTTTGCGCCATCTCGCTGTCCGATCTGATGACCCCGTGGCCGATGATCGAGGCGCGGTTGCGGGCGGCGGCCGAAGCCGATTTCGTCGTCGCCCTGTACAATCCTGTGAGCCAGCGCCGGCGCCACCAACTGGCGGCGGCGTGCGATATTCTGCGGGACCACCGGCCCGCCGACACGCCGGTCATCATCGCCCGCAATCTGGCCCGCGATGGTGAGAGCGTCCGGATCCTCCCCCTCGCCGAGCTGGCCGCCGACACCATCGACATGCTGAGTCTAGTCATCGTTGGCAATACCACCAGCCGTGCGGTGCGCCGCGGCGTCAATAGCTGGGCCTACACCCCGCGTGGTTATGCCGCCGAAGCGGCAAAAATCGCACCGTCGGGAAATCGATGACCCCTTTGCTGGCAGATCTCATTGGCCTCAATCGTCCGCTCAGTGGCGCGATCGAGCGCGGTCGGGAAAATAACTTCGACTTGCTGCGGCTAACTGCGGCGCTGTCTGTGCTGTTCGGCCACAGTTTCGTTCTCACCGCCGGTCATGGCAGTCCCGAAACCGTCGATCCAATTAGCCGGTTTCTCATGCAATACGCCGGCTTCAACGAAGCCATTCAAGACCTCGCTGTCGACATCTTCTTTGTTATCAGCGGCTTTCTCGTGGCACGCTCCTTCCTGACTCAAAAAACCCTAATCGGGTTCATCGAGGCGCGCGTGCTCCGCCTATTCCCGGCAGCAATTCTGTGTACCGTACTCACCATTGTCGCGCTGTTCTGGTTGGGAACGTTTCCCGCCGCAAGCTATTTTTCGGACCCCGAAACGTGGCAGTTCCTGATCAACAATTCCACGCTGTGGCGGGTCGAATACGATTTGCCAGGCGCGTTTGCCACCAATGCTTACACCGGGGCGGTAAACGGCTCGCTCTGGACCCTACCGATCGAATTGCGGGCATACGTTTTTCTGACGCTGCTGGGTGTGTTGAGGCTGTTGCGGGGCCGCCATGCCAGCAACTTGGTGATGACGGTACTGGTGGTCCTGTTCCTGGTGCCCGAATGGTCTTCGATCGTCACCCGCAACGCGGATAAATGGCGGCTATTCCTGTTTTTCTTTACCGGCGCCGCTTTCTATATAAACCGGAAATACATCCCCCTGGGTATCCTGCCGCCGGTTGTCCTGCTTGCGGTCTATGCCGGCACGGCAGCGTTCCCCAAAGTCCATGCGCTTATCTTCGTTGTACTCGTCAGCTACGTTCCCCTGGCGCTGGCGCTCGCCCGCTATTATCCATACCTAGACCCGGGTAAAGTGGGCGACATCTCTTATGGCGTATATCTCTATGCCTTTCCCGTGCAACAAGCCCTCGTTCAGCTCCTGCCCACGAGCCTCAACGGTTGGTGGCTGGCGGTATGGGCGAGCATCGTTACGGTGATGCTTGCAACCGTTTCGTGGTTCCTGGTTGAACGGCGCGCACTGCGAAAAAAAGGATGTATGGCGGCTACATTTGCGAGGTACCGCGGATGACCGTCTATTTCATCGGCGCCGGGCCGGGCGCGCCCGACCTGATTACAGTGCGCGGGCAAAAACTGATCGAACGTTGCCCGCTGTGCCTCTATGCCGGCTCGCTGGTGCCGCCCGAGATCGTCGCCGCCGCACCGGCCGGCGCCATCGTGCTCGATAGCGCCGCCATGACCCTGGATGAGATCATCGCGCACATGGCCGCTGCCGACGCAGAGGGGTCAGACGTGGCGCGGGTGCACTCCGGCGACCCCTCGATCTATGGCGCCATTGGCGAGCAGATGCGCCAATTGGTGGCGCGCGACATTGCCTACGAGATAGTGCCGGGGGTGCCGGCTTTCGCCGCCGCCGCCGCGGCGTTGGGGCGCGAGCTGACGCTACCCGGTATCAGTCAAACGATCATACTCACCCGCACCGCGGTGCGGGCTTCGGACATGCCGCCGGGCGAAGAACTGGCGGCCCTGGCGCAAAGCCACGCGACGCTGGCGATCCATCTGTCGATCAACAATCTTGTCCCCGTGGTGCGCGACCTCACCCCCCATTACGGTCCCGATTGCCCTGCCATTGTCGCCCACCGGGTGAGCTGGCCCGATCAGCAGATCGTCCAGGGCACGCTCGCCGACATTCGCGACAAGGTGAAACCGTTGGGTATTACGCGCACCGCCCTGATCCTGGTCGGCCGGGCGCTGGCCGCCGATCTCGACGCCGCCGACGCCTTCGCCAACAGCCGACTCTACGACCCCGGCCACCACCACGTGCTGCGGCCCCGGAAAGCGAAACAGGGTTGACGGTGAACGCTAGCGCGCGCCAGCGGCTTCGAGGTCTTTCACCAATTGCCGCGAACGGCCATTGCGCGCCATATCGAGCACCGAACGGCCGGTGAAATCGGTGTGGTTGATATCCGCGCCCCGCTCGATCAACAATTTAGCAATTTCTGCCCGGCTTTTTTCCGCGGCACGCATGAGCGGCGTGCGGCCATCGAGGTTCTCCCGGTCGAGCATCTTATCGGTTTCGAGCAGCAATTCGACGACGTTGTAGTGGCCGTTACCAGCGGCATAGTACAACGCGCTGTTGCCGAGTTCGTCGACGATGTCGGTTCGGGTTCGGAACTCGAGCAACACTTCGATGGCATCGTACGACCCTTGGATCGCGCCCCAGATCAGCGCAGTCTTGCCATCGTTGTCCGTGCGCAAGGTAGACGCCCGGCGCACCAGCAGATTGCGCACGTCGTCGGGCCTGTTTTCGTAGGCGGCAACGATCACCGGATCGTCGGCGAACAGATCGGTCTGCGCCTCTGCGGGTTTGGCGAAGCCCACCGCCAATGCCGTAATTATGAGTATTCGTAACCACATAGCCTAAGTGTTCAACGGCGTTGGCATCGGGTCAAGTGCCCAACCGATTGCGGATCCAGTCAATTGCCGCCGCGACGCCCTCGACCGAGGGGCCCGGCGGCGGCGGTGGGCGTCGGACCATGAGCACGGGCAACCCCAAAAACCGCGACGCCTCCAGCTTCGCCGCGGTGGCATCGCCGCCGGACGCCTTGGTTACCACCACATCTATCCGGTGCGCCTCCATCAGCGCCAGCTCCGCCGCAACCGAAAACGGGCCCCGGCCGGTGATGATTTGGTAATCGGACAACGGCAACGGATCGGCGGGCGTGTCAATCAGCCGCACCAGAAACCAGGTGTCCATTAGCGTGCTGAACGCCGAAAGCTCCTGCACACCGACAGTTAAAAAGGCGCGCCTGCCGAACTCCGTCAATCCCGCCGCAGCGGCGGCGAGGCTATCGAAATCGACCCAATTGTCGCCCTCTAGCGGCGACCAGCAGGGCCGCGACATTACCAGGCGCGGTACGCCGGCGATCTTGCAGGCGGTTACGGCATTGACCGAGATTTGGGCCGCGAAAGGGTGCGTCGCATCGATTACCGCGGCGAAGCGACGATCCTTCAGATAATCCGCCATCGCCTCGGCGCCGCCGAAGCCGCCGCTGCGCACCCGCCCCGGCAATGGATCGGGCGTTCGCGTTCGCCCCGCCAGCGAGGTCGTGACCTCCACCTTATCGCCGCAGCTATCGCTCAAGTACCGCGCCAGGGCCGCCGCCTCGGCGGTACCGCCGAGGATCAGAACCCGCGGCTGGTTAGAAACCGGCACGGCCGACAATCGCGCCATCGCGGTCGATGACGATAATTTCCACATCGCTGGCGCCGGCTAATACCGCGCGGGCGACTTCGCGCGCACCCGTTGCCACCGCACCGGCTAATTCTGCGGCGACACCGCTTTCGCGCGCCAGGGCCATGACCGCGCCGGCGCTGGGGGCCTGGCGCGCTGCGGCAACAATGTTCTCGTCGGCGCCAACCGCCGCCAAGCGGTCGGCGAGGCGCGCCACGTCGACCTGCGACTGGCCGGAGTGCAAATCGAGGTGGCCGTCGGCGAGCTTCGACAGCTTGCCGAAACCGCCGGCCAGGGTCAGACGCGCCACCGGGTGATCGCGCAGATATTTCAGCAAGCCGCCGGCGAAATCGCCCATGTCGATCAGCGCCTGCTCGGAAAATCCGTAGAGATCGCGCATGGCGGCCTCCGAGGTGCGCCCGGTCGCCGCCGCAATATGATCTTGCCCGGTCGCCCGGGCGACGTCGATGCCCCGGTGGATCGAATGGATCCACGACGCGCAGGAATAGGGAATCACCACGCCGGTGGTGCCGAGCACGCTCAACCCGCCGACGATGCCGAGGCGTGCGTTGCTGGTGCGTTCGGCCAGTTCCGCCCCGCCGGGGATCGACACCGTGACGGTGATATCGGGCTCGGCGCCATACTCCGCCGCGACCTCACCGATGGCGGCGGCAATCATCTCGCGCGGTTTGGGATTGATCGCCGGCTCGCCGACCGCCAGCGCCAGGCCCGGCAGGGTGACCGTCCCCACGCCGTCGCCGGCGGCGAAACCCACACCAGTGCCGGCGGGCGCTGGCGCGATTGTCGCTTGGACCAAGGCGCCGTGGGTTACGTCGGGATCGTCGCCGGCGTCCTTGATCACGCCCGCCATTGCGGTGCCGTTTTCCAATTTCTTTTCGGCCAAAGCAAACTCCGCGCGCTGCCCGCGCGGCAGGCGGATCGCCACCGGATCAGGGAATTCGCCGGTCAGCAGAGCCTCATAGGCCGCCCGCGCCGCCGCCGTGGCGCAAGCGCCCGTGGTCCAACCGCGACGTAGCTCGCCGTCTGGTTTTCGGCCCGGTTTGCGCCCCGGCGTTGCCGGCGATGTCTGCGGTAATTCGGCCATGGGATAGTTTAGCGCGCCCACCGGTTGTCCGGCCAGCGGTGGAGCGGTAGCTTCCCGCGATGGATATTTCTGACATCGCGCTACCGGATTTCGACCCCGGTTGGGTGTGGCTGGTCGGCGCCGGCCCCGGCGACCCGACGCTGCTGACGTTGGCTGCCCTGCACGCGTTGCAAACCGCCGATGCGGTCGTCTACGACGCGCTGGTCGATAAGCGCATTCTCGCCTTGGCCCACGCAAACGCGGAGCAAATCTACGCCGGCAAGCGCGGCGGGCGGGCGTCGCCGAAGCAACCCGATATATCGGCGCGGCTGGTTCAGTTGGCCCGCGCCGGGCGTCGGGTGTTGCGTCTCAAAGGCGGCGATCCGTTCGTCTTCGGGCGCGGCGGCGAGGAGGCGTTGGCCCTGGTTGCCGCCGGCATCCCCTTTCGCATCGTCCCCGGCATCACGGCGGCCACCGGCGGGCTCGCCTATGCCGGCATTCCCGTCACCCACCGCGACGTCAACACCGCCGTCACCTTCGTCACCGGCCACAACGTCAAAGGCGACGTACCCGACAACCTCGACTGGCCGGCGCTGGCCCGCGGCGCGCCGGTTCTGGTGTTCTACATGGCGCTCAAACATCTCGACGAGATCGCCGCGCGCCTGATCGCCGGCGGCCGCGACGCCAACGAACCGGCGGCGATCGTCGCCTCGGCAACGACCGGCGAGCAGCAGGTGATCGTGACTACCCTGGGCGCCGCCGCCGGGCGCGCCACCGAGGTCTCGCCGCCGGCGCTGTTCGTGGTCGGCGAGGTGGTGCGCCTGCGCGCCGGGCTCGATTGGTTGGGCGCCCTGTCGGGCCGGGTCCTCGACCCCGACCCGCTCGGCCGGAACGACACGCGCGATGCCGGCTGAGACGTCCGCCCCCGGCCTGATCCTCGCCGCACCCGCTTCGGGTAGCGGCAAAACCGTGGTCACCCTGGCCCTGCTCCGCGCCTTTCGCGATTCCGGTTTAAACATAGCCTCGGCGAAAGCCGGGCCGGACTATATCGACCCCGCGTTTCACCGCTTCGCCACCGGCCGGACTTGCGTCAATCTCGATCCCTGGGCGATGCGCCCCGCCACCCTGGCGCATCTCATCAGCGCTCAGGCAAGCAGCGCCGATCTACTCCTTACAGAAGGCGTGATGGGCCTGTTCGACGGCGTCAATTTGCCGGGCCGGCCCGACGCCGGATCGACCGCCGATCTGGCGGCGCTGACCGGCTGGCCGGTTATCCTGGTGATCGACGCCAGCCGCCAAGCCGCCAGCGTCGGCGCTCTGGTCGCCGGGTTCGCCAATCACCGCGGCGATGTCGATGTCGCCGGGGTGATCTTCAACCGGGTCGCCAGCGCGCGCCATACCGCCGTGCTGCAAGCCGCCGTTGCGAAGGCTTTGCCGGACATGGCTATTTTGGGTTCAGTCCCACGCGACGCGGCGTTGGCGTTGCCCGAGCGCCATTTGGGGCTGGTGCCGGCGGGCGAACACAACGCCCTCGAACCCTTCCTGAACTACGCGGCGCGCCTCGCCGGCGAACATATCGATCTCGCCGCCTTGCAAAGACTTGCAAAACCGGCGCGCATCCCTAGCGACGACACCGCTGTTTCCGTGCCCATACCTCCCTTCGGCCAGCGTATCGCCGTGGCCCGGGACCGGGCGTTCGGGTTCGCCTACAGCTCGCTACTCGATGCCTGGCGCGAGGCGGGCGCGGAAATCATGCCGTTCTCGCCCCTCGCCAATCAGGCACCGGATAGTGACGCCGACGCGGTCTATCTGCCCGGCGGTTACCCCGAACTGCATGCCGGCGAACTGTGCGCCGCGACGGCGTTCCTCGACGGGCTGCGCCGCGCCGCCGCGCGCAACGCCGCCGTTTACGGCGAATGCGGCGGCTATATGGTGCTCGGCGACAGCCTGACCGACGCCAACGGCGTGGCCCACAAAATGGCCGGGCTGTTGCCGGTCGAGACCAGTTTCGCCGAGCGGCGGCTGCATCTCGGCTACCGCGTGGCGACACTGGCAGCCGAAAGCCCCCTGGGCGAGAAAGGCATGGCGTTCCGCGGCCATGAATTCCATTACGCCACCGTGCTGCGCGAAGGCTCGGGCCAGCCGCTGTTCGAGGCGACGAGCGCCGCCGGGGCCGACCTCGGCCCTTGCGGGCGCGTCGAGGGTTCTGTATCAGGCTCGTTCATTCATTTGATCGATAGGCAGGCATGAGCGAGGAACCCTTCTGGAAGACCAAGCGCCTCGAGGAGATGGACGCCCGGGAGTGGGAATCCCTGTGCGACGGCTGCGGCCAGTGCTGCCTGTACAAGCTGGAGGACGAAGACAGCGACGAAATGGCGCTGACCAACGTCGCCTGCCGCTATCTCGACCTCGGCGTCTGCCGCTGCACCGATTACGCTAACCGAACCACCAACGTGCCCGACTGCGTCCAGTTGACGCCCGATAATGCCGGCGAACTCAACTGGATGCCGCAAACTTGCGCCTACCGCTTGCTTGCCGAAGGCCAGAACCTGTATTGGTGGCACCCGCTGGTCTCGGGCGACCCCAATTCCGTACACGAAGCCGGTGTTTCGGTGCGTGGCAAGGCGATCAGCGAGGACCGCGTCGACGATCTGGAAGATCACATCGTCGATTGGCTCAACGAACAAAAGCGCAGTGGCGCGCCGCCGCTGAAAGGCGCGCGCTGGCCGCGCAGCAAGCGCTAAGGCCGATATAGCAGGGAGAGTTTTACAATGACCGACGACAACCAGCCGCGCGGCGTTTTCGCCGCCGCACTAACGCCGATGACCGCCGATCTGGCGGTCGATCTCGAACGCGTGGTCGCCCATAACCGCTGGCTGCTCGACAATGGCTGCGACGGCGTCGCGCCCCTGGGTACCACCGGAGAAGCTAATTCACTCAGCGTCGACGAGCGCCTGGCAATCCTCGACGCGCTGGCCGATGCCGGTATCACCGGCGCGCAACTGATCGCCGGGGTCGGCTGCTGCGCGTTCCCCGACACGGTGACGCTGACCAAGCGCGCGCTGGCCAATGGCGCCGGTGGCGTCCTGATGCTGCCGCCGTTCTATTACAAGGCCCCCAGCGAGGACGGCTTGTTTGCCGCCTACGCCAATATCGTCGAACAGGTCGGCGACCCGGCGTTGAAAATCTATCTCTATAACTTTCCCCAGCAGGTCGGCTTCGAATTGCCCATATCGCTCGTCGCGCGCCTCCATGAGGCCTTTCCCGACACCATCGTCGGCATGAAGGACAGTTCCGGCGACTGGCCGCGCATGGAGAGGATTTATGCCGAACTGCCGACGTTCCGCCTAATGCCGGGCTCGGAAGAGTTCCTGGTGTCGGCCCTGCGCCTGGGCGCGCCCGGGTGCATCTCGGCCACGGTCAACGTCACCGCGCCCTATGCCGGCGAGACCTACCGCCATTGGCAGGACGACGACGCCGACGAACGCCAGGCCCATCTCACTCAATTGCGCCAGGCCTTCGCCGGTATGGCGCCGATCCCGGCCATGAAGGCCTATTTCGCGCAGACCTGGGGCGACGCAGGCTGGACCCATGTGCGCCCGCCGTTCCAGGCGGCCAGCGCCGATGATCTGGCCACCGCCAGCAAACGCCTCGCCGCCGCCGATTTCACCCTGACCGCCTAGCAAGCAGGCGGCTAGCTACTCTCCGGGGTCTTGTCTTTGACGCTCGCCCGCCGCCCCTTACCAAAGTTGACCAGGGCGACGCCGCCGAACACCAGCACCACCGCCAACCACAGCCAGGCGCTGGGTTCCTCGCCGTAGAACCATGCGCCCCAACCGAGCCCCATCAAGGTGGTGATGTAGCCGACCTGAGCCAGGTAGACGGCGCCCGACAGCGAGACCACGGTGAAATACAGAAAGAAGGTGAGGATGGTGACCAACCCATAGCCGATCAGCGCCTGGTTGCCGATACCGAAGTCGCGCCAAATCGGGTGGAACGACCCCGTTGCCAGCGCCGCGATCAGGCTGACGATGGCGGCGGCGCACATGGTGCCCATGGCCAGCGCCATGGGGTCGGCGCCGGGAGGCCGCGCCACCTCGGCGTACACATTGGTCAGCGCCCAGGCGAGCGGCGTAATGAAAGCAAGCAGCGCGAAGGGCAAAATTTCGGGCGACGGCAGGCTGCCGCTCGGCAGCACCAGAACGGCGGCACCGATAAACCCCAGCGCCACGCCACCGGCGCGCCGCGCATCGATTATTTCAAGGCGGATCGCGACGGCGACCACATAGGTGATCACCGGCGCGGTGACAATAATCACCGACATCAACCCGGCCGGAATGTGGCCTACCACAAACACCATGTTCGAGTTCGGCAGGGCAATGCCCGCCGCCCCCATCACCCCATAGAAAACCAGATGGCGGCGGCTCCAGCCGATCGCAATGCCGCGGATGCGGCACATCGCAAACAATCCCGTCCCGGCAATGAGCGTTTGCCAGAAGACGACGCCGATCGGCGGAATGCCCTCCAGTGCCAGAAATTTGGTGAAGGCCGGGCTGAGGCCCCACAAGGAACCTAGCGCCAGCAGCAGGACCAATGGCAGCATGGAACCCCTGGGGGGCGCGGTTTCGGGCTGGCTACTCACGGCCGATTTACGTTGCCGGACTCGGTTTTCGGCTTGCCAAAATTGACCAACGCCACGCCGACGGCGACCAGCGCCACCGCGACCCACAGCCACGCGCCCTGGGTTTCGCCGAAAAACAGGATGCCCCAGCCGACGCCGAACAGGGTGACCAGGTAACCGACCTGACCGAGATAAACGGCGCCGGCCATTGCGATGATGGCGTAGAAGATCAGAAACGCCGTCGCCGTCGAGGCGGCGAACAAGATTAACAGGGTTTCTGTGTCGCCGAAGTTATGCCAGACGGGGTAGAGACCGCCGACGATCAGCCCGGCGATCAGCGTACCCAGCGCCGCGGCGAACATGGTGCCCATCGCCAGCGCCACATTATCGGTCTTGGCCGGCCGGGCGATGTCGGCGAAAACATTGGCGGCGGCATAGCCCAGGGGCGTGATGAAGGCGATCAGCGCCACCGGCAACAGCTCTGGCGACGGCAGGCTGCCTTCCGGAATCACCAGCACGCCAGCGCCGGCGAAACCGACGACGATGCCCACCGCGCGCAGCGCCACCACTTTTTCCATACGCATGATGAGCGCGAACAAATAGGTGAACATCGGCGAAAACAGCACCAGCACCGACACATAGCCGACCGACAGGCGTTCGACGGAGAATACCAGGACGACGTAGGACACGTCGATACCGACGATCCCCATGAAGGCGAAATAGAGCAAATGCTTAATATCGAAGCGCAGCGGCGTGCGGCGCATCAGACAGACCACCAGTAACAGAACACCGCCGCCGAAGGTCTGCCAGAACACGACGCCCAGGGGCGACACACCGTCGAGCGCCAGCGCCTTCGAGAACACCGGGTTGGCGCCCCACAATGCGCCCAACAACACCAGCAGCAACAGCGGCAACCAGCGGATCGCCGACTTCGCGGCAACTGCATCGGCCATGAAATTTACGTTCCTTCGAAAAGTGCGCGACGGCGCGTAAAACAACCGCACGGCAGCCATGGCAGGTTCGCATAAGCACGGGTAATGTGCCATCCGGCAAAACCGGTTATTTAAATTTTTGGGGGCCCTATCTAGTGCCTGCGGCAATTAACCGATGATCGACGACATGATGCATACCGGCCCCGCCGGACTGTTGGAGCTTCGTGGCGTGTGTCTCACTCTGGACGGCTCACGGCTGTTCGAGGAACTGGATGTCGCCGTACCGGCGGGCGACGTCGTCACCATCATGGGCCCCAGCGGTTGCGGCAAGTCGTCGCTTTTGGCCTTCATCTGCGGCACCCTGCCGCCGGTATTTGCCGCCTCCGGCGAGGCCTGTCTCGACGGCGAAGCGCTTAATGGCCTGCCCCCCGAACAACGCCATGTGGGAATTCTGTTCCAGGACGATTTATTGTTTCCCCATATGTCGGTCGGCGAAAACCTGTCCTTCGGCCTGCCGCCGGCGGTCAGCGACCGAGCCGAGCGCCACGCCCGGGTAGAGGCGGCGCTCGCCGAAGCCGGTCTGGCGGGCATGGCCGACCGTGATCCCGACACGTTGTCGGGCGGTCAACGCGGCCGGGTGGCGGTGATGCGCACGCTGCTGTCGCAACCCCGCGCCCTGTTGCTCGACGAACCCTTTTCCAAGCTCGACGTGGAGTTGCGCGCCCGCTTTCGCACCTTCGTTTTCACCCACGCCCGCGACAACCGAATTCCCACGCTGCTGGTCACCCACGACCCCAGCGATGCCGAGGCCGCCGCGGGCCCGGTGGTCGAGCTGCTGTAACATGGCGGCCTTGATCGATCTGCTGCCCCCCCAAGTGTGGGGGCCCGACTTGGCAATCGCGGCGGCAACACTGCTGACGGCGGGGTTGATACGCGGTTTTGCGGGTTTTGGCTCGGCCATGATTAATGCACCGGTTTTAAGCCTGTTATGGGGTCCGACCATCGGAGTTCCCGTGGCGGCGCTGGTCGAGTTCGTGCCGACGGTCCAACTGACCCCGCGGGCGATCCCCCACGCGCAGTGGAATGTGGTGTGGTTATTGGGCATTCCCGCGCTGATTTTGATCCCGGCGGGTTCGTGGCTGCTCATTACCCTGCCCCACGAAGTGGTGCGCCGCGCGGTCGCCGGTGTAGTTGTGTTGTTGGTCGTAATTTTGTGGTCGGGATGGCGCTACGGCGGCCGAAGAACAGCTCTCATCAGCGGCGCGGTTGGCGCTGTGAGCGGCCTGCTGTCCGGCACCACCGGTATCGGCGGGCCGCCGGTTATCCTCTATCTGATGGCGGGCGGCGACGGGCCCGTGGTGCTGCGCGCCAATATGATCGCCTATTTCACCATTGTCCTGGTCGGCTTGACCGCCACCTATGCTGTCATTGGCTTGTTCGGCCCGTTGGTCCTTTGGCGCACGGCTTTCCTGGTGGCGCCGTTCATTGCCGGCATCTTCGCCGGCGCGCTGCTGTTCCCGTTGGCGTCGCCGCGCACCTTCCGCAATATCGCGCTGACCTTTCTGGCCGTTTCCTCCAGCTACGTTTTGTTCGCCTAACGGCATCCGGTAGCCGGTATTTCGTGGGCGGCGCGCATGAACTCGCGCCAAATTTCGGCGGGCAGTCCACCGCCGGTCAGCGCCGGACGGTCTACCCGCGCCAGCGGATTGCCGCTGTCGGTGCCGATCCAGACCCCGGTGACCAATTTGTCGGTGTAGCCGATAAACCAGGCGTCGCGGGAATCCTGGCTTGTGCCCGTCTTGCCAGCAGCGCGGCGCCCGAACGAAGCGGCGCGCCCGGTTCCCCACTCGACCACCGCGCGCAGCATCTGGTCCATCGCCGCCACATGTTCCGGCGCCACCACCCGGCCGGTGGCGCGGTCCCGGCGGCGAAACGACACGTCGCCGCCCACCCGCACTTCGACGATGCCATGGGGGGTTACGGCGTTGCCGCCGTTGGCGAACACCGCATAAGCAGCGGTCAACTCGAGCAGGGTCACCTCGCCAGCGCCCAGCGATAACGACGGGTGAGCGGTCAATTCCGAAGTGATCCCCAGCCGCCTGGCCGCTTGCAGCACCTTGTCGCGGCCCACGCCTTCGGCGACCCGCACCGCCGTGCTGTTGACCGACCAGGCCATGGCCTCGCGCAGGGTTATTTCACCGCGAAAGCCGCCAGAGAAATTGCGCGGCGTCCAGCCATCGACCGTAATTGGGGCGTCGAGTACCGGGGTATCCGGCGTCATACCGGCCTCTAGCGCCGGCAGGTAGACGATCGGTTTGAACGCCGATCCTGGCTGGCGCAGCGCCATGGTGGCCCGATTGAACTGGCTTTTGGCGTAGTTACGGCCGCCGACCATGGCGCACACCGCACCGCCCGGCGTCATCGCCACCAGCGCGATTTCGGTCCCGCCGGCCTCGGCAGTGGCAACGATTTGCGACGCTAGGTCCTGCAGGCGCGGTGCGAGCGTCGTCTCGACCACCAGATCTCTGCCGCCGCGCCCGGCGATGCTGGCGGCCCGGCCGAGCACCCAATCGGCGAAATAGCGGCGGCTACCACCCGAATTTGTGCCGCCTCCGGTTCCACCAGGCAGGCGCAGCGACGCGGCCCCACGGCGCTTGAGCGCGTTGAGTTCGGCGGGGGATAGAAAACCGGCCTCGACCATGGCGCCCAACACCACATTCGTGCGCTGCCGCGCGGCAACAGGGTCGTGGGCGGGGTTGAGGCGCGATGGCGCGCGCAGCAATCCGGCGAGAAGGGCGGCCTGATAAACATCGATATCACGCGCCGAGATGCCGAAATAGCGCTGCGCCGCCGCCTCGACGCCATAGGTGCCCGACCCGAAATAGACCCGGTTGAGGTAGATCGACAGCAGGTCGTTTTTCTCGAAACGGCGCTCCAGCCATAGCGCCAGAAGCGCTTCCTTGACCTTGCGCTGGATCGAGCGCTCGGGCGTGAGAAACAGATTTTTCGCCAATTGCTGGGTTAGGGTCGAACCGCCCTGAGCAATCCGGCCTTGGCGCAAGTTGACAGCCAGGGCGCGCAGCAAGCCCCACCCATCGACGCCGGGATGATCGAAGAAGCGGCGATCCTCTATGGCGACGACGGCCTGAATTAAATGGGCCGGCAACTCTTGTGCGTCCAGACGTCGGCCATAGAGATCACCATAGGACGCCAGGCGGCCGCCATCGGCGTCGAGGAGAACAACGCCCGGCCGCCGGGTTTTCGCCGCGACCGGATCGAGCCCATCTATCGACGGCAGATTCCAGGCAAACCCCGCAAGCACGACCCCGGCGATTACACCGCCCCAAATCGCCGAAACCAGGCTCCATTTAAGCAGCCCCGCCATCCGCGCGCGCAAAAGTTTGCTGCGCGCCGGTTTCTTTGCTCTTCGGGGCCTCCGGGCGCTTCGCTTCGGCGTGGCCCGCGCTTTCGGCTTCGGCTTACGCGGTTTGGCTTTTGGGTGTTTGGCCATTGGCGGGCGCTTTAAGGGCCGGCAGCGGTCAAATGCAGTGTCTAAACGTCGAGATTGGCGACCTTCAGCGCGTTCTGCTGGATAAAATCACGCCGAGGCTCGACGTCATCGCCCATCAGCGTCTCGAAAATCGATCCCGCCTCGTCGGCTTGGGCAACCCGTACCTGCAACAGCGCGCGGGCTTCGACATCGAGCGTGGTCTCCCATAATTGCTCGGGGTTCATTTCACCAAGCCCTTTATATCGCGAGATCGACAACCCCTTGCGGCCAATTTCCAAAATTGCCTCAAGCAGGGAGACAGGGCCGGTGATGGGGTATTCCTTGTCCTTAGCGATCAAAGTCGAGTGGTGCATATAGTCTCTCTGCAGCTCGTCGCGCAGAGCATTCAGGCCGCGGGCCTCGGCAGAGTTGATGATCCGCTGATCAATCACCAAACGCTCGGGCACACCCCGCAGGGAGCGCGTAAACGCCAGCGCGCCGGCACCGTCGATGGCGCCTTGCCAACCCCGTTCGAGCGGCGGCGACAGCGCGTCGAGGCGGCGGGAAATATAGTCGGCGGCACCCGCCGCGTTTTCCGGGCTGGCGAGAATTTCGGGGTCGAGGGCGCCGGCAATCGCCGCCTGCTCGACAACCGTCGCGTTGGGCAAATGCTGGGTCAGCGGCTTCATCAGCCGGCGCACCTCCTGCGCCGTCCGGAGCATGATGTGCACATCCTCGCCGGCGCGCTGATCGCCATCGGCGACCTGCAGCACCATTTCGCTGACGCCGGATTCGATTAGATGCTTTTCCAGCGCGCTTTCGTCTTTCAAATAGACTGCCGAGCTGCCCCGGGCGACGCGGAACAGCGGCGGCTGAGCAATATAGAGATGGCCGTGCTCGATCAGTTCCGGCATCTGGCGATAGAAAAACGTCAACAGAAGCGTGCGAATATGCGACCCATCGACGTCGGCGTCGGTCATGATAATGATTTTGTGGTAGCGCAGTTTTTCCAAATTGAAATCGTCGCGGATACCGGTCCCCAGCGCCGTTATCAGAGTGCCGATTTCGACCGACGACAGCATCTTGTCAAAACGCGCCCGCTCGACGTTGAGGATTTTACCCTTGAGCGGCAAAATCGCCTGAAATTTCCGGTCGCGGCCTTGTTTCGCGGACCCCCCGGCGCTATCGCCCTCGACCAGAAACAGTTCGGACTTTTCGGGATCGCGCTCCTGACAATCGGCCAGTTTGCCCGGCAGTGAGGCGATGTCGAGGGCGCCCTTGCGGCGCGTCAATTCCCGCGCCTTGCGGGCCGCCTCGCGCGCCGCCGCGGCCTCGATGATCTTATCGACGACCGCGCGCGCCTCGTTCGGATGCTCCTCGAACCATTGACCGAGCTTGTCGCTGACGACCGATTCGACGATCGGACGAACCTCGGAGGACACCAGCTTGTCTTTGGTTTGCGAGGAGAATTTAGGATCCGGCACCTTGATCGACAATACACATGTCAGACCTTCGCGGGCGTCGTCGCCGGTGAGCGACAGTTTGGCGCGCTTGGCCTGGCCGCTCGATTGCGCATAATTGTTGATGGTGCGCGTCAACGCCGCGCGAAAACCCGCCAGATGGGTGCCGCCGTCGCGCTGCGGGATATTGTTGGTGAAGCACATCACCGACTCGTGGTAGCTGTCGTTCCACTGCATCGCCACCTCGATGACGACATCGTTGCGCTCGCCGATCAGGTGGACGACATCGCCACTGAGCGCATTTCTGTTGCGGTCGAGATACTCGACATAGGCCTCCAGGCCGCCGTCGTAGTGCATCTCGATACGTTTCGGCTCGACCCCGCGCTTGTCGTTCAAGATCAACGTCACGTCGGAATTGAGAAAAGCGAGTTCGCGCAGGCGGTGCTCCAGCGTATCCAGGTCGAAGTCGACGTTGGAAAACGTATTCGTTGACGGCAAAAAGGTGACCTCGGTGCCGGTGCGTGGCGCCTTCGTGCCGTCGCTCCGGATTGTTTCCGGGGCCGGGCCGGTCACCGCCAAATCGCCGTCAGGTTCGCCATGGGAAAAGGTCATGACGTGCTCTTGACCGCCGCGCCAGATACGCAACTCCAGCGTGCTCGACAGCGCATTGACGACCGACACGCCGACGCCGTGCAGGCCGCCGGAAACCTTGTAGGAATTTTGGTCGAATTTGCCGCCCGCATGCAGTTGCGTCATGATCACCTGCGCGGCCGAAACCCCTTCTTCGTCGTGAATGTCCGTCGGTATGCCGCGGCCGTTATCGACAACCGTGACCGAGCCATCGGGGTTGAGCGTCGCCTCGACGGTATCGCAATGGCCGGCCAGGGCTTCGTCGATCGAATTGTCGATCACTTCGTAGACCATGTGGTGCAGGCCCGAGCCGTCGCCGGTATCGCCGATATACATGCCCGGGCGTTTGCGGACGGCGTCGAGCCCCCGCAAAACCTTGATCGAACCCGCACCGTATTCATCTCCGGCTACCGCAATATCGGTAATTTTTTCGGATGTGTCGGTCATCTTGCTCGATTCCCCATGGGGATAAGGTGATTGGTTAGCTTGCCGTCAGATGGGCTCGCCGTTGTACTGGCAACCGGGCTGATTGTGGCCTCGGCGACCCGCAGAAATTGCGCGGCGCCGCGAAAGCCCGCGAACAAACTATCGTCGGTCCCCGTCACCCAGGCTTGCGCCCCCAGATCCAGGATGCGGGCCGCCAAGGCAGTGCGGCGGCCTTCGTCAAGATGGGCGGCGACTTCGTCGAGCAACAGCACCGGCGTGGCGCCGCGGTCGAGGGTCAACAATTGCGCGTGGGCGAGAACAATCGCGATTAACAGGGCCTTCTGCTCGCCGGTCGAGCACCGCGCCGCCGGCATGTTTTTGTCCAAATGGCCGACCCTTAAATCGCTACGGTGGGGGCCATGTTCGGTGCGCCCGGCCGATCCGTCGCGCGTCCGCGCCGCCGCCAACGCCGCCCGCAAGCGATCTTCAGCGTCCAACGCCGGCCCTTCGCCCAGCCAATCGTCGAGCTCGCCGGTGAGTTCGAGGCCAGCCCGTGGAAACGGCAGAGCGGCTGCCGCGTCACCGTTTTTAAGGGCGGCGTCGAGCCGCGCCACCGCGTCGCGGCGCGCCGCCGCCAAGGCGACTCCGGAAGCGGCCATGGTTTCTTCGAGGACCGCCAGCCACGCCGGGTCGGCTACATGGCCACGCAGCAAGCGCTGGCGTCCACGCAAGGCTTGTTCATAGGCCACCAACCGATTGGCATGCTCGGGATCGAAGCCAAACACCATACGGTCGATAAACCGGCGGCGCCCCGACGCGCCATCCTGAAACAGGCGGTCCATCTCGGGCGTCAGCCAAATGATGCTCACATGCTCGGCCAACGCCGCCTGTCCACGCGCCGGCGCGCCGTCTATGCGGACACTACGCCGGCTGCGCCGGGCATCCGCGGCAGGGTTTTCCACACCCGAGCCCAGCGCGATCTGGCCGTTGCGCGTATCCACGCGCGCCGCCACGGCCCAGCCCGCCGCCACCGCGCCACCGCTGGTCCGCGCCACCTCGCTCAAAGCAGCCCGGCGCAGACCGCGCCCTGGAGCCAGAAACGACAGTGCTTCCAGCAGGTTGGTCTTGCCGGCGCCGTTGGCACCGGTCAACACCACCGGCGCCGGACCGACCTCGAGGCGCAGCGCGCGGTAGTTCCGGAAATCGGTGAGATCGAGACGCCGGATCGCGGCCGTCACTTCATTTTTTCGCAGCACAGCGGACGCCGGCAGAGTCGATCCCCGCAAAGCTTCATCCGTTTGTCTGAGAGCCGCGCCGCTCACACTCGCATCGGCATGAGAACGTACAACGCGCTATCGTCGCTAGAATCGCGCACAATCGTCGGCGACGCCGGATCGGCGAGGATAAATTGCGCCTCATCGCCTTCTATCTGCGCGGTAATGTCGAGCAAGTACCTGGAGTTAAAGCCGATCTCCAATTCGCTATCGGTATAGCCAACCTCCAACTCCTCCGTCGCGCTGCCATTCTCTGTGCTGGTCGCCGATAATGTGAGGGAGCCCGGTTGAACGGTCAGTTTGATGGAACGGCTTTTTTCCGACGAAATTGTCGATACGCGATCGACCGCAGCGGCAAAAACACTGCTATCGACCACCATGACCTTATCGTTATCGGAGGGAATGACCCGCTCGTAATCGGGGAACGTACCATCGATTAGCTTCGAGGTGAGAACGATGCCGTCGAACTCCCATTGAATCCTGGTGTCGCTCAACGCGATCTCAACGGGGTTGGCGGTCTCGTCGATCAGCTTGCGCACTTCCGCAATCGCCTTACGCGGCGCGATGATGCCGGGCATAGCTTCCGCGCCCGCCGGTAACGCTATCTCGACCCGGGCCAACCGGTGGCCGTCGGTGGCCACCGCGCGCAGGAAATGCACGCCATCCTTCTCCACCGCGTGCAGATAAATGCCGTTCAAATAATACCGCGTTTCCTCGGTCGAGATCGCAAATCGCGTGCGGTCGATCAGGGACCGCAACTCCTCGGCGGGCAGCGAGAATGAAACCGGCAAATCGCCACCGCTCAGGACCGGAAAATCCTCTATCGGCAACGTGCTCAAGCTGAACCGGGACCGGCCGGCCCGCAGCAGCAATTGCCCGGCGGCGGCGGCGGTTTCCACCTCCACCTGGGCGCCCTCGGGCAGTTTGCGCACGATATCGTAGAAGGTGTGCGCCGGCGCCGTGCTGGCGCCCGCCTGGCTCACATCGGCGGCTATCTTTTCGGTAATCGCCAAATCCATGTCGGTCGCGGTGAGCGTCAATGTGCCATCGCTGGCATCAAGCAACACGTTCGCCAAAATCGGTATCGTGTTGCGGCGCTCGACGACGCTTTGCACATGCGCCAGCGCCTTCAACAAGGTAGATCGTTCGATCGTCAGCTTCATCGTCACTCTCAAACTTTATCGGCCGCCGGTTTTTCGGCCGCCCGGCCGTCTTGGTGGCCGGTGTTTTTGCTGGTGGAGACGGGACTGCCTCCCGCAACGTTGCCGTAATTAGTCTCAAATTTTACGCCGGAATGCTCGCCGGAATGCCCACTGCCGCCGCCTGAACCGACGGGCCGCAACCAGGCGAATTCAGACGGTAAATAAGTATATCAGAAACAGAATGATTCGACACTGATTTCGCCCCAAAAGGAGGTCTGGACGCGCCTGAATTAGTCTAGTTTTTTCAGTTGGTTATGTCGAGTCCGCCGGCGCGGTTACGACTAAATTTCGAGCATCCGTTTCAATAATTCGACATCTTCGTTGAAACCGTTATCGGTGGCCCGCAATTCTTCGACCTTGCGCACCGCATGCATCACCGTCGTATGGTCGCGTCCGCCGAACTTACGGCCAATTTCGGGAAGCGAGCGTGCCGTCAGTTGCTTGGCTAAATACATCGCAACCTGGCGCGGCCGGGCGACGGCGCGGGCGCGCCGGGCCGAATGCATGTCGGCCAGCCGTATATTGAAATGCTCGGCAACCCGCTTCTGGATGTCTTCGATCGTCACCCGCCGGTCGTTGGCGCGCAGCAGATCGCGCAAGATGTCTTGGGTCGTCTCCAGGGTGACCGGACGGCCCACCAGCGTCGACTGCGCGACGATACGAATCAAAGCCCCCTCTAGTTCGCGCACGTTCGAGGTAATCTTGTGGGCCAGGAACTCCAGTACCTTGTCGGGCAACTGGGCGCCCAGTTGCTCCGCCTTGTCCTGCAGAATGCCGAGACGTAATTCGTAATCGGTGGGATGGATATCGGCAACCAAACCGCACCCCAGACGCGAGCGCAGGCGCTCTTCCATGCCATCCAGATCCGACGGCGACTTGTCGGCGGACACAACGATTTGCCGGTTTTGGTCAACCAGCGCATTGAAGGTATGGAAGAATTCTTCCTGGGTTGAATCCTTGCCGCAGATGAACTGGATGTCGTCGATCATCAGCACATCGACCGAGCGAAACTGCTCCTTGAAATCCATGGTGGTGCGGAACCGCAGCGCGCGAATAAACCGGTACATGAACTTTTCAGCCGACATGTACAACACGCGGCGCGAGGGATCGCGCTCGGTAATGTGCCAGGCAATGGCCTGCATGAGATGGGTTTTGCCAAGCCCAACGCCCCCGAACAAAAACAGCGGATTGAACTGCACACCGTCGGTTTCCGCGACACGGCGCGCCGCGGCATGGGCCAGCTCGTTGGACCGGCCGACAATGAAGTTTTTAAAGACGAACCGCTTGTCCAGTAACGCCTGAACATCTTCCGACGCGGTCGCGACGGCGTCCGCGCCGTTAGCCCGCGCGCCGACCTCTGGCACCGCTTCAACATCGTGGCGCTGGCCGATGGGTGCGCGCGGCGGCCCCCCAGGGGCCTGAACAGCGGTTCGGATCGGTTCGACGATAATTTCGACCTGGGCGACGCCGGTATTTTCTTCCCGCCAGAACTCGGTCAGCTGATTACCGTAATTCTGCTCAATCCAGTCGCGCATAAACCGCGTCGGCACGGCGATACGCAGCCGGCTTCCCAGCATCTCGCCCAATGTCAGTGGTTTCAGCCAACTGTTAAATGCAGCGTCACCAACATCCGCCCGCAACCGCGCCCGAATACGCGTCCATTGCTCGACCAACGTCGTATCGGCATGCCCCCACTGCTCAGTCATTATACGATACTCTCCGTCACGCGATTAATCCGACGCCAAATTTTCAGGAAGCGCGCAACCTCAAAATGACCGGCAGTCCGCAGGGCCGGCCAATTAAAACCGGACCACGCAAGACTATGTTGCTTGCAATTCAAACGACTCTCTCCCAAAAACCCAACTTGCGAAGAACCGACAAATGGTCTGCTGCCACCTTTTAAGTCGGCGAACTACCGATTGAAGACTCGGTGTGTTCCAGGACCTAATCTCCCAAATTCGATTACCCTGTTTTTATTTGTGTATACTACAATTTTCCCCACATTTACTTGCTTCAGACACGCACAATCCTCCAATAGGCTTGCTTGTTCTCTTTAAGCTTTACCTACCATGGTATCCCCAATTAATAGCGCGAGTGTCCGGCGGTTGAATATTATATTATTATTATATTTGCCGACCGTAAAGCGAAGGCCACCATACATGTGACTGTGTCGGCCCGCAACAACTCTGACACAAAAATGGCTAAAAAAATTGCCGTTT
>Ga0114950_10000606_pt1 | contig 25030 bp, 27 predicted proteins | sample N075metaG_FD_83503 | JGI IMG/M metagenome (GOLD analysis project Ga0114950, IMG submission 83503) | Deep subsurface microbial communities from Kermadec Trench to uncover new lineages of life (NeLLi) - N075 metaG | ecosystem: Environmental > Aquatic > Marine > Ocean trench > Sediment | place... | reverse complement strand
TCCTGCTATGTCTGCTTCTGGTCAGGCATGGGCGGCCGCCCATGCCTGACCAGAAGCAGACATAGCAGGAAGACAGGAAGAGCAGGAAGGGAACGGAACGGAACCGGAACGGAAAGGGAGGGGAGGCGCGACTTCCTTCCCTGCTACCTCTGCAGGAGCTCTTCGAACTCGGGTAGGCCGCGCAGGAGGTCGAGGTCCGTGTTGCGCGCCAGTTCGCTCTTGATGTAGTAGCCGCGTGACTGGGCGTGCTTCAGGAGCTCCAGGGCCTCGGTCGGCTCGCCCACCAGTGAGTACACACAGCAGGCATGGAAGGCCGTGAAGGCGTCCTTGGGGGAGCGCCTGCACGCTTCGTCGGCCTGCTCGCGCGCGGTATCGTGCTGGCCGATCCGCGCCTGGAGCATCGCCATGTGGAGGCGTGCGTCCTGGTCGTCGGGATGCGCGGCCAGGTGCTTGTTCGCCGCCGTGATGCCCCTGTCGGCGACCTCGAGCGCCTCCTCGTACCGGTCCAACCGCTGGAGGACCGTGAACCAGTGATCGTAGGACGCGATGTGCTCGGGTCTGAGCGCGACAGCGCGCCGCAGGAGTGGCGCGGCGTGCTTGAAGTTGCCCTCGCGCTCGAGGATCGCCCCGAGCAGACGGTGCGCCGTCCACTCCTCGTTGTCGAGCTGCATCGCGAGGCGGTACTCGCGCTCGGCGTCCACGTGGTGGCCCGTCAAGTGGTTCGCGAAGCCGATCGCGGTGTGCGCTAGAGCGCAGCTCGAGTCGAGGGCCAGTGCTCGCCGGGCGTCGTCACGCGCTTCCTCGATGAAGGTCGGGTCGCCGTCCCAGTACAGGAACTTGCGCACCATCGCCTCGGCCAGGCCGGCGTAGGCCAGGGCGCAGAAACGGTCCAGGTCGAGGGCGCGCCGGAAGCTGCTCATGGCCGCGAGGAGGTGCTTCGTCGTGCCCCTGAGCAGCATCTCGCGCGCACCCACGGCCAGGGCCTCGGCCTCCTCGATCATGCGGGGCGACCGCTGCGCGACGGGTTGGACGGAAGCCTGCGTCAAGCGTTTTCGCACCGTGCGGAGGGCGTTCCGAACGAGATCCGCCTGGAGCGACCACTCGTCCTCGTCCTCTTCCTCGAACGCGTCCTTGTACACTTTGCCGAGGATCCCCGAGCTCCCGTCGTACGTCTCGAGGTCGAGCTCGAGCGTGCCGCGGTGGCCGGTGACCTCGAGGCTCCCGCGCAGCACGTAGTCGAAGTTCCCGTCCGGCGGCAGGTTGCCGTTCTCGAGGAACGTGACCTTGAGGTCCTTGTTGCGCGACAGCTCCCCGGCGAGGTCCTTGAGCAGGCCGCCGGCCATCACGCTGCAGGCTTCGATGGCGGAGCCCTGACAGAGGAGCGGGGAGAGGAGCAAGTGCCCGCGCAGCTTCGTGGTGGCGTGCATGTCCGTGCCGGAGATCTTCTCCTGCATCGCCAGCAACGCGCTGTGGGCTTCCTCCGCGTCCTGAAAGCGCTCCATCGGGTCGGGTCGCATGCACCGGACCAGGAAGTCCTCGTATGGCTTGGGGAAACCCGAGCGGACGAGGGACGGCGCGCGCGGGCAACCCTCGAGGATCGCCATGCAGACCTCGGGGAAGCTGTCGCCGGGGAACGGGCGCACGCCCGTCGTCACCTCGTAGAGCACGGCGCCGAGCGAGAAGACGTCCGAGCGGTAGTCGAGGTGCTCGCCGCGCACCTGCTCGGGGGACATGTACAGTACCGTTCCGACCAGCATCCCGTGCTGGGTGATGCCCGCTTCGTCGCGCGCCCGGGCGATCCCGAAATCGAGCAGCTTCACGCTGCCGTCGTCCTGCAGGATGATGTTGCCCGGCTTCAGGTCGCGGTGGATGAGGTGTTGCTTGTGGACGTGCATCAGCGCGTCCGTGAGCTGGATCGCGATGCGGACGCACTCCCCGAAGCCGAGCGTCTTGTCCTTGATGATCTTGTCCAGGGTGCGCCCCTGGAGGAACTCCATGGCGATGTACGACGTCCCCTCGAACTGGTCGTACTCGTAGATCGTCGCGATGTTCGGGTGCTTGATGTTGCTCGTGTGCTTGGCTTCGCGCTCGAACCGCTTGTCGGCCTGCGGATCGATCTCCGCGTGCGCCCGGAGGATCTTGAGGGCCACCGTCCGTCCCAGCTTCGAGTCCACCGCGCGGTAGACCTCGCTGAGCGGACCCTCGCCGAGACGGTCCGTCTCGGGATCGAAGCGAAAGTGAGCAAACTCCATGGGAGGACGGGGATGTTCCTACCCTCGACTACTCTCGGCTATAGGTGGACGTTGACATGATTCTACGGTCTTTCGCGCTATTCTGTAATTGCGCGGTAAGCGTGCCCTTGCGGGTGACCCGGCCACGAGTCGGCCACGGCCCCATCACGACCCTGATCAAGGCCAGAACCACGATGAAGACCCAGGATACTGAGCCGGCGCCGCTGGGGGCGAGTGCCCCGTTCGAAGAATGGGATTTTGTGGCCCTGTCCCCACGGCACGCGCGGAGCCCGGAGTCGAACGACCGGCGCCTCGCGGCCCGGCGCAAGCTCGGGGCCCTCGGGAAGGCGCTCGTCCGGGCGGTGGCGTCGCCCGGCAGCGGGCATGCCGGCCTGAACCTGGAGACGCGCACGAGCCTGCACAATCCCCACGCCTTCAACGGCGGTCGGGTGGAGCGCCTCTGGACGTACGTCTGTCGCGGGAAGAAGGAAAAGTCCCGCCTGCGGAAGGTTCTGGGGCGCGACCTCGCCAAGGATCTCGACTCGGCCTACCGCAACGCCTACCTCTGCATCGCCATCGAGCACCGGGCGCTCGAGGTGTCGCTGCGCATCCACCCGGATGCCTGGTTCGACGGGCAGAACCTCGTGAATCGTGTGAAGGCCGAGGGCCCGAGCGGCCTGCTCGCGCGGCTGAACGCCCTCGAGGGCTTCCGGCTCCAGCTCCACGACTGGAAGGGGGAGTGGCTCTGCGGCGGGCTCACTTCCGATCGGCTCGATGAGTTTCTCCGCTTCTACACGCCCGGCGAGCACGGGCTCTACGTCGAGCGCCGCTGGCCCGTCGCGGACCAGCCCGGAGCGCGGGGAGCGGCGCTCGCGGACGACGTGCCGGCGACGCTGGTCGCCGAGGGCGCCCGGCTGCTGGAGCTCTACCGGTACGTGGCCTGGTCCGAGGAGAGCGACTTTCTGTTCGGCCGCTGAGGCCGGGTCGGGCCGCCGAGCGGGGCCGCGAGCGAGACCCGTGGCATTTCGAGGTTGTGTCGCGGCGCGGATCCCCCACAATCTGCGCCGTTTCGACCGTCCCTCCTCCCCAGCACTCAACGCATGCGAGTCGGTATCCCCAAGGAGACCGCGACCGGCGAGACCCGCGTCGCCGCCGTCCCTGATTCCATCACGAAGCTCGGGCGCATCTGGCGCACCGGGCTCGAGGTCGTGATCGAGCGCGGTGCGGGCGCGGCGAGCGGCTTTCTCGACGAGCAGTACGAGGCCAAGGGCGCGATGCTCGTCGACCGTTCCGAAGCGCTCGCGGCCCCGCTCGTCCTGGCGGTCAACCCGCCGGATCCGGCCGAGCTCGCGGAGGGCACGACCCTCGTCTGCATGGCCGACCCGCTCCGCGAGCCCGCGCGGATCCAGGCCCTGGCGGAGCGCCGGCTCACCTGCTTCTCGCTCGAGCTCCTGCCGCGCATCAGCCGCGCGCAGTCGATGGACGTGCTCTCGTCGATGGCCAACGTGGCGGGGTACAAGGCGGTGCTGCTCGCCGCGGCGCGCGCGCCGAAGCTCTTCCCCCTCATGATGACGGCGGCGGGGACCGTGCGGCCCGCGAAGGTGTTCGTGCTCGGGGTCGGCGTCGCGGGCCTGCAGGCGATCGCCACGGCCAAGCGGCTCGGCGCCATGGTCGAGGCCTACGACCTCCGGCCGGAGACGAAGGAGCAGGTGGAGAGCCTCGGCGCGCGCTTCATCGAGTTCGACCTCGGCGTGGAGCAGGAGGCCGGCGCGGTGTACGCCAAGGAGCTCACGGAGGACCAGAAGCAGCTTCAGGCGAGCCTCATGGCCAAGGTCATCCAGGCCGCGGACATCGTGATCACGACGGCGCAGGTGCCCGGGCGTCGGGCGCCGATGCTCATTCCTGCGGACGTCGTGGCGGGCATGAAGCCGGGGTCCGTCATCGTCGACATGGCGGCGGATAGCGGCGGGAACTGCGCGCTCTCCGAGCCGGGCCGTGAAGTCATCGAGCACGGTGTGATCGTGATCGGGCCCGCGAACCTGCCGGCGAGCGTGGCGAACACGACGAGCCAACTGTACGCGAACAACCTCGTGGCGTACCTCGGCGCCCTCGTCAAGGAGGGTGAGATCGCGATCGACCTCGAGGACGAAGTCGTACGCGAGCCCATGGTCTGCCGCGGGGGCGAGGTCACGAACGAGCGGGTGAAAGAGGCCCTGAAATGATCCATCTCACGTCCGGCGAGCTCATGGCGTCCATCACGGTCCTGGTGCTCTCCATCTTCCTCGGCTTCGAGCTGATCTCGAAGGTCCCGCCGACGCTCCACACACCGCTGATGTCGGGGGCGAACGCGATCTCCGGGATCACGATCGTGGGCGCGCTCTTCGCGGCCAACGCGCGGCTCAGCGCCGGAGATCACGTCATGGCGACGATCCTGGGGTTCTGTGCGCTCGTCCTGGCCACGATCAACTGCGTCGGCGGTTTCATGGTGACCGGCCGGATGCTGCGCATGTTCAAGCGCAAGGGGAAGTAGCCCGTGGAACTCGCCCCGCTCCTCTACGACCTGGCCTACCTGGTCGCCGCTGTCCTCTTCATCTTCGGGCTGAAGTTCCTCTCGTCGCCGCGCACCGCGCCGCTCGGCAACTCGCTGGGCGCCTTCGGCATGTTCCTGGCGGTCATCGTGACGTTGCTCAAGATGAACGCCGAGACCGGCATCATCGGCTGGCCGGTCATCCTCGCCGGCGTCGCCCTGGGCGGGCTCATCGGCGGCGTGATGGCGAAGCGCGTCGAGATGACGGGCATGCCGGAGCTGGTCGGTCTCTTCAACGGGTTCGGCGGGGGCGCGTCCGCGCTCGTCGCCCTCTCGGAGGGCCTGCGCGCCCGCGGCGCATTCGTCGACCCGGACCCGGCGAACATCGGTGACATCGTGTTCCCGATCGCGGTCGGCACCAGCAGCCTCATCGGCTGGGTGACCCTCACGGGCAGCCTGATCGCCGTCTTCAAGCTGAACGGCGTGTTCCGCAAGAACGTCTTCCTGCCCGGCCAGAACGGCATCAAGGCCCTGCTGTTCCTCGGGTGTCTCGCGATGATCGGGGGGCTCGTGTCCACGCCCGGCAGCGTGGCCTTGATGGTGGGCCTCGCCGTGGCGGCGTGCGTCCTCGGCGTCCTGTTCGTCATCCCCATCGGCGGCGCGGACATGCCCGTCGTCGTCTCGTTCCTCAACTCGCTCTCGGGCCTCGCGGCGGCCGCCACGGGCTTCGTGGTCTCGAACAACGCCCTCATCATCGGCGGCTCGCTCGTCGGAGCGGCCGGCCTGATCCTCACCGGGATCATGTGCAAGGCGATGAACCGCCGCTTCCTCGACGTCGTGTTCAAGGCCTACGGGGGCGGCGCCGCGGAGGCGTCGGGCGAGAAGCGCACCGTGCAGGGCTACGAGGCCGAGGAGGCGGCGCTCGTCTTCGACGGCGCCCGCAGCGTCATCATCGTGCCCGGCTACGGGATGGCGGTCTCCCAGGCGCAACACGTCGTCCAGGAGTTCGCGACGGTGCTCGAAGAGCGGGGCGTCGACGTGAAGTTCGCGATCCATCCCGTGGCCGGGCGCATGCCGGGCCACATGAACGTCTTGCTCGCCGAGGCCAGCGTGCCCTACGACAAGCTGTTCGACCTCGACGAGATCAACTCCGAGTTCAGCGACTGCGACGTCGCCCTCGTCGTCGGCGCGAACGACACCGTGAACCCCGCCGCGAAGACCGACCCCGGCGGCCCGCTGGGCGGCATGCCCATCCTGGACGTCGAGAAGGCGCGCACCGTGCTCATCGTGAAGCGATCGCTGTCACCGGGCTACGCCGGCGTGGACAACGACCTCTTCTACCGCCCGAGCACGATGATGCTGTTCGGGGACGGGAAGAAGATGCTGACGGAGCTCTTGAGCGCGGTGAAGGAACTCTGAGTCGCCGGCCCGGCGCGCTCGGGTTGCAGCAGGTTCAGGCGAGGCCCGGACGCCATTCGGACACGCTCCGGAGGCCTCAGCGCGCGGTGCGGACGCACTGGCGCAGCCCGTGCTGAAACTCACGACTCACCCGGAATCGACTGGATCCGCGCCGGCTCCGAGTCTCCAGCGCCTACGGGTCGAGCGACTCGCCGGCGCGAACTCCGCCACTCCCGGGCGCGCCGTGCGTTCCACCGCGGGCTGCTCGGGAAAACTATTCCCAGTGTGCGCGGGATGCCAGGGAGCGCACTTGCTCCATCCCGCCGCGCGACGTGGATCTGGGTTGTACGCTTCGATGTTCGACGGACTCCACCGCCCTCGCTGCCGCAACATCGACCCATGTCCCAACCACGCTCCATTCCCCTCCGTACGATCGCGACGCACCACCTCGATCTGCCCGCGGGTGTCCGAATCCTGGGCGACGTCGCGCGCGACCACGCGCGCATCCTGACGCGGGAGGCGCTCGAATTCGTCGCAGCCCTCCAGCGCAAGTTTCGGAGCGAGCGTGACGGCCTGCTCGAGGCGCGGGTCCTGCGCCAGCAGCGGATCGATCAGGGGGCAATGCCCGACTTCCTTGCGGAGACGAGCTACGTCCGGGAGAGCGACTGGACGATCGCTCCCGTGCGCGCCGATCTGGAGGACCGGCGCGTCGAGATCACCGGTCCCGTGGACCGCAAGATGATCATCAACGCCCTCAATTCTGGCGCGCAGGTCTTCATGGCCGACTTCGAGGACTCTCATTCCCCCGGGTGGAAGGCGACGATCCAGGGCCAGGCGAACCTCCACGACGCTGTCCGCCGGAAGATCACCTTCACCGACCATGAGAAGCACCGGCACTACTCGCTGAACGAGGAGCCCGCCACGCTCATGGTCCGCCCGCGCGGGTGGCATCTGCCGGACAAACACCTGTTCGTCGACGGCGAGCAGGTCTCGGCGTCGCTGCTCGACTTCGGCCTGTTCTTCTTCCACAACGCGCAGGAATTGATCGACCGGGGCAGCGGGCCGTACTTCTACCTCCCCAAGCTCGAGGGGCACCTCGAGGCGCGGCTCTGGAACGACGTCTTCCTGTTCGCCCAGGACACCCGTGGAATCCCGCGCGGCACGATCAAGGCGACGGTCCTGATCGAGACGATCCTGGCCGCGTTCGAGATGGACGAGATCCTCTTCGAGCTGCGCGAGCACTCCGCGGGACTCAACTGCGGCCGCTGGGACTACATCTTCAGCTTCATCAAGAAGTTCCGGGCCTACCCCGAGTTCGTGCTCCCGGACCGGAGCGCGGTCGGGATGGACCAGCACTTCCTGCGCTCGTACAGCCGGCTCCTCATCGAGACCTGCCACCGCCGCGGCGCGCACGCGATGGGGGGGATGGCGGCCCAGATCCCGCAGAAGTCCGATCCCACGGCGAACTGGGCGGCGCTCGCCAAGGTTCGCGCGGACAAGCGGCGGGAGGCCGGGGACGGTCACGACGGCACGTGGGTCGCCCACCCGGGACTCGTGGAGCTCGCCCGCGAGGAGTTCGACCAGGTCATGCCGGGCAAGAACCAGATCGATCGCCGGCGCGACGACGTCGAAGTGACCGCGGCCGACCTCTTGACCGTGCCCACGGGGCTGATCACCGAAGCCGGTGTCCGTCAGAACCTCTCCGTGGGAATCCGCTACATGGCGGCGTGGCTCTCCGGGACGGGCTGCGTCCCGATTCAGGGCCTCATGGAGGACGCCGCGACGGCCGAGATCTGCCGCATTCAGCTCTGGCAGTGGCGCAGGCACCGGGCGCGGCTCGATGACGGCCGCGTCGTCGACAGCCTGCTCTTGCGCGGCCTCATGGCCGAGGAGCTCGAGCGCATCAGCGACGAAGTCGGGACCGAGCGCTTCCTGTCCGGCAACTTCAAGCGCGCGGCCGACCTCTTCGACGCTTTCCTCGTGGAGCACGAGCCGAGTGAGTTCCTCACGCTCGTCGCCTACCGCGCCATCGATTCGCCTCCGCTCTCCACCGGCACCTGAGGTATCACCATGACGACTCCCTATCTTCCCGATTGGCAGAACGGCAGCGAGCACGGGGCGAAGCGTTGGGACGGCATCGCCCGCGACTATTCGCCGGAGGACGTCGGGCGGCTGCGCGGTTCGGTCCAGGTCCGCCACACGCTGGCGGAGCTCGGGGCGGAGCGGCTCTGGTCGCTCCTCCATACGGACGACTACGTCCACGCGCTCGGAGCGCTCACGGGCAACCAGGCCATGCAGCAGGTGAAGGCCGGCCTGAAGGCGATCTATCTCTCCGGCTGGCAGGTCGCCGCCGACGCGAACCTCGCGGGCCAGATGTATCCGGACCAGAGCCTGTACCCGGCGAACAGCGTGCCGCAGGTCGTCCTGCGCATCAACCAGTGCCTGCAGCGCGCCGACCAGATCGCGCACAGCGAGGGCGGGGACTCGACGCATTGGTTCGCGCCGATCGTGGCGGACGCGGAAGCCGGTTTCGGCGGGCCGTTGAACGCGTTCGAGCTCATGAAGTCGATGATCGAGGCGGGCGCCGCCGGCGTGCACTTCGAAGACCAGCTCGCGTCCGAGAAGAAGTGCGGCCACCTGGGCGGCAAGGTCCTCGTGCCGACGCAGGCCTTCATTCGCACGCTGAATGCCGCGCGCCTCGCCGCTGACGTCCTCGGTGTGCCCACGCTCCTCATCGCGCGCACGGACGCCGACGCGGCCGCGCTCATCACGAGCGACGTCGACGCGCGCGACCATCCGTTCTTGACCGGCGAGCGCACCCCCGAGGGCTTCTTCCGCACCACGTCGGGCCCCGATCAGGCGATCGCGCGCGGCCTCGCCTACGCGCCGTACGCCGACCTCATCTGGTGCGAGACATCGAAGCCCGACCTCGAGCAGGCGCGTCGATTCGCCGCGGCGATCCACGCGAAGTTCCCGGGGAAGCTCCTCGCCTACAACTGCTCGCCCTCCTTCAACTGGCGGCGCAACCTCGACGACGCGACGATCGCCCGTTTCCAACGCGAGCTCGGCGCGATGGGCTACAAGTTCCAGTTCGTGACCCTGGCCGGCTTCCACGCCTTGAATCACGGGATGTTCGACCTGGCGAGCGACTACCGGGACCGCGGCATGGCCGCCTACTCGGAGCTGCAGCAGCGCGAGTTCGCGAGCGAGGCCGATGGCTACAGCGCGACGCGCCACCAGCGCGAAGTCGGCACGGGCTACTTCGACGCCGTCTCCAAGGCCATCTCGAAGGGCGAGTCCTCGACGACGGCACTCGCGGGTTCGACCGAGGCCGCGCAGTTCAGGGGCGCGGCCGAGGGACGTCGCGCGAGCTGAGTCGCCCTGGCACGCGAACGACGATCCCGGCGGAGAGGCGCACCGCGCTTTGCCGGGATCCTCGCTGTATCGCGTGAGGCACACCCGTGTTCGAGTTGAGCGCAGGGCCCGTCCCCAACCGGTTCGGCGTGTTCTTCTACAGCGCGGAGTTTGTGAACGGCGGCAACGGCACGCCGTTCGGGAACGGACTCCTGTGCATCGGAGGCGGATTGCAGATCGAGCGGCTACCCGTCGTGCAGGCGACGGGGCAGACCCTCTCGCACACCGTCGAATTCACGATGCCGCCGACCCCAGCCGGTCAGATCACGAACGGGTCCACCTGGAACTTTCAGGCGTGTGCTGCAGCCATGAGGGGAACAGGAGCAGTTCCCCCGTCTTCACCTTGAGAACAGCCTGATCCGCATTGCCTCTCGTCAACGCTGTTACGGGAGGTCGGATGATCCCGGTCTGCGGTCTCGGATCGTGGAAGTTGACCAGTCCGCGCCTTCATGGACTCGGACGTAGTATGCGCCGCTCAAGTAGTTGTTCGGGTGGCTATGGGTCTTGTGTTCTGTTCCCTTCCCATTCAGGTTGATCCAGCACCCCGTGATTACGAGCGCTTCATAAGAGACTGCCAGGAACTTCAGGACCACCTTCGCGGCATCCAGAATACAGGTGCTGAGCGGCTGGAACGGCTCGAGATCATGTTGGTTCTGCTCCGACTGCCAGCTCTCGGCTGGTCCGATGTCCACAAGGCCTCCTCGGCTCGCCTCCAGAATGCCGAGGACCTGCCGATTGACGGACTGGTAGACTTCGGCCTTCAATTGAGTCCTCCAGACGAATGTCGGGAACATCGTCACGATGTCCGAGCTCTCGAAACCAGGCTCCATCTCACTCTCTGCCAATGCTGCCAATTCGATTCGGAGGTTGCGCGATCAGCGGTCGAGGGAGTCCACGGTCTGATTGTATCGAACGATTGCAGCGGAAGTTGTGGATCGACTCCTGCCCGTGATCTGGGGCGTACCGATGTGCGAACCCGAGAACCGGCCCGTCCTGCTGTTTGACGTGATGGGCACGCTCGTCTACGAGCCGTTCCACGTAGAAGTGCCGGCGTTCTTCGGAATGAGCCTGGAGGAGCTGCTGGAAGCGAAGCATGCGACCGCCTGGGCCGAGTTCGAGACCGGAGACATCGATGAGGCGACCTTGTTCGCAATTTTCTTCAAGGACGGGCACGAGTTCGACCACGACAAGCTCAAGTCCTGCATGACGGATTCCTACCGCTGGTTGGATGGGATGAAGGAGCTTCTTGCGGACTTGCGGGAAGCCGGGTTTTCCATCCATGCACTCTCGAACTACCCCGAATGGTATCGACTGATCGAGGAACGGCTAGGACTCTCGCGATACCTCGAGTGGTCCTTCGTTTCCTGTCACACGGGAGTGCGCAAGCCCGACCCGGAGGCCTACTTGGGTGCGGCGCGTGCCCTCGGAGTCGAGCCTGGAGACTGCATCTTCGTGGACGATCGCGAGGGGAACTGTCGATCGGCCCGTCGAGTGGGGATGGACGCCGTCCTCTTCCGAACCGCAAAGAGTCTCCGGGCCGAGCTCGCCGAACGCGGTCTCCTGCGCTGAGTGACACCGTGCCCGTTCAGAATGGGAGCCACGTCTCCACCCGAGCGCAGCACCAGTGCGTGCGCCTCGGACCTTCTTCAGCTTCGAGATAGCACCTCGGCGAAGCTGAGCTCGTGGCCATCGGGATCGCTGATGTGAAAGTAGCGTTCGCCCCACGGAGCGTCCTGGGGCTCGTCTGGGCTCAGCCCGGCCTCGCCCTGTAGCCTGTATTGCGCGTCGGCATCGTCGACTCGGAAGATGGTCCGCCCCGACCAACGGCCTTCGTAGCCCTTCGCTTCGATGAGATTCACGAAGGATCCGCCTGCCTTGAAACTGGTGAAGGATGCCGCCTCTCCTCCGTGAAGCAGCTCGAACCCGAGCTTCCTGTAGAAGGGGACGGAACGCGACATGTCGGACACCGCGAAGGTTACGGCACTGATGTTTCGGACACCGAACACGTCTTTCCAGTTCTGCCCCAAGACCCTGGGCGCCCTCCCAGAGTCCGTTCCGATGGGCTCTCGAGCACCGTAGCGTGGGGCCGGTTGCGTGTCCAGATGCCGGGATCACGATGCCTGGATGCCCGACCGCGCCCTGCTCGTCGACCTGCTCCGGTCTGTGAACATGCACGGGCGGAGCCACGGGACTGTGCACCCATCAGGCTCGGGCGACCGCTGCAGCTCGGTTCGTTCGGCGAACCTCGGCAGACCGCGGGCGGCGACATCTTCGCGGTTCCGACCGAGCGCGCTGACTCCAGGTCCGCGACGCTTCTGCTACTCTCTCGAAATGCCCGACTTCGCCCGCTTCGACACGCGTGGCTACCCGACGGTCTCCGTGCGCGAGGGTTATCGGGACTGGGCGCCGACCTATGAGGCGACGGTCGAGGACGCAATGGACCTCGCGTTACTCGAGCAGGTGGAGAGCGTCGCGTGGAACGAGGCCCGTCCCGTGGCCGGCTCCGGGCCATGGGGCCGAGGCCTGACCGAACCTGAAGTGACGCCAACCTCCGCAAACTGTGCGTACCCGTCCAGAGGCCGGGAGCACGGTACCCGGACGCCCGACCTCGCCCTGCTCGTCGACCTACCGGTCGCCACCACTTTCATCGTGGTTCCCTTCACATCAGCAATCGGTTCCGATGTCTGAGACCCCGAGGCGGGAGGACGACCCAATGGAGAACGAGCGCCTGAACTTGGACCCGATCAAGTCCCGACTTGTCGACGCGGGCTACCCACACCCCGAACCAGGCCAGCCATCGACGACGATCCGAGAGTTCAGCCGGGAGGCCGAGCAAGCCCGCGCGGAACTCAGAGCTCACATTATTGATGATGTCTGGGCTCTCCTCGAGGAAGTGGAATTGTTGCGTGGCGAAAGGGAGCCGTAGGATCCCATGCCGTCATGCTCACCGTATCGTGTCATGGCTCAGGGCGGATGGCCGACCTCGCCCTACTCGTGAACCAGCTCCAGCTCGCCCTCGAGCACATCGCGCTCCGCCATCGACGCTACGGCCGCGAACCCCTCGAGGTCTCGAAGGCGCTCCTCCTCGAGCTCGGCCGCGGATCCGTGTCGATCTCTGCATGGACGCCCTCCCAGCAGGGTCCCGGTGGCCATTCCGGGACTCCGTCGAGCCAATTTGCAGGTCCCTGTCGTCCTTCTCTGCGGACCAGGAAACCTCGAGGCTCTCGCAAGGAGTAGAATGTCCATCGAGTGGACCACCAATACGGAGGGTCGAGATGACGATTTGTCCGGTTGCCATTGCCGTCGGGTGCAGGCGGTGTCCGATCTTCAAGGTCTGTCCGGTCAAGGGAGTGATCGGGGACTACAAGCAGGGCGAGGCCAGGGAGGAAGAGCAGTCCAAGCAGAAAAAGTGAGCGGGCCGGCTCTTGGCTCGACCCTCACGCCCGCAGTATCCCACCGCTCGGCCGCGTGCCGGTAGTGCCCACGAACGGGTCATTCCAGCGCCTCACCACCTGCGTGCCTGCGCGCAGAATCGAGGGGTCCCGCCCACGGCTTGGTCTCTACTCGAGTTGTTGGGAAACCCCGGACACAGACAAGGGTGCTCCTACGGGGCACCGCGCCGGTTCTGCCCGCCCGCGCGTGCCCCGACGGGGCCGATCATCCTGGTTACTGAGCGGCGACCTGAATCGCGTCGCCTTCCACGCGCACCTCGTAGCGAGTGACGGACGACGCTGCTGGTGGGCCTGTCACATTGCCGGTCGTGAGGTCAAAGGTAGCCCCGTGCAAGGGACACGTGACGACGGTACCGTCCACTTCGCCTTCCGAGAGCGAACCGCCTACGTGCGTGCATGCGTCCGCGATTGCGTAGACGGCACCCCCAACGTTGAAGAGCGCGACCTTCTCCCCACTGAGTTCGATGCACATGGATGTGCCCGGAGGAAGATCCTTCGATTCCGCTACTTTCTGAAAATCAGCCATGTTCGGTTGCTCCTGGAGGTTCCTGTTCTGTTCTTCGATTGTCATCGCCGGTCCATGAGGGTCTGGCCCGTGACGACTCTTCCAAGGTCCTTGCTATCCCGGACTAGAGAGCTTCGCGGGACTGGGTAACGCCATCTCTCACCTCTGGCGGCCCCTGGCGTCGTCGCTCCTCGCCAGGAACCACCAGAGGCACGATCTGACGTTTCCCAGTTCCGCGAAGCGCTCTAGCGCGCGGGGTTCTCGGAGAGTTGGTCACGTTTGTTCTCGATGCTCTTCCATTCGTCCGCCTCCGGGAGCGGGTCCTTCTTCACCGTGATCACCGGCCAGAGTTCGCTGAGCCTAGCATTGAGCTCCAAGTACTCCGCCCATTTTTCCGGCAGATCTTCCTCGCTGAAGATAGCTTCGACCGGGCACTCCGGCACGCAAGCGCCGCACTCGATGCACTCATCAGGGTGGATAGCGAGAGAATTTTGACCCTCGAAGAAGCAATCCACCGGACAGACGTCCACGCAGTCTGTGTACTTGCACCCGATGCAAGGCTCAGCGACGATATAGGTCATTTTGGCTCCTTCCTCGGGTGCGAGCTCACCTCCGATTGCCAGTCGGCGGGCAAGAATCTCGTCCAAGACGCCCGTGTCAATGATCTTGTTCATGGTGGTACGAAAGTCGTACGGCACTCGGTACCAGGTGACTTGATGTTCTTCGAGTACTGCGTAGCAGGCTCGATTGTCGGAATCCCTGGGCTGCCCCGTCGATCCGACATTGATGAAATACTTCTTTCCCTTTGGAAGGGGCATCGACACCTGGTCTGCTCCGTTCAGGGCGTGAAATCGTAGGCTCTCGTCGTGCATCCCCGGCTGGTGGGTATGTCCTCCAACGGCGATTTCATCGAACGAAGAGAAGATGGCCTCGAGCTTCTTAGGGTTTAGGAAACCATCGCTGCTCAGAACGTATTCTCGAACAGGATCGCGAGGAGAACCGTGTACGAATAAGAAGCGCCCGCGAGTCTCCTGTAGAGGGAGAGACTCGAGCCAGTTCCAACGGGCCCGCTGCTCACTCGAGCTGAACCATCTAGGAAGCAATCGCTCGCGCGTGAATTCGATGGCCTGCCGTGCGTGTGGATTGAAATCGGTAGCGCCCTTGAACACTGCCTCGTCGTGGTTTCCCATCAAGCACCACTTGCAGTGCCCACGGACCAGATCCAAACAGAACTCGGGTTCTGGCCCGTAGCCGACTACGTCACCGAGACAGACCAACTCAGAAATGCCTTGCGAACGAATGTGCTCGAAGACGGCTTCCAGAGCCTCTCGGTTGGAGTGCAGATCAGAGATGACCGCAAGTTTCATCTCTTGTCCATGCCGACTATCGGCACTCTTCCTGCCGGCGACTGCCGAGCACGTGGGCTCGAACGGCGGTGCGAGGAGATTCTACTGGGCCGCTGTGGAGGATAGCGACGTACTCCAGCGGCTCCGTTCCTTCGACCGGAGAAAACCAAGCATAACACCTCGTGCCCCTCGGGTGTCCCAGAAGGTCGAAGATCAACACCGTGCCCCTCCATAGCGGCAGTCAGAGCGGAACTGCTCGCGGATGGCCACGGCGCCGCGGAAGACAGAATCACCCTCGAGTTGGCACTTGATCGCCCCTTGCCGGTCGGATAGATCCCTGATGCTCATGGAGTCGACCTGACTGATCTCGTTGGGATCTCGCATGGGAGAATCCTTTAGCAGCCCTTCGTGAGTTTCACCACGGGCTGCTAGCGGTCAACCCGATTCTCTGGCCGTTGGAAGGCTTCATGATCTGGCACCTTCTTCGTTCAACGGAGACTCAGGCAGGGGCTTTCCATTGAGGTAGATCTCTGGAAGGTCGTCGAGACCGTAGTGCTCGTGGAGCGCTCTGGCCAAGCTGGTGGTCAGCGGAATGCACTCGGCCTCGGTCTTTCCGAATGCTCGAATGTGCACGAGCTCTCCGAGGTCCCCGCCCATTCCGAGAAGCTCGATCGCGTCGCCTGTCTTGGAGCAGATCGAGACGCAGTAGTCGTCCGTCGCCGAGTGCGTGTGGTAGTTGAGGACCAGTGACAGCTTTCCGGTGAGGGCTCCCGCCATTGCCGGTCCGTACTTTGGGTGTTCCTCGATCATCTGAATCAAGCTTTCAAACATCCGCTCGTGCTCGCGTTGGTGCCGGGGCGTTCAACATCGGAGTTCCCTAGCAGCCCGTTGAAGAAGGCCCGTAGCGAGACGAAGCCATCTTCGTTGCAGCAAGGAGGACGAAGTCGAGACGGCGGAGACGGCCCTGTAGGGCCGTCGAGCACGGATCGGCGAGAAGGGCGCAGCTGCGGCGGAGAGGGCGAAGTCGCAGTAGGGCGTTCTTCAACGGAGGGCTGCTAGGCACCTGATGTTTCATGGTGACCCTCACTGACGTGGTTCCGATTCCACTCTGGAATCTCCACCACGAGGTCGCGCGTGCCATCGGGAACCACCTGGCACGCGAGCCGCGAATTGGGTGTCAGCCCAGGTGCCAGGTCCAGTTGATCTTCCTCGTCCTCCGTAGCCTCGCGGCAGGATTCGAGACCCTCGCGCACGATGACGTGGCATGTCGAGCAGGCGCAGACGCCGCCGCAGGCATGGTCGATGTCGAAATCGTGGCCCAGGGCGATCTCGAGGATGGAGCCCACCTCCCCATCACGCGAGTAGGGCAGGGCCGCGGGCTCCACGACCACACGGTCTTCCATCGGAAGGAACGTGATCGTGTACTTCTGCTGAAGAGGAGTGGCCTCGACAGCTTCTATGAAGGGGTTCGTGCCGCCCATCGCTGGCCTGGTGCGAGGCTTGCTGAAGCCCCCGCCGCAGGACTATTCTAACCTTACGTAAGGTGGAGAGTACACCTCCCCGCAGCGGAGTTCGGGAGGGGGCGCATGGGGTACCTGTGACTGGCGACCTGCCCCGCGCGTCCAAGTTGGAAGTACCTGTCTAGCAAGCACTTCCGCAAATTCGGCGGTGACCGCAGCCAACTCCGAGCCCCGGAGAGGGGCTAGCGCTGGCCAGTCGAACTCCATCGCTACGGCCCGTCGGCGCCGGCTCCCCGCTGCGGGTAGGCCGCCAGTGTCGTCAGCCGCGGATCCGCGACCGGCTTCCCGACCGTGAAGTGATAGAGGCTCTGCAGGATCCTCCCGCGCAAGCCGAGGATCGAGTGCACCGGATCGTCGAAGAAGCAGCCGATGCCCGTCGAGCGCAGGCCGAGTGCTTCGGCCTCGAGGTAGAGGATCTGCCCCACGGCGCCCGTCTCCCAGAACAGCCGCGGGTAGAACCAGGGGCCGTGCTCCGCGATCGAGCGCTCGAAGTCCACGATCATCCCCAGGCTGAAGGCGCCGGTCCCGGCGATGTCCTGATTGCACGCGAGCTGCACCGCGGTGTTGCGCAGGTCCATCGGCAACAGCAGCGAGAGCGGCAGGTGCTCGGGGCAACCCTCGGGCTGCGCCCACAGGAACTCCGGGCGGCACGCGGCGCGCACGGCCTCGGCGCGGGCGGGGTCACGCTGCAGCCAGTACAGGCCCGGCTCCAGCCCCTCGACCCGGTGCACGAAGAGCGCGAGGTGCACGCGCGGGCTCCAGGGGAAGGCGTTGAAGGGGCAGCGTCCCGCGCGGGGCAGGGTGCTCTCGAGGATGTGGAAGAACTCTGGCGCACTCATGCCCGTCCGGCCGTCCAGGGCGAGGCAGCTGCGTCGCTGCCGGACGATCTCGCGCAGGGCGATCGAGCCGCGGTCGATCGGTCTCGTCGAGCGCTCTCGCTGCCATGCCGCATAAGCCTCCGTGCGTGGCTTGAGCGAGGCCTTGGCAACCAGCTCGATCGCGTCCCACTCCACGTGCTCGGACGAGAGGTCATTGGGACGACCCTGCCAGGCGAGGTTACGGAACTCGGCGGCGACCGCACCCGCGGGCTGCGGCGCGGTCGCGCTACCCTGGGGACTGACGAGCAGGAGGCACTCGGGGTGCTCCGCCTCGGGTCCCAGTTCGGCGAAGACGCCCAGCAGCTCCGCCAGCTCGAGGGTTCCGAGCTCGTCGATCAGCTCGACCTTCCACCCCAGGCCGGCGGCGGCGATCGAGAGCGCGGCGAGCGCGTGTCCGGTGTCGTGCTGGCAGTAGCGGAAGGCCCGCTCGCCGTACTTCCAGGACTCCCGCCAGTGGATCGACGTGAAGCCGGCGAAGAACGAGCCCGGCGGCTGGCCGTCGGCGAGCCGATCCCACAGGGACTGGGGCATCTCGGCCCGCACCTCCAGGCCGTGCTCGCGCGGCGCGTAGTGGAAGACCGTCGGACGCTCGCACAGTCCCGGTACCGCCGGCGTCAGGAAGTAGCCCTCCGTCGGGTGCAGGTTGCCGCTCGACGGGTTGACGCGCAGCGCCCAACGAGCGTCTCCCGCCTCCTTCCAGGCGGAGAGCGCCAGGCTGTCGAAGAGCAACTGGGACATCGAGCGCCGGTCGAGGGTGGCAGGCGGGACGCCGCCCTCCATGAGCGCCCCGTCGAGCGTCGGCTGCGCCGTCGGCGGCACGAGCTCCAGGGACAGGAGCTGCGCGCCCTCCCAGCGCCGGAAGGGATCGGGCTGGTTCGCCCAGTCGAGCTCGAAGGGTCCAGCGGCGAAGCGCTGGAGGCCGTGCTTGGTCTGCTCGTGGTAGGCGTAGACGACGCGCTCGCACTGCGCGGGATCCGACCACCACGTCTCGGTGAGCCCGTCGTCGTGCTCCGCTTCGCGCCCCCGCCCGCGCTTCGAGAAGAAGTCCAGAATGCCCATGCTTCTCAAGGTGGCCCGTGGGGCGTCTGTGTCACTCCCAGGGCGGGGATCACGCGCCCATCCTAGTGGAGTGAATCGAGAGTTCGCATGAATTGTTGCCCGGCATTCTGTTCGTGGCGAGGCGCGGAGACGACGCGTATTCGTGGATACGCGGAGGCGCTGCAACGAAACCATGGGCGGAAGGACGCTGGACGATTCATGCGCACTCTCGGTTCACCCCTCTAGCGCGCCCACATCCCGGTCGTCCCGTAGCGCTCCCCGCCGTCGTTCAAGATCGTCACGACGCTCGCGAAACCGTGACGCTGTGCGAGGCGACACGCGGCCAGCACGTACGCGCCGGACGACGGTCCCACGAAGAGGCCCTGCCGCGCCAGCTCGCGCGCCGTGGTGACGGCGTCTTCGAGCGTGATCTCGAGGCGCTCGTCGATCAGCGTCTCATCCAGGATGCGCGGCACGATGTCGCCCGGGTGCCCCAGGGGTTTCAGGCCCTCGATGCCCGGGAACAGCTCGGGTCGCACGCAGCCGATGAAGACCTCCGGCGACGCCTCGCGCAGGCGCCGCCCGACCCCCGTGATCGTTCCGCCGGTGCCCACGCCGGCGACGAAGGCCGCGGGCGCCGCGCCCGTGCGCGCCGCCATCTGCTCGAGGATCTCGACCCCGGTCGTCTCGTAGTGGGCGCGCCAGTTGTCGTCGTTCGCGTACTGATCGGCGTGCCAGTAGCGCTCGGGGTGCGCCGTCGCGAGCCGCCGGGCTTCGCGCAGGGCAAAGTCGTAGCCCTCGATCGGGTCGGTGAGGATCAGCTCGGCCCCGTGCGCGCGAATGCGGTCGAGGCGCTCAGCGCTGGCGTTGCCCGGCACGACCAGGGTGACCTCGAGCCCGAGCGCCGCGCCCAACATGGCGTAGGCGATACCCGCGTTGCCGGACGAGGAGTCGAGGATCCGCCGGCCGTCTTCCAGGTGTCCGGCCTCGCAGGCCGCCGCGAGCATGCGCGCGACCGGCCGATCCTTGAGCGAGCCGCCGGGGTTGGTCGACTCGAGCTTGGCGAAGAGTCGCGTTCCCGCAGGCAGGGCCGCGAGCTCCCGCAGCTCCACGAGAGGCGTGTGGCCCACGCCCTCGAGCAGCTCGCGCGCCCGCGCGAAGCGGGTCTCGGTTCGACCGGTCATCCCGCGGCTTTTGCGCCGACTCCGGCGGAGCTGCAGAAGCTCTGGTAGTCGACGTACTCGGGGAACTCGCCCTCGGCGTGACACCAGGCACACTCGGGATTGGGCTCGATCGCGTACTCGCTGAAGCGCTGGGCGAGCGCGTCGAAGTGGAGCAGGCGTCCGACGAGCGGATCGCCGATGCCCAGGAGGAGCTTGATCACTTCGACCGCCTCGAGCGTGCCGACGACCCCCGGCAGGACGCCGAGCACACCGGCTTCGGCGCACGAGGGTGCGAGCTCGGGCGGCGGCGGCGCCGGATAGAGGCAGCGATAGCACGGTCCCCGGCGACCCGGGTAGCCCGGCCAGAACACCGACACCTGGCCTTCGAAGCGATAGATCGAGCCGTGGACGTTGGGGATGTCGAGCTTGACGCAGGCGTCGTTCACCAGGTACCGCGTCGGGAAGTTGTCCGAACCGTCGAGCACGACGTCGTAGCCCGCGAAGACTTCGTCGACGTTGCCGCTGTCGAGCCGCAGCTCGTACGACTCGATGGTGACGCCGGGTACGAGGGCCTTCAAGGTGAGCTCGGCGGAAGCGACCTTGGGCGTCCCCACGCGGTCGTCCGTGTGCAGGATCTGCCGCTGCAGGTTGGAGCGCTCGACGACGTCGTCGTCGACGAGGCCCAGGGTGCCGACGCCCGCGGCCGCGAGGTACAGGGCCGCCGGCGAACCGAGGCCGCCCGCGCCCACGAGCAACACGCGGCTCTCGAGCAGCTTGACCTGGCCCTGCTCGCCGACTTCGGGCATCAGGAGGTGCCGGCCGAAGCGCTCGCGCTCCCCGGCGTCGAGCACCCGCGGATGCTCGACGGGCAGGCCGTCCTCTTTCCAGCGGTTGAAGCCGCCGAGGACGGAACGCACGGCGCTGTACCCGAGCTGGCGCAGCCCTTCGGCGGCGAACAGGGAGCGCACGCCGCCGGCGCACATGACGAGCACCGTGCGGTCCTTGTCCGGGACGGCATCCTCGATGCGCAGCTCGAGGAAGCCGCGCACCAGGCGCTCCGCGCCGGCGGGGCTGCCCTGGGCCACCTCGTCCGGCTCGCGGACGTCGATGAGGGCCGCGCCCTGCTCCTGCAAGGCGCGCGCTTCGGCCGGGGTCACCTCGGGGATCGTCTCGCGGAGCTCCGCGAGCCGCTGGTCGCTCGCTCTCACGCCGGTCCTCCACCGGCGACCGCCGGCAGGATCGAGATGACGTCGCCTTCGCGCAGCTCGGTGCGCAGGCCGTCGAGCTCGCGCAGGTTGGTCGACCCGACGAACACGTTGACGAAGGGGCGCAGGGCGCCGTCTTCGTCGAGGACGCGTTCGAGCAGTCCGGTGTAGCGCGCGCCGAGCGCTCCGAGGGCGGCGGCGACGTCGCTACCTTCGACGACGACGTCGGCCGCGCCGTCGGTGAGCGGGCGCAAGGGAGTGGGGATACGAACTGTGGTCTCGGTCATGGTTGCACGTCTTCCTCATGGAATGCGGCTCCGAAGAGCCGCCAGGAACGGATGTCGAGCACGCCCTCCGCGCTCACCGCGAGGATCGCGTAGGACCAGCCTTCCCAGGCGGCCGCGCGGTCGGTCTCGGAGGGCTCGGCGGGATGATCGGGATGGGAGTGCCACACGCCGACGATCTCGAGGCCGCTGTCGCGCGCGGCCTGCTCCGCGCGCAAGTGGTCCCCCGGGTCGAGCTCGTAGCGGTCGCCGGCCCGTTGGGTGTTCAGGTTCTTCGCCTGGCGCACCTCCAGGACACGGGTCTCGGAGCCCTCGTTCAGGCCGAGCAGCAGGCCGCAGGTCTCCCGCGGATAGCCGGCGCACACCCAGTCGGAGACGCGCCGCCGCACCTCCGCCGGGAGGTGCAGGGTCGTCGTCCGCGAATTCGTAGGTTCTTCGAGTCGTGACATCATCGGGCAGTGGCTCGGGCATGAAAAAAACCGCCGGGAACGGTCCCTGGCGGTCGCTTCTTCCTCGCCGCGGGGCGACGAGTCCATCCACGTGCTCAGGGCCCCGCGCGGGGCGGTCGACAGACGCAGTTCGAGCCGTGGTGGAGCATCATCTCCATGCTACCCCCGTAATTCGACCGTGGCGCCCCTTCAACTGAATCCGCACCGAACTCGCTCGTCGAGGTCGGTTGGGTCGTAGGTCGCGCCACGGGGGACGAGCACGGATGCGTCTGCAGAATCGCCGCGGGCGCCTCGGACACTTCGGGCAACCTGGCGACCTATCAGGTCACCGTGCCCCATGCCCAGGGCTCCGGGGGGGAGCCGCCGCGGACGACGGACCTTCCTGAACCGCGCTTCGCAAGTCTGGCTGGCGGTCCTAGTCCGGGGAGCTCGGCTCCAGTTTCTTGCGCCATTCTCCGGCCTCCTCGCGCCTGCCCCAGGCGGCGTACAGATCGACGCCGGAGCGGCCTATGTATTCGTGCGCAGCGGAACGAGCTGGAGCCAGGAGGCCTACCTCAAGGCCTCCAACACAGATGTGGGTGACGAGTTCGGCTGGTCCGTCACGGTATCCGGAGACATGGTGGTGGTCGGTGCAATCAGGGAAGACAGCGACTCCACCGGCGTGAACGGCAACCAGAACGACAACAGCGACATTGAGGCCGGCGCGGCCTACGTGTTCGTGCGCAGCGGAACGAGCTGGAGCCAAGCGGCCTATCTCAAGGCGTCCAACACTGACGCGGATGACAGGTTCGGCAGTTCCGTGTCCGTATCGGGCGACACGGTGGTGGTCGGGGCAAGGTTAGAGGACAGCAACGCCATGGGCGTGAACGGCAACCATGGCAACAACACTGCACCTGACGCTGGTGCTGCATACGTGTTCGGTGTTGGCCTGGGCACGACCTACTGCACCGCCACCCCCAACTCGACCGGCGCCCCGGCCGCGATCTCCGCCTCGGGCAGCGCCAGCGTGGCCGCGAACGACCTGCTCCTGCGCGCCGAACCTGTGCCCGATCAACCCGGCGTCTTCTTCTACGGTCCCCAGCAGGCGAGCCTTCCGTTCGGCAACGGCACGCTGTGCATCGCCGGCTCGATCGGCCGGCTGGACGTCGTGAGCGCGACCGGGAACGCCATGACCTTCCTGGTCGACAACACGAGCCCACCGAGCGCGGCGACGCAGATCACTCCGGGCTCCACCTGGAACTTCCAGGCGTGGTTCCGCGACCCGGCGGCGGGTGGCGCGTTCTTCGACCTGTCCGACGGACTGTCCGTCCTCTTCGCGCCTTGATCGCGGATGGCGCGGCCGCGGACTCGCGCCTTGCTTTGCGCGGCCGCGTCCCGCTCTCAGCTCGTCGACTTGGCCGTGAGCTGCGCGTGCGTCTCGGGCTGCAGCTGCTGGTACTCCGCCGAGTTGTCGCCCGGTTGCGTCTGGCCGGTCATGCGCACGTAGACGTCGAACAGCTTTTGCTCGATCGGGAACTTGTACTGGCCGCGTTGGAGACGCCAGCCGGCGGCCTTGCTGAGGGCGCGGCGCATCCAGAGCGGGCCCTCCTTGACGTGCATGTCGTAGATGGCGGCGGTGTTGTTGTAGCGCTGCCAGGTGTGGCGGACCTCGTCGGGGAGCGGGGTGTTCTGCGAGTTGTACTTGTACTCGAAGCAGTTGCCCCAGTCGTGGAAGTCGGTCGGGGCCTCGTAGCCGAGCTTGACGGCGGCGTCGAAGTCCTCGGTGCCCGGGATCGGCCGGAACGGGTAGACGTCCGAGCCGGCGGTCGGAAACATGTGCTTGACGAGGGCGGCCATCTTGAGCGTGGCCTCCATCGATTCCTGGGATTCGCCCGGGTAGCCGATAATCCAGAATGTGCCGGGCACGATGTTGCGCTTGCAGAGCTTGCCGATCGCCTGCGGGATGTGCTCGATCTCGATCTTCTTCTTGATCTGGTCCTGCATCTCCTTGGTCCCGGCCTCGGCGCCGAGCCAGAGCAGGTGGCACTGCGACTCCTCGAGCAGGTCGAGCGTCGATTCCTTGTAGCGCATGATCGTCTCGACCTCGATCGTGCCGTTCCAGTGGATCGGGACCTTCAGGTCGATCAGCCCCTCGCTGAACTCCTTCGTGCGCTTCTCGGCGACCCCGAAGTTGGCGTCCTGGAAGCGCAGGACGTCGAACTTGAAGCGCTGCTGCAGCTCCGCGATGTCCTCGGCGAGCGCGCGGCCCGCGACCGCCTTCCAGCGGCGGCCCGTGATCTGGGGCGAGCAGCAGAACGTGCACGGCTCGGGGCAGCCGTAGCTCGAGAAGTAACTGAAACCGCGCGGCGGGTTCTCTGGCGTCCAGTGCCCGGGGAGCGGGAACCGGTGGCGCACCTTGAGGTTGCGCGAGGGTCGAACCTGGAGCTCGGCGTAGCGCTCGTACTCGAGCAGGTGCCACGGGGTGGGCTCGAACTTGTCGAAGCCGACGACCTCGCGGTGCGCCGTGTAGACCATCTGGCCGTCGCGGTGGACGGCGAGGCCCGGGACGTTCGCGAGGTCCTCGCCCGCGTCGACCGCCTGCACGACCTCGCGGAAGGTGAGCTCGCCCTGGCCGATCCCGACGGCGTCGGCGATCCCGTGCTCGAAGTACAGCTCGGGGATGACGCTGGGGAACCAGCCGCCCCAGATGATCGGGAGGTTCGGGAAGCGCTCGCGCACGGCCTTCGCCGCGACGTAGCCGTCGTACACCTGGTAGCCGAGGATGCAGGAGCTGGCGAACAGGAGCGCGCCGTCGCACGCCTCCATGATCTTGCCCATGTAGTCGGGCTCGATCATCGCGTCGATCATCACGACCTCGTAGCCGTCGGCGACGGGGCCGGACGCGATGTGGATCAGCTCGAGCGGCAAGAGGTCGGCGCTGAACGTCTCCCCGCGCCCCGGGTCGGCCCGGTGGGGGAGGAAGAGAACGAGCTTCTTCTTGCGCTGGATCATGGTGTCAGACGGGCGCGCTCGGGGTGACGCCGGGTGTGCTGTCGACGAGCTCGTGCTCGAGGATATCCGCCTTCGTCTGGCGCGTCAGCTTGACGTACAGGTGGAAGAGCTTGTGTTCGATCGGGAACGTGTAATTGGAACTCTTGAGGCGCCAGCCGGAGATCGTCTTCATGATCTTCCGGAACGTCTCCGCACCCTCCATCGCGAGCCCGTCGTAGAAGGTGGAGGCGACGCCGTAGCGCCTCCACGTCCGCACGACGTCGTCGGGCAGCCGCAGGTCGTCGATCTCGTACTTGTACTCGAGGCAGGCGCCCCACTCCTCGAGCGTCCTCGGCGGCTGGTAGCCGTTCTTCACCGCGGTGTCGAAGTCCTCCGTCCCGGGGATCGCGCGGAACGGGAAGATGTCCGACGCGGCGCGCGGGAACCGGTACTTCATCTCCGCCGCGCGGTCGAGCGTCGCCATCATCGACTCCCGCGTCTCGCCCGGGTAGCCCATGATCCACGAAGTGCCGGTCGTGATGCCCCGTTCGTAGAGCGCGCCGAGCGATTTGGCGAAGTTTTCGATCTTGATCTTCTTCTTGATCTTCGCCTGCTGCTCCTCCGAGCCGGCTTCCGCGCCGAGGGACACC
>Ga0114950_10000605_pt1 | contig 25040 bp, 22 predicted proteins | sample N075metaG_FD_83503 | JGI IMG/M metagenome (GOLD analysis project Ga0114950, IMG submission 83503) | Deep subsurface microbial communities from Kermadec Trench to uncover new lineages of life (NeLLi) - N075 metaG | ecosystem: Environmental > Aquatic > Marine > Ocean trench > Sediment | place... | reverse complement strand
CAATGAACGCTCGGGCGACTGGGTAAACTTCTGGCGACAGCAACGATTGGGCCGGCAATTACAGTTTGCCGCAGCCAACGGCTACGCTGGAAGCCTGCAATCCAACGGTGAAAAACTACTCGCCGGGATGGCTGCGTTTTTTAGTAACTATGATCCCGAACCCGCATTGCTGCATGGGGATTTATGGGGTGGTAACGCTGCATCCGATGCGGAGGGGAAGCCGGTTATCTTTGACCCTGCCTGTTATTACGGAGATCGGGAAACCGATATCGCAATGACAGAATTGTTCGGTGGTTTTGGCCATGAGTTCATCGCCAGCTACCAGGCAAGCTACCCGCTTGATGCAGGCTACAGCGTCAGGAAAACGCTCTATAACCTGTACCATATTCTGAATCATCTGAACCTGTTTGGAAGCTCGTACCTTGGGCAAGCGGAAAACATGACAGAACGCCTGGTGGCAGAGCTTTGATCCAACTGGGTGACAGCTACCAGATAATACTGGGGGAATACCGGGAAAACCGATTGTCGATACTGACAATACTCATTGACTCACTTATCGCCTGGGAAATCAGCATTCGATCAAAGGGGTCACGGTGGTGAAATGGTAGCTCAGCCAGTGTTTTACAGTGCCCGGTTTCAATTTCCAGCCACTGGATGCCATTCGCCGCCATTTCCTGTTCGATTGCTGCTAACCAGTTTGCGGCCAATACCAGCTTCCCAAGAGCAATTTTTATTGTCATCTCCCAAACACTGGCTTTGCTGAAATACAGCAACAGTTTCATCAGGAGTATTCTGAAAAGTCTTCAACCGGGGCGTTAAATTCTTTATCCATAAAGACCACAAGGTCTGGCCGGCCGCCAATTTGACGCTCTAGCCTTGCTTCCGGCAAAACATCGAGGCGAACAACGGGCTTGTTACCCCGGGCAATAATGATCTCCTCACCCCTGAGTGCGGCCTGAATAAGGCGAGACAAGTGGGTTTTGGCTTCATGAATACTGAATTGTTTCATCATGCTTATTCAGTTGAAATAGAAATGACTAAGTCATATTATTCAAGAAGAATCGGGCCGCTACCATGAGTTCTAGAGCCAAGCTGTTGGTGCGTTCTAGCTCAAACAAAAAAACCGGCCGTTTGGGCCGGTTCTTTTGCTTATTTAACTATGAAACTACTCCCATAGTTGCCCATGTGTAAATTTTTACGGACAGGGTACGGCCAGAATGTGGCCTGTACCATCCGATGGGTTCGTGTAATTGCAACCGAACAGAGGATTTGCCACCTCGGCGGGATCAAGGAAATTGTCGCCGCCTGGTTTGATGCCAAGCTCCAGCCAGAACACCAGGTCGAGAAACGCGCCGCCAAATTCCTGTGGCGTAAAGCCGCAGTGGTTCACGCCGCGTATCGCCCTTTGCACCAGCAGGTCGCTCTTTCCGTGTGCGGCTACCCGCTTGGCATATTCGACCTCGTTGAGAATCGGTACAAAAAGGTCGCCGAGGTTGTGCAGTGTCAGCACGGGAATGTTTATGTCACCGCTGATAACAGGTACTTGCGACAGGCCATTGGGGTTGCGGCCTTGAGGATCCTGCGCAACCCGCACAATATTGTCGTTCAACGCCTGCTCAGCCGGGGTCAGGTTGGGGTCGGTGTCAAATTGATAAACGGTATCGGTGTTATCAATTCCAACACCGGGAGAACTTGGTACCGTACCATCGCCAAATCCGGTGTCGAACAGGAAGTTACCTGGTCCCGTTATGAAACTTGGAAAGGTATTCCAGAAAAACCATGCTTCATCGAAGTTTGGCCGCACGCCGCCGGAACGCAGTTCGGTCAGGCTTTTAAGGTTTTCGCCGGCGGTGTTGAGAAAGAATGGCCAAGTGCCAGGAAGTCCTTCAAGTGATACCTTGATGGTGGGTACCGTAACCAACGTGTACACCACTGGATCGACCGGGTATTGCGACGCACCGGTTCCGAGCTGCTGTGCTGCAGAGTTGAAGTCGAGGAAGTAATCAAATAACGCGTAGTCTCCCAGCACACCACAGATGGGCAGCGCCGCATCGTAGGTATCCCCGTACTGCTCGATGGATACAGCCGTGACATGACCACCCATGGAGGCCCCGGTCATATAGATAAGTTCCGGTTCTCCGACGATATCACCAAACAGCATCGCCAGCGCATGCGTGGTTTGCACACCGGATGTGACTTCATAATCGTTGCGACTGTAGCTGGAAGCCGCCCATGCGTAGCCGAATGGTATCAGCAGTTCGCGCAATGGGTGGTTGTCCACCGTCAGTTCGAGTCCGCCGCCTTCACGAAACCCGTGCGCCCACATGACGAGCTTGCCGTTCCAGGCATCGGGCACTTCAATACGGTAACCCGCTTTGCCGTGCGTGCCCCACATTGCTGTAGCGCCGGGCAGCGCTGTGAAGGGCAGCGAGGCGGGGTCAACAAAATAACTTGGTTTCGGACCGCCGCCTGCACCGGCGGTTGCGATACCAATGCTTGTAATCGAAATTGCTATGATGGACAGGATGGAAATAAGAGTATGTGTAAAGGGTCTGACGCGTATAAATTTAATTCGATTCATATTAATATTCCAATATTGTGATTGACAAGTTTGGCAGGATTATTCAGTAGCCAGTTTATTAAACATAACAGGAAATCAAAATATTTGCTTTGTAAGCGGGTATTTCGACAACTACCGGTCAACGGTCTGCTTGCCTTCACCGCCAAACCGGGTGGCAAAGTACCCAATAATCAGCCCCACAAAGGCGCCTTCCGCTGCAAACCAAAAAGGTGAACTGATGACACCGCCTTCGCCAAAAACACTAACCAGCATTTCACGCATGACATCATAGGCGAAAAAGGTCAGCACAAAGTTCATCCAGGCTCCAACAGCGGGCGCACGAATCCACCACGGGAAAGGTAGCTTCAAAATTGGGTGATAGGTAAAAACACCAAAAACACCGATCACGGCACCCACCGTCGTGTACCACAAGAGCAGGCCCCAGCGAAGCTGCCAACCGGCTTCCGGCAGGAAATAGGGAATAAAGATAAAACCGGCAAGGCCAAACAAAAAACCAATTCCCTTGCCAATTGCGATTCGGGTCATTAACGATGGGTTTCCAAACATGCCTGTCTCCTTAGGTCCATTTTTTCGTTTTTTGCTATCCAAGCAATCGTTCAATATGTTGCCAACCCGCCAACCGCCGCTGCTGCTATAGAAAATCTTAAGAAATCACGCCGATCGGATTTGAACTTCCTGGTGTCGTGTCACACGTATATTACAGGGTTCAGCGGGTCGTGAAGCAGTTGACCGCAAGGCGTGCTTTGCCGGTAATGGCGCGTCCTTGCCAACAAGCGCAACACAGCGGACGGCTGCTTCACGGCACGCCCGAAGGGAGCTACCCTGATGCTCCAATACGGCGTTGCAGCCCTTGTAAAGGACTAGCCATTCCCTGCGGACTGCGCCTTGTCTTGGAACATCAGGGTAGCTCTGAATCCCACAATATACGTGTGACACGACACTAGTGTAATTTGCTCATTGATAGATGTGTAGATGATTAGAACATATACTATGGATGTAGTTTTTCAATCGCATCCGCTATTCCCATGAACAGGGTTTGTGCAGCCGGGAGCTCACGATCGAAGAGCTGTTTGAACCAACGAGTTTAGCGCTCACCGAAAACTTCGGGTAACACCGTACCCTGCGCTGAAGCCGGCGGCGACATACCCAATAATGCTGAAAGTGTAGGCGCCACATCGGCAGGCTGAATACGGCGATAAACCATTCGCGCTTCGATCCCTTCAGCTGCGAAAATTACCGGTACGTGGGTGTCATAATTCCAAGGTGAACCGTGCATGCCGGCAACCGGGCCTTTATCAAAGTTAAACCAGTATGGATCCTGAACGATGTAGATATCACCTGATCGAACCGGGTGAATATTGTTACGAATCTGATTCAATAGTTTGGAATCCGGTGATTGTTCGAGATCTGCAGGTGAAATGGCAAGGTAAATGCCGTGCTCAAGGGTTAAAGCCTTTGCCATGCTTGAGGCGACCTCATGTTTTTGAAGTCCGGCGGCTGAAATCACCTGGTCATTGAGGTACAGAAAAGGTCGGTAATAAAACCTGACCAGGTCTTCAGAATCATATAATTGTTTGCCAATGGTGGTGGCGGCGGCCAGGATCACGTCTGACGTCAGACGCCCGGCATCGAAACCCTGTTCCTTTTTATATTCCGGCAATTCAGCCATACCATGATCTGCAGACAGCACAATCAGGGTATGTTTGAGGCCAACCTGCTCATCCGCAAGCGCCAGCAAGCCAGCCAGCGTACGATCAAGTTGCAGCAGCATGTCTTCGGTTTCAAGGCTTGAAGGTCCAAAGAAATGATTAACGGCATCCACACCTGAAAAGCTGACTGAAAGATAATCGGGAACGCCGTCGCGGCCCAGTTGCTCACTGACTAGCAAATGCCCGGCAAAATCAGCCGTCAGGCGGTCGCCCTGTGGGCTGGTGATGACCTGGGTAAAAAGCAATTTATCATCCACACCTCCAAATTGATGCGGAAAGACCCGTCCGTAGCCACGCAGATCGGTTTCATAGGGGCGGTCATCCTGATGTGCGAGTAAATAACTGTCGATTTCATTCAGCAAAACCCACTGCTGGCCTGCAAACGCCTCGGCCTTACGCTGTGCGTTCCAGGTCGTAACCCATTCCGGGTAAGCATCGTAATAATATGCAGATGTAATAAAGTCGCCGCTGTTGGTGGATACCCAGAATGCCTTACCGGCTTTACCAGCCATAGCGACAGCACCCCTGTCCTTACCCGAAACTGCGAAGATTTTGGCTTTTCCGCCGGTGTAGGCCTTCAATTTGTCTGCAAAGGTCTCAGCCAGCAGTGCTCGCGGGGATCGCCCCTGGGTGCGCGCAAGTTTTTGGGCCGGGTCCACCTGCACACCGGTTTTGATCTGCTCCCGGGACGGCAGCAACGGAAATTCTGCATCCTCGATGTTATATGCAAGTTCGCCGGTTTCGGCATCAAACCAGACATTGCCCGTCATGCCGTGAACCGAAGGTTGTGCTCCGGTCGCCAGCGTTGAGTGACCAACAATGGTTTCAGTATTGGCGTGCTGGTAATGCGCATTGGCAAACACGATGCCGTTTTGTTTAAGGTATCGAAAACCGCCGTCACCAAAACGATCGGAATACCTGCTCAATAAATCAGCCCGTAAGCCATCGATGGTTATTTGCAGAACCAGGCGTATGCCATCATCGTTTTGATCAGCAAATGCTGGTGGGGGCAATAATACCGAGGCCATCAAGATTATTACAAAGTAAAAAATGTGACGCAGGCTACTCATATTCCATACCTCGATCAACAGCGATTGACCATACAAATTTTACTCGGTTTAGGCAAGTTGCGCCTGCGTCTCCGATCAGGCTAGGATTATCCCTAAGGGTTGAAGTATGATTGTAATCCTGCAGTCGGGATCACTGCACCCGAAATCCAGGAAACGAGATCATGTATAAAATTTCTGTGCTTGCACTGTTACTAATGTTTGTTTCGCCGGTTTTCAGCGACTCGCTGGAAGGTGCCGATCGTATGCTTTGCGTACCGGGCCAGGTTTCACATTGCGTTGTCAATGGTGACTGTGATTCAGAGCTACCTGAGGATGAGAATATCCCGGAATTCATCGAACTGGATCTTAAGCAGAAAACCCTGGCGACGACCCGGGCCAGCGGCGAGAATCGTACGACGCCGATCAGCAATATATCACGTGAAGCAGGCTACATTTACCTGCATGGTTTGGAAAATGGGCGCAGCTTTAGCATGGTGATATCCGAAAATACGGGGGATCTGACCTTCGTGATTGCCGCCGATGGCGAAACCGCAGCGATGTTTGGTGACTGCACGCCAGATTGAATCACATGTACCTGAACAAATGCCGGAGTTAAAAATCTTATGTTAAGACGAATTATTTTTTTGTTGATGAGTTGTTTCGTGGCCATTCCGGCTGCAATGGCTCAGTCGAACAGTCTTTCTGCAACCATGAATGTTCATGTATTTCCCCGCGAAGGTCAGGATGAAACGCAACAGTCCATGGACGAGGCAGAGTGCTATAGCTGGGCTGTAGACCGCACCGGCACCGACCCCTTTGAACTTTCCCGGCAAGCCGCTGAGCAGGCAGCTGCCAGCGAACAGGCCATGGCACAGGCACAGTCTGCCGGCCAGGGTGCTACCGGCAGAGGTGCAGCCCGCGGTGCTGTAGCAGGCGGTGTAATTGGTGGTGTTTTTGGCAAGGGTAAGAATAGCGGTTGGAAAGGCGCTGCCGTTGGTGCAACAACAGGCGCCGTCGTTGGCAATTCCCGAAGGCGTAGTGCACAGGCACAGGCGACCCAGGAAGTTGCAAATCAATCAGCCCAGGCCCAGGCAGCAACCCAGGCACAAATGGACGACTTTAAAATGGCATTCACGACCTGCCTTGAGGCCAAGGACTATATAGCCAAATTCTAGGGGTCGGCTCTTGAGAACCGATCCAGTGTCTCTGATGGGAGTTCTCCAAACTGGACTTTGTAGTCTGCCGCGAAGCTACCCATGTGCTGAAATCCCCATTGGTCGGCCACCTCATGAATCGTTGCGGCGGATCCTTGTTTGATCAGTTCAGTCTTTCAATATCCTGATACTTCTGGTCGATCAAAAGACTGGGTGCCGGTTGCTTCAAAGGTAGCAATTTGTTCACTATTTTGACGAATTACCGATATTCCAGATGCGGTTATTCAGGTTAGCATTAACTTTATCGGAAAAGTTAATCTGGATGTTGAATCCTCAGGGTTTGCAATTACGTGAGGTTGCGTGGCCATAGAAACACAATGTACCGTAGGCTTGATTGAATTGATGGGCAGCCAAAAGAAACCTCGATTAGGACGACCTCCTTTGCCGCCGGGCGATACACGAAGTAAACGGGTTGTCACATTCGTTACCCGGTCAGAGATGAATCATCTCCAAAATTTATGTGCTGAAAATGGCAGCACGCTATCATCAATTTGTCATCGTATACTTGCTGAACACCTTACAAAGGCCCCGGTGGGGGGTACTGAATCAACTGGGAGTAAATCATGATTTTTAGAGCTGGTCTAATTACATTTTTATCAATGGGACTTATGTCCCAGGTCGTTCTGGCGAAGGATTTAATCCATGATGCTGAATACTATATCGCGGCGGCACAAAATGTTGAGAGGTGGGCAGCCGATGACAAGGCCACAGCCAAACGTCTCGCAGATATTCGTAAGGCCAATGGTGGAAAACCGCCCAATATTGTTTACATTCTGCTCGATGACCTTGGATATGGCGAAATCGGCACACCCGGCCTGACCCCGTCGCGTGGTTATTCCACTCCGAACATTGATGCCTTTGCCAAACAGGGTATGACTCTGTTGCGTATGTACACCGAGCCATCCTGTACCCCGACCCGGGTGGCCATGATGACAGGGCGTTACCCGGTTCGAACCGGTTTGGTAGAGGCCAAGGCCACAATAGCCGGAGACGGTCTTGCGGGTGAAGAAATTACTCTTGCAGAAGTTTTGCGCGACGCAGGGTATTACACTTCCCATGTTGGCAAGTGGCATATGGGGGATATCGAGGAGGCCTACGCCAATAACCAGGGTTTTATGCACGCTGAATTCCCTATTCATCAACAGGGCCAATTGGCCATTATGTCACCTGAAGCAGTGCAAGCTGATGTTATTCGCGGTTCCGATCCCACCACCCAGCTACAGACCTACACTTTGGATCCTACTTTCGTTACAAACCCCAGCCACATGGTAACGGGTGTCGAAGTACGTGACGGCAAGCTTTATGAAGTAGACCTTGAGGCAGGCGAAGTCTGGACCCAGAAGCACTACCGCGAAATGAACGAGCGTTACCAGCGCAATGTCCTTGACCAGCTGCGCAAGCTTGCTGTACAGGACAAACCATTCTTCCTGAATTACTGGCCACTGTTTCCGCTTACGTTCATACCCAGTGATATCGAAAAAGCGGAAACCATCAATGGTGGAACCGTGGCCCAGTCCATTGTCGAAGTCGATAGATGGATTGGTGAAATCGTGGCCGAAGTGGACCGTCTGGGCATCGCCGACAATACCATCATCATGGTGATGGGCGACAACGGTCCATTTATGCAGTACGCGGGCATCACTGGCGTGTCAGATCGGGTTTACCGTGGTGGCAAAACCGATTCACTTGAAGGTGGCGTTCGTGTAAATGCCTACATTCGTTGGCCTGACGCGATCGAAGCAGGTTCAACGGCTGGTGACATCATTCATGTTTCTGATCTGTTTACCACTTTTGCAAAATTTGCCGGTGCCATGGATGGGGTCCCAACCGACCGGGTGATTGATGGTTTGGACCAGAGCAGTATGATGTTGTTGGGCGACGCGCATGGACGCAGGGATTTCGTTCATATCTATGAAGGTCATTTGTTGAAGGCTGTGGTTAAAAACAAGTACAAGATGCATTTGCCACCGCCGGGTTCCAACCCAATTGCAGCGCATATCTTTGACCTGACCCGCGACCCCCGGGAAGAAAGGCCAATGGATTCCATAAAGTACGGCCCGTGGGCCGGCGGCCAGTTCGCCAACATGATCATGCGTCACATGGCCTACAAGAAGGCCTATCCGGACAGACCATTGCCTCGCGCTATGCCATATACAGGTATCGAAAACCTCAGACCTGAGACCAAGGAGATGTTGCGGGTATTCGCGCTGGGACAACCGGGCATGAAATAGTGTTTGAAGCTGTACCGAATGTGGCCACCCCACTCCGGGTGGCCTTTTCGCTTCCGGGAGTTTTATCCTTCAATTGAAACCATGCATAGTTGTACTCCAAATCGGCTCCTGATTTTAGTGCTGATGTTTGTGCTGGGTGTTTCCCCGGCTTTGGCCCAGGATGATACGGGAGAGCAGCCAGAGGCAAATACCCATCAAAATGAAGATACGAAATCTGTGCAAACGGATGTCGAGGCGCTGCAGGAGAAAAAAGACGAAAACGCAGATCTAAGGGAAGCTGTACTCGAAAACCTGGACCTGAAACAGGTTGCAGATGAATATGATGACGAAGAGACGGACTTGTCGGAGCTGGAAGATGAGCAGCCTCCACAACAGGACGTGGATCCAGCAATTGGTGAAGCTCAGGAAGAATGGTACGACCGTTTTGTACCCTTAATTAAAAGAGTGCAGGACATACCCTACCTGAGCGACAGAGGATGGCTGCATTTTGGGCGGATTGAAATTGAGTACGGTCACTTCTCCAGGTCCGAATTGCTCAGCGGCGATTCGGGCTTCAATTTCCGAAGCTTTCGAACTGGCATTATTAAGCTTTTCGAAAGCGGCACGATCGTTAAGCTTGATATCGATCTGACAGATGGTGATAGTAATTTTACGGATATGTACACCCGTTTTAGCACCAGGTGGGGCTTGTTTACACTGGGTAATCAAAAAATTGCCTTGTCATTGGTCAACCAGACTTCCAGGCTGGCGCGGACTTTTATGGAAGAGCCCCTGCCTGCTGAAGCATTTGGCCTGATACGCAGGCTCGGTGTTGGCTGGGATTTCCACCGTAAAAAAGTGGGTGTCCATCTAACGGCATTTGGTCCCGACCTCAATACCAGAATTGGGAAATTCGGTTATAGCATGAGGATGTACACCAATCCTAAGCGGACGCGTGTAAGCCTGGCACACATTGGTATTTCGGGGGTGCGCGAGGCAATGGATAACGATGCCCGTTTCAGAGCGCGCCCTGAAAGCCGCGTTACCGATACGTTCCTGGTAAACACACGCACAGATGCCGACGTGAAAACGCAATCAATCTACAGTCTGGAAATGGCCGTTGCGCGCAATAACTGGTCAGTTCGTGGTGAGTACTTCTATGCCGCGTGGGAACGGGAAGTCCAAAAAGATACAAATTTTAACGGTTATTACTTGCAGGCTAACTGGGTTCTTACCGGTGAATCCTTCAAATATAAACAAGGCAGATTTCTACGCATCAGACCTGATAGCTCGAAAGGTGCCTGGGAACTTGCCGTACGTTATTCGGCGGTCAACCTGAATGATCAGGATGTCTTCGGTGGAGCTGAGCGAAACGCCACGCTGGCTCTGAACTGGTACAGTCCGGGAAACCAAATGCGTATTCAAACAAACCTGATCAAGGTCAACACTGATGAAGTCGCTGGCGATGAAAGCCCCCTGATTTTTCAGGTGAGGGTACAAATACATTGGTGACCTGCCGACAATTGCGGCGCGTTCAATGAGACCTGCTTACGAATGGCAATGTACAATCAACGAATTGAACGGAAAACTATTGAACGGAGAATTAAAATGGTAAAAGCTGCCTCAGCTCTGTGCACGCTCAGCCTGCTGTTTTTGCTGTCAGTCACGCCTGTGATCTCAGCCCAGACACCAACGCAGGCATCAGTCGAAAGCCTGGTCGAACAATTCATTGAAGCGTTCAATGCGGGCGACTTCGATACGATGTCGGCGTTTTATCAGCACTCGGCGACGACTTCATTCAATGAGCGGCGGACGGAGCAGGAAGACCGTGTCTTGCACCAGCAATTGACCGGCATGCTCGGCACGCTCTCGTTACAGAACATTGAAATACTGGATTCAGAAGGGGTTCGCCTAACTGCCACGGCATCGACCCCCGGTTCTGTGGCGGAATTCCGTTTTAAGCTGGTCGGTGATCCTCCACGTATTGATGGCTTTAGTGTTGGCATCCCGCCGGATGGTAGCAATGATGCGCTAAGCTCAGCAGAAGCTGAACACGCAGCACCCGGTAATGTGCAAGATGATAGCCCATTCGGATTCCTGACATCTGCAAAGGGGGTCTATCAATCACAGGTGCTTGTTCAGTCAGACGGAAGTTTATTACTGGTCTGGGTGCAGAAGGGTTTATATGGTCTCGACCTGTTTGCCGCCCGGATGCAGGAAGATGGTGAATTCTCCCGTCCGGTTCGAGTCAATCAACACAGCCTCAATGGGTATACCGGTGATGAAGCGCGACCGGGTATCGCGCTTGGTGAGGATGGAACGGTGGCCGTCGTGTGGACGGGCGGCAGCATGAACATCATGCTTGCTGTGGGCTCAAATTACGGTGAGGAATTTGAGGCGCCGGTGAAACTCAACCAGGATGACGGGCGGGCTTTCAGGACCATGCCATCTGTCGCTTTGTCGCCTGATGGTACTGCCCATGCCGTGTGGTTGGATCCCCGTTCAGCACCCAAAGGAATGGAGGAGCCTTCCGACCTATACCATGCCAGTGTCAAAAACGGTGTGGTGATCGAGTCAAATCTGACTGAGCGCCAGGCATCTACGGTTTGCGGGTGTTGCCGGCCATACATCGCCATCGATGATAACAACAACTTCGATATTGTATTCCGCAACGCCAGCGAAAACGGCTATCGGGACATATCGCGTATTGGCGGAACAACCGGATCATTGAGTGAGCCGCAGCCAACCAGTCCGCCGATCTGGAAACTGAACGCCTGCCCCTTGGCAGGCCCGATTGTCAGCCAGGGCGGCACGCTTTGGAAAGACGCATCAACCGGTAGTTGGCGAATGTTGTTTTCGACTGATGCCAATGCTGATCCAGCCGAGTTGTTCACCGACCGGGATGACCTTGATCTCATCCGTTCGCCCCGGACGGTCAGTGGCAGGGAGGCCTGGGTGTTGGTAGGCGCCAATCCCAACAGCCTGATCGCCACTTATCATGACGGTGAGTGGCAGGTGGTGCGCGATGATCTGCCCGCCTGGGCAGCAAGCGCGGTTGTCAGCGATGGCCAATTGATAGTAATTGGTAATAAAGGTGGCAAACTGTACACCACGATCCAGACCTTGGAATAAGCCCGGCTTGTTGGCGTGAAACCAACGTGATAGCAGATGAAAGACGAAAAGCACAAATCAACTACGCTCAAGATTGATGGCATGCATTGCGCTTCCTGCCAGGCACCCATTGTGTGCGAGTTGAACAAGCTCCCCGGTGTCAGCGGTATCAGTGTCAATCTGGCGGATCGTGAAGTTTATGTTGAGGGTACTTCGACCGATGATTTATTGATCAAAGCGGTTGCGGACGCCGGTTATGAAGCCAAGATTGACCGAACTGACTCGTACCAGGACACCGACAAGGCCAACCGGGATTATTATCGTCACTTAATTCGCAACACCACGCTGGCACTGGCTGTCGGCATCCCTTTGATGATTTTTGGTTTTTTCGAGATGACCATCGATCCAACCTGGACGCCACTGCGCTGGTTCTGGCTATCAACAGCGGTCGCAACGCTTGCTGTGCTGATAATCGCTGGTCGGCAGTTCTTTATCGGCGCGTGGCAGGCGTTCAAAGCCCATTCTGCCACCATGGATACACTGATTGCACTGGGTACCGGAATGGCGTGGCTGTATTCGACCGTAATTGTGTTGTTCCCGGAACTGGTGCCGGAGATCGCCCGGCACGTCTATTTCGAAGCCGCCGCCATTATTATCGGTCTGATCAACCTGGGACAGGCACTGGAGCAAAAGGCGCGCGGCAGAACTTCACAGGCGATCAGGCGTTTGCTGGACTTACAGGAAAAAACCGCCCGGGTGGTGAGCGATGGAGAGGAAATTGATGTGCCCATTGGGAGCGTCGTCAAGGGTGACATCATACGGGTACGTCCTGGTGAAAAAATCGCCGTTGATGGTTTGGTCGTTGAAGGTCAGACCAATATTGATGAATCCATGTTGACTGGTGAGCCGGTGCCGGTCAAAAAAGCAGATGGTGAGGAAGTCTCTGCCGGCACATTGAACAAGACCGGCAGTATTTTGTATCGTGCCACGCGTGTCGGCGCGGATACGGCACTGGCACAGATTATCAAGATGGTACGCCAGGCACAAAATTCCAAACCACCGATTGGCAAACTGGCCGATAAGATTGCCGGTATTTTTGTGCCTGCCGTGATGTTGATTGCGATTGCGTCGGCCATGGTCTGGTTCAATATCGGTCCGGAGCCCCGGGCAGTTTACGCAATCGTCACCGCAGTGACTGTTTTGATAATTGCCTGTCCCTGTGCATTGGGACTGGCGACACCGATGTCGGTGATGGTGGGGATTGGCAAGGCTGCCGAGGCCGGTGTTTTGATCCGCAATGGCGATGCACTGCAAACCGCCAGCCAGCTAACCACGATGGTGCTTGATAAAACCGGCACGATTACCGCCGGGCGTCCGGAAGTGGTAGAAGTTATTGCCTTTGGTGACAAAACTCAAAGCGCCGTGCTTGCATTGGCTGCCAGCCTGGAACAGGGCTCTGAACACCCGTTGGCACAGGCGATCATCAATGCAGCTAAACAACGGCAGGCGGAACTACCAGCGGCAGAGGCCTTTGAGGCCATTGCAGGCCATGGCGTCAGGGGCAGGGTGGACAACAGCGAAATCTTGTTTGGCAACCACAAATTGATGCAGAAATTTTCGGTTTTGCTCGACTCTCACTCACTTAAAACCAGCGAACAGATGGCAGAAAAAGCCTGGACACCCATGTTCCTCGCTGCGGACGGCCAACTAACTGCAATCATTGCTGTTGCGGACCCGATCAAGGAAGATTCAGTCGAGGCGATCAAGCGTTTGCAAGCCGATGGGCTGGAAGTCGTCATGCTGACCGGTGACAACAAACGCACCGCAGAAGCGGTCGCGAGGCAGGTAGGCATCGTCGAAATTCGTGCAGAAGTCCTCCCGGATGACAAAAAAAACCTGGTTGCCGATTTGCAACAACAAGGTGAGCGTGTTGGCATGGTCGGCGATGGTATTAACGATGCGCCTGCATTGGCGCTGGCAGATGTCGGTTTCGCGATTGGCACCGGCACCGATGTGGCCATTGAAAGTGCAGATATCACTTTGATGCGCGGTTCCCTGCACGGCGTAGCCGATGCCATTGAAGTTTCCCGTGCGACCTTGCGCAACATCAGGCAAAACCTGTTTGGCGCGTTCTTCTATAACGCAGCCGGAATCCCGTTTGCCGCTGGTGTGCTTTACCCGTTCATCGGTGTATTGCTTAACCCCATTATTGCTGGCGCTGCGATGGCTTTTTCATCCGTGACCGTGGTCAGTAATGCCAACCGCCTGCGGTTTTTCAAGTTTGGCAGTGATTCATCATGAGCGGGCTAGTCAACATGGGTGGTCTTGCACTAATGGCTGCCGTGATCTGGTGGTTCTGGCTGGCAGGTAAACGCAAGGCTGTAAAGGCCAGTGACGGAATTATTGAAATCCAGGTTGCCAATGGTGTGTACACACCTGACCGGGTGGCAATTCCTGCTGGCAAGGCGGTGACATTCCGGTTTATCCGTGAAGATCCGACGGCATGTGCCGAGGTGGTGAAGTTTGACGGTCTGGGCATAAGCCGGGAACTGCCTTTGAACAAAGCTGTGGACCTGTCTATCCGTTACGATGAGCCGGGCGAGTACGCATTTACCTGCCAGATGGGCATGTACCGGGGTCAGGTAGTTGTCAGCTAACCGCCAAAGAGAGTCAGAGAGTGTTCTGACCCCACTTCCCTTTTTAGTGTAAGCATGTATAAATCATCCGCATGAATAAATCATTTCTTGCCAGGTCACTGCACAAATGGATTGGTCTTTTTGTGGGTGTGCAGGTACTGATCTGGCTGGGCACCGGTTTATACATGGTGGTTCTTGACCTGGATTTTATCCATGGCGACCCGTTGGTCAAAAATTCGCCACAAACCCTGACGGTACCCGAATCTGGGCTGATTTCGATCGCAAGCTTGCGGCAACAATATCCCAAAGCAACATCCATAGGCTTGCGACCGATAATGGGGAACACCTTCTTTACCGTAAGCGTTGGCGGGAACAGGCATTTGCTCGACCCGCAAAGCGGTGAAGTCGTTTCGCCACTGGATAAAAAAACTGCAACGGAAATCGCAGTTTTTCATTTTAACGGTGATGGTCCGGTGCGAAATGTCGAACTGATAACGGAAAATCCCCCTTCAGAAATCGGCGCAAGACCGCTGCCAATTTGGCGGATAGATTTTGACGACTGGTATAACACCAGCTTTTATATCAACCCGGATACCGGCGCGTTGTCGACACGCCGCCACACGTACTGGCGTCTGTTCGATATCTTTTTCATGTTGCATATCATGGATTACACCGAGCGCACTGATGCCCACAACCTGCTGCTCAAGGTGGCTCAGTTTACCGGCACAGGCTTTGCGATCACCGGTTTGTGGTTGTTGTTCTACAGCTTCAAACGTCGCCGCAAGACGGTCGTTAAATGATGCAATTCCTAAAAAAAGTGCACAAATGGGTCGGTCTACTGATCGGCATCCAGATATTTCTGTGGCTGCTCAGCGGCTTGATGATGAGCATGCTGGACCCGGTAAAAGTCAGTGGTAAACAATGGTCGAGACCGGTCGCGCATGAACCATTGGTGTTGCCGCCCGGTGCTTTACTGGGCGCGCGGGAGTTGGCCGCAGAACACCTGTCAGGTGCAGAGAGTATCCGCTTATTGATGCACAAGGGTCAGCCGGTTTACCGCATCACTCGAGGAGATTTCACCACGCTGATCAGCGCCACCGATGGTTCGGTTCTTGTCTACGATAGAGCAGATGCCGAAGGATTGGCACTGGCTGATTACATCGGTAATGGTGAGATATCGTCGGTTGAAAGCGGCCTCGCGCCGGACCTGGAAACGCGTAATCACAGCGGCCAGTACTGGCGGGTCAATTTCTCTGATTTTGTAAGCACGGCGCTGTATATCTCCGCATCCACCGGCGAGATCCTTGTAAGACGCAATACCTATTGGCGAGTTTTTGATGTGTTCTGGATGTTGCATATCATGGATTACACCGGACGCGTCGATTTTAATAACACGCTGATAATTATTGTCGCGCTGATCGCAATCTGGCTTGGTATCAGCGGCTTTATCCTGTTGTTTGGCAGTTTCAGATGGCGCGATTTCAATTTCCTTGGCAAGCTACGTCATCGTGGCGAAGTGTTGGTGACGCTAATTGACCCGGCGATCAGCACGCCCCAGCAGGTCAAACTCAAACACGGCGGAAATCTGTTTCTGTCGCTGGCTGCCAACAATGTAACGCTGCCTTCAAATTGTGGCGGTGGCGGCAGTTGCGGTCTGTGCCTGGTACAACTGGAATCTTCCGGCTTGCCTGCGCCCAACGCGGCTGAAAAAAGCCATATTCCGCAACACTTGCTGGATGAAGGTTACCGGCTTGCGTGTCAATATGAGGTTGATCACAGCATTACCCTTCGCCTCGCCGAAGGCACCATTGCTTCGCACGCAATTACGGCCAGGGTCAAAACAACCCGTTTCCTGACACCGCTTATCAAAGAGGTCTTGCTGGAAAGTGAGCAGCCTATAGAATACGCGGCCGGCAGTTTCTTCCAGGTCAATATCCCGGCCCGGAGCAGTGCTGAAGCACCCACACGGCGCGCTTACTCGGCCGCTAACTACGCCGGAGAAATCGAAAATTCCCTGTTGCTCAATGTACGGTCCCAGCCACCCCCGGCCAATACGCCAGACGCCCCTGCCGGTGTCGGTTCTTCGTGGGTACATTCCTTGCAGCAAGGTGATACGGTTGTGCTGTCGGGCCCATACGGCCATTTCCATGCGCAGGATACACAACGGGAAATGATATTTATTGGCGGTGGTGCCGGCATGGGCCCGTTACGCTCTATCATGCTGGAGCAACTTTTGGTCAGAGGCAGTCAACGACGTATCAGTTTCTGGTATGGCGCACGCAATCGCGGCGAGTTGTTCTATACGGATACTTTTGAGCAGTTGGCCACGGAGCACAAGAATTTTAGCTGGAACGTGGCTTTGTCTGGCCCCGCACCCGATGATCAATGGCAGGGGCCAACCGGCTTTATCCACCAGGTCGCGCTGGACAACTATCTTTCAGGGCACCCTGACATCAATGCGTGTGAGTTTTACATTTGCGGTCCGCCCGTCATGTTAATGGCGACGCTGGAAATGCTGGCGGAGTTGGGCGTCAGCCCTGACGCGATCCGTTATGATGACTTCGGGAACTAGCCCGGTTTTTCAATATTCACTCTCTATCCTCAGGTAAGACTAAAAGACGTTCGCTTCGCCAAACCCGTGCAATGTGGATTTTTGACTTTTCCCTCAAATAAACAATCCGGAAAGGCGGGTGAATAATCTCTCTTATATTCTGAGCATCAAACTCCGGAACAACGCGACCAATATCTGGATGGTCTATCAAGGTTTCGATACGACCAATAATGTCAGCTACAAACTTATCTCCAACGTGAGACGCCAACTGATCTTCGTAGTACTGAATAATTACTTGTAGATCGCTCAAAGCTGAATCAGCAAAAAATATCTTCACTTACTAATTCCCAATTTCCTCTTTACGTCCTCAAGAGCCGTCACGTTTCCATCTCCAATCTCCACTAACCCTCGAGCAACGGCCTTCATGAATTGAATTTCTTCTTGTTGGTTTTCAAATTCTTCAAGCCCCTGAACTACTGCTACCCCTCGGCCCCGGCTGGTAAGCAAAATGGGACGTCGGGTATCTTTAGTTCTATTTACAATTTTGCCTGGATTAACCTTCAAATCCGAAAGAGGGACAACATCTTCTGAAAATTTTATTTGCATCGTCTGGTCCATAAGCGCTTTTAACAGACCTGATTATAGCGCCTGTTAACAGGTGCTGCTAACGCATTGACTCATATTTAATGTAACCGAAAGGAGAAGTAGTTCAGCTTCGTTGACTCATATTACATGTAACCGAAATTCGAGGGTTGTAATATGGGCCAGAAATCAGCCCCAACGTGATTCTTCGGGCAACAGGGCTTTCAGTTTGTCATTGTGCGGAACTGGGGCATGAAACATCCAGAATAAAAGCACTTCTATCCTTGTACTGCACTACTGCTTCTGCCCCATTCCCACTGATAGTTGAAGCAAATTATCTTTCATAACCATGAAATAGTCGCCTTGATCCGGCTGATTACCAGCGGGGCTGAAAGTCACCGAGCGAACGCCCATATGGACTAGCTTCTCACGTACGGTATCCAATGGAGTTGCTTCCCAGATCATCAGTTTTGCGGGATGTTCCCGAAGCAGATTGCCAAGGTCTATCCAGTCCCTGGTACCCGGTTCAGTTTCCGGCTCCCAGTGAAGGCTGCGGGCATTTAGCCCATAGCGCTTTTGTAGATATTGGTAGATCGGGTGCGAAAAGACCAATGGCTGATTTTTCAAGTTTGTAAATACCTGTTCAAACGAACCGTCAAGCTCATCCAGCCTTTTTTCGAGCAGCGCCAGTCGCGTCTCGAAAGCCTCCGCCTGTGCCGGAACCAACGCCGACAATCCACGCGCTATCGCCCCCGCCTGCTCAATGGCAATTTGCGGATCGAGCCAGGTGGTAAATGCGATGCTTTCGTGAGAGTGCTCACCCTCCGGGCCATGTTGATGCAGGGTCGCACTTTCAATCGGCAACAACAGGTCCTGAATATCTTCTGTGGTATCGAGCAGGCGGTCGGTATCCAGGCTTGTAAATGCCAGCCACGATTCATAGCCGGCGCCATTAATCACGATCAAATCGGCTGCCTGTAGCTGTGGGATATCAGCAGCACCCGGAACCCACATGGCAGGGTCACCATCGATATCCGGCATCTGTACGTTCACCACATCACCGGCGATTTCGCTGGCAAAATAATACAGGGGATAGTTGCTGGTTAGCACCAGGGGCTTTGATACATGATCATCCAGACGTGAACCATCCGTAACTTGTTCTTCACAGGCACCGAGGAGGATTAAAACCGACCAAAACAACAATTTCTTCATCATCGTTCTACAGTGCCACCAGTGAGAGCAGGAATTCAGTGGCGTAATGCCGGGTTACCCAGCTCAAAATAGCAGTCATCACCAGGCTGCCAAGAAGAACAAAACCAATCTCCGATGCGATCAGTGTGGCCACAAAGCCGCGCGAGGCTCCCATGCGTTTTAAAGTCATAAACTCACCACGGCGTAATTGCTGGGACAACAGGAACACCAGCGTCACCACTGCAATGGTCGCCAAACTCAGCATCATCAGCCCGAGGATGATGTAGTTCTGAATGGTGAATACGGTCTCCAGCAGACCATCCAGAACCTCACCCGGTACCAGCACCTGGTAACCCGATTCGTGGTTTTGATAACGGCCACGTAACAGCGTTGCACTTTTGTCATCGGGTGGCACGATAATGACCGCGCTCAATGGGAATCCACTGGTGTCGCCATGAAAATGAAAATCCCGAATATTTTCAGCCGTTATTTCATTAAATTGTTTCAATGCAGCGTTGGCTGTGATCGTGCCCTGGGCACGACTGAGCACGGAACCGCTGGATTTACCCTGCGCAAGGTCCTCGTGGCCATGCCCCAGGCCCTGTATCACCCAGGCCGTGCGAACGTCCACAAAAACTGCATCATCATCGGGTGAGCCGGAACGTGCCAGCACACCGACTACCCGCATTTTCAGCGGGTAAACCCCGGCCAGGTCAAATACTGTCTCTGGCGATGACACCAGGTTGTTCCCGGGGCCAATACCCTGCTCGCTGGCAACGTTGGCACCCACCACGGCTTCGCCCAGCAGACCCATCATGCGGCCATCGGCCAACTGAAGATTGCGAAACTCGAAGTAATCCAGGCTGGTACCGACAATTGGCGCACCACGGGACCGAAACCGGGTGTAAAGCGGGATACCGTCGGCGAGGCCGGAATCCTCAACGTCGTCGAGTGCTGAATAAGGCAGCTGCGGTGGCTGTTCGGCATGGAAATACAAGGAATTGAGAACCAGTTCAAGCTCCCCGCCGCGTTCGCCCAGCAATAGCGGTGTTGCCTGCGCCCGCGCCGTCAGGGCCGTGGCACTGTCTGCCACCAGCAAACGAGTCGCTGTCGGCAGAAACATCATCAATGAAACGGAGGCCAGCAGCACCAGCGACTTTAAGCGGTGGTAACGCAAATAACGCCAGCCCAGGAAGAATGCGCCTGTCATTTGCTGTCTACCAGTTCAGCAAAATCTATCACCCGCTCAAAGGCGTCCAGCATACTGTGGTCGTGGGTAACCATCATTAACATGCTGTCATGCTGTCTGGCCTGGCTTATCAACAATTCAACTACTTTTTGCTTGTTGTCCTGGTCCAGGTTTCCGGTGGGCTCATCGGCCAGCAATAGCGCAGGGCGATTGAACATAGCACGGCACACCGCTACCCTCTGGCGTTCGCCGTGGGATAGTTCGCCCGGCATTTTATCAGCCTTGTCCTGTAATCCTACCGATGCCAGTAAGGACTGTATCCGTTGTTGCGCATCAGAGCTCTTTCTGCCATCCGGATCGATCAAACGTGGCAACAGGATGTTTTCGGCGACCGACAGGTATTCCAGCAGCTCAAAGGCCTGGAAAACCTGTCCGACCTGGTCAATCCGGAACCGCCGTCTCGCGCCTTCGGTCATGTTGTGCAGACGCTGCCCGGCAACGTCGATTTCACCCGAGCGGGCAACAAAGGTCCCGGCCACCAGGTTAAGCAATGTGGTTTTACCCGAACCGGAAGGGCCGACAATGGCGACGCATTCACCTGCTGCGATATCCAATCGTGGAATATGCATGTGAAAGCCGCCGGCAGAGGCATAGCTGAACTTCAAATTCGAAATCTGAATACCAGACATTGGCTAAAGTCTTTCCTCTTCGAGGATATCCAGTCCGGTTAATTTCCAGGTACCGTCAATATCCCGCAGTGTCAGCCTGGCGTGATAGGCATTGGTGCGCTGATGAATGTGGCCCCAGTGTCCGACCGAACCAGCTACATTCCAGCGCGCCTCGACCAGCAGGCCGTCATCATTCTCACCGACCTGACGGGCTTCCAGCATTTCGATATTTTTCACTTTTACGTGTGCACCACCCTGGCTGGCCAACTCCAGTCCTTTGCGGGTCTCCAGGTAAACATCATTCAGCAAGTCACCGGTTACGCTGTTGGCCAGTACATCATAAATCTGTTCTTCGTCGCGGTAGTCAAAGGCACGGTAAACATTGTGCAAAAGCCCGCCTGTGAGTTCCCGTAACCGCGTCTCGTCCATTCTTACCTCGGTCCAGGTCTTCATTGACCATGCAGCCATCGCGGTTGCAGCAACGAACATCACCGCGGCACCAGTTTGAAATTTGCGTTGATCCTGAAATGCCCGAAACACAAAAAACAACGCCAAAGCTGCTATCACACCAAAAACCCACTGCCCCCAGCGCGCAAGGGCCTGCACCACGGTCGGTGGGCGACGAATATCGGTCAGCGTCGGTAACTCCGGGAACTTGAGGAAGTTTTCCCACCTTAAAATATGAAAATCCGGCTCCAGGAACGATGGCAGTGGTCCAGCCTGATCAACTGCGGACACCGGTACCAATTGCATGCGCTCCGTGAACAAATCCCACACCATCTCAACTTCCTGTGGCAAACCCTGCGTTGGAACCACGTAGATCACCCCAACAGTCGCCGGCAATAAGGGAATATCCTGTCCATCAACGACCACACTGCTGCGCAGCGTACGCCCGAGGAAATTCACCCTGTCAACAGTAGCTTCCACGGGCTGACCATCAATGGTCAGCGGGAAGTATTCTGCCAGGTAATCGACGATACCCTGCTTAACAGCATCCTGCATTTCCGCTGTGATGGTTTCCACGCCTTCCAGACCCAGATCATAACGACGCTGAATATCTGCCGGGCGTACGATGATTTCCTTGCGCACCTCAAAGGGTTCGACATAGATAAAACCGGCCATGGGGGAAAAATACTTGCGCCGCAACTGTCGTTGCGTGAAGTGTGAGTACCAGGGATCCTCCCAGTCGAAACTGACCGTGTAACCATTGCTAAGAAACCGGAAATCATTAACTGCCACACCCTTGTGATAAAGCACAAAGCCGATACTCGCCAAACCTGTTTCACGTGGCGCTGCCAGGGTCAGACTTTCGGGCTGTTGTTCAAAAGGGAAAAGCAATGTTGCCAGTATCACTACTTCTGGTTCCTGACCGTCTTCGGGCAGAGGCTCCCCTGTCACAGCGTCGCGTTTTGCCCTGGTACCGGGACCCATTTTTAAAATGGTGCCTTGCATCGGGGTTGTACCGGTATAAATGGCAAGGTCACGCCCGAAAAACAGGTCAAGACGGTCCTCAACCGACATCGCAGGGTAGTCCATCTGGCTGTAGATCGACTCCGGCAGAATATTGCGAAACGATGCCAGGTCCTGCATGCCAATTTCAAGCTCAACCCTGACATGATCATCTTCCACAAAATATTCAACAATTGTATTTGCAAACATGGCTTGTGAAACGACAATTGCATCCGCACGCACCGGTGTCGGTAGCAAGGCGAATACAAAGAAGAACATCAGGTGTAATCGAATTATCTTAGTCACTGTGAGAATTTGAGCCTTGTCTTTTTAGAGGTGCGACAAGCTTAGGTTATCACCCCTGGTGTGTACATTACCCTTTATAGACTTTTTGTGACTATTAGTTGTCTTTACCTTCCTCGTCCGCCGGGTAAGGAAACTCACGTCCCAGAGTTTCGCTTGCCTCCGCATAGAAACTCCGAAGCGCTTTGTTTGGCTGTCTAAAGAGGCGCCTTGGTGAGCCGGGATTCGCCTGTCATATCCTCGATACGAAGGATTCCAATGCGGCCTAAAAAAATCCTCCACAGTCCTTACCATTTTGCTATTTTCGACGCGAATAACAATTATATTAAAAGGGAGCTGACAAAAAATAACGTTCAGTAGCCTCTAATTAATTTGATGCCAGCCTGGCGCGGCTAGTAGCTGGCGTTACGTTTGTGCGGGATCATCGTGATCTCGGCGCCCAGCAAGGAGGAGTTCAATGATTTCAGGTGCATATTACAGAAATTTCATGCTGGCAATGGTCACCTTAGTTTTCCATTGGAAATATCAACACCGCACATGCGATCGGCAGCAATTCGACGGATGGAGAATGGGAATACATACTCGCCCCTATGTTTCTTTGGGCGCAGGGTATGGAGGGTACTTCTCAAATTGGGCCGGTAACGGCGCCGCTGGATATTGCGTTCAAGGATGCACTTAGCAATCTGGAATTTACTTTTACCGACCATTTTGAAATGAAGCGGGACAAATTGACACTGTTCGGAGAGTACCAGTTTATCAACCTGGGTCCAGAGGCGGAGGGTCCGATGGGCGTTCAGCTGGATATTGGCTTCAAGGACACCATCGCGGAGTTGGGCGCCGGTTACTGGCTTTTTGGCACTGAAAAAACCAATTGGGAAATTCTCGGCGGTGCACGATATACAAAGCAAACGCTTGATGTATCTGTCTAAGATGGACCGCACCTGCTCAATGCTAGTGATGACTGGTGGGTGGGTTTTTTGGGTGGCCGCATGTCAGCAGCGCTCTCAGAAAACTGGACCTTCATCGGTCGTGCAGACTACGGCGTTGGTTCGGGAGACACCAACCGCATCTGGAATCTGAGCGCCATGTTTGACTACCGTTTCAAGAACTGGGGTTCAGCGTTTTTCGGTTATAAATATATGAATTACGACTATGACAACGGTATCAGGGGACTTGAGCACTACGCCTACGACGCAACGCAACAGGGGCCGTTGATCGGACTGGCTATTCATTGGTAGTTGCTCATGACTTTTGAATAGTGGAGATATCGTCTAGCATCACTACCATGGAAAGAACCGAGAAGCAACAAACCGGACTGAGCCGGGAAAAGTGGCTTGATATAGCCATTGAAACCTTGAGCTTAAAAAGTAAAAGCAAGTTCAGTCTGGAATCCCTGATTAAGGCAATGCCGGTGACCAAGGGCAGCTTTTACTGGCACTTCAAGGACCGCGCCGAATTTTTATTTGCATTGGTGGATTATTGGAGTCGCCACGATACAACAATCGCGATCAAGGCACTTGAGTCACTACCCAGGGCCGTATCCGCTTCGCAGAAACTGTGGAAGCTGATGTGCGTGATCTATGAACTGAACCTCACCGCCCACGAAATTACGATCCGATCGCTTGTGCAGGAGTTTCCAGAATTGGAGCAGCCATTCGCAAAGGTTTATCGAAATCGATATAACACAGTGCGTCAGATTTTCTCCGAGTTGGGTTTTGAGGGTGAAGATCTGGAAATGCGCACTCTCTTGTTTACCAGTTCGGCTGCCCATGATCAACTCATGTTTCTGGAATTTTCCGATGAAGATTATGTGCGCCAATTGAAATTGCGTCACGATTTTTTTGTCCGGCCCTGAATACAAATGCTGTACAAACAGTGATTGATAATCTAACCCTGCCGCACCTGAACGTACTTGCCCATCTGGATGACAACGCATCGTCTGTAGCAACGCGAGCGGGCGATTGTTAATCCATTTAATAAACCAAATAAAACAAATCATGCTTTTGTATACTAAATGTTTTATGCAGACTATTAAGTTATGCTGATCTACGGGATCAGGAGTATTAATTAAAACCATCTTCACATAGGGAGTGCAAGGTATGAGTGCAAGAAGTCAATTGAACACTTTGTTGGTAACCCACTTATGTTTTTTGATTGTTGCAGGTCAGGCGCTGGCCGACACGGGAATGATGCCGGGAAAGCAAAACGAAAGCGCTTTGAGTGAGTTCAACCTGGTTGAAACTCTTTACCCGGAGATTATGCCGAACAACCTGGATCCCTTCAATTCTGAACCTATAGGCAAGCCCTGGCTACTGGCACAAGCCGAGGCAGGTGGTGAGGCAGGTGGTGAGGCAGGTGGTGAGGCAGGCGGGCCCATGGACCCGAAGTGCGTCGCTTTCAGTGCCGACCCCGATGCTGATCTCGGCGAAGTCATGAAGGCCGGCTGCAAGCCCACCCTGTCCCAGATGTCAGCGCTAATGGACAACCCCCTGGGTAATGTGGCGATGCTGTTCACGCAGTTCGACTTCTATGTCAAGAAAGATCCGGCAACAGGACGCGAGGACACTCAGTACAATTACATGGGCATTGCGCAGTTT
>Ga0114950_10000603_pt1 | contig 25097 bp, 24 predicted proteins | sample N075metaG_FD_83503 | JGI IMG/M metagenome (GOLD analysis project Ga0114950, IMG submission 83503) | Deep subsurface microbial communities from Kermadec Trench to uncover new lineages of life (NeLLi) - N075 metaG | ecosystem: Environmental > Aquatic > Marine > Ocean trench > Sediment | place... | reverse complement strand
GGCATTTTTGCGGATAGTCGCCAGCACATCGCGCAGGCAGTCTACGCCCTGTTCAGCGGGCACCGTGTATTCCATCTCCGCAAAGCGCACCACCCGCGGGTGCGCCAGTACTGCGTAGGAAGGGCCGATGCGATGTTTGGCATCGCCGTAGGCAAAATCCAGGGCATGGTTATACACAAAGTCCTTGATGCCCGGAATTTTTCGGGTGAACTCAAAGGCCTCACGCAATTCATTCACCGCGTAGGGGTCATCTTCGATAAGGTCCTGCTCCTCGGGCCCCGCCTCATTGGTGACGATCACGATAGTGCGGTCAGAATTGGGCAGCGGAAACAATTCAAACTGTTGGTTGTCGCGGGCCATGCTGGGAATATCTTCCATTACACTGTCCGTGTGAGCCAACCATTCCTGCTGGTGCAGGCGATGCTTCTCCCGGTTCTGAAAGCGCATGCGCGTAATAACTCCCATTGAACCCAACGAGACTATGCCACTGCGCAGCAGCTCTGAATTGTTGTTTTCATCACAGTCGATAACATCACCACCGGAGGTCAGCAGGCGCATACCCTTGACGAAGGAGGACATGGAGCCCAGCTCCTTGCCGGTGCCATGGGTAGAGGTGGCAATGGCGCCACCCAGGCTCTGGTAGTTAATATCAGACATATTCTGGATGGCCTGCCCCACCTCTTCCAGCATAGGCCCAAACAGAAATAACTTGGTGCCCGCCCATACCTCACACTGCAGTGTCTCGGGATCGTCACTGATCAGGCCCATTAGCCCGTCCAGGGTAATCATGGTGCCATCGGTGGGCACCAGGCCGGCCCAGGAATGGCCACTGCCAATGGGCCGCACCGTGCCGGTGGAGGTTTTCAGCAAATCGATAATCGCCTGCTCTGATTCAGGCGCGGTAATGTTTTTGGGCTCACTGGAGAGGTTGCCAGCCCAGTTTTTCCAGGTGAATTTGCGGGTCGATTGCGCCAGGACGCGCAGGGGATTAAGAGAAAGCACACCGGCCACTGCCACGGCGGCCCGCAGCAGTTTACGTCTGGTCCAGTTTTCCATAACGGTGTTCTCCCTCTGAGAGGGCCAATCATACCCCTTCACTAGGCGACCACCAGCAAGTATATTAGACGTGCTTAATAGGAGAGCGGGAGAGGCACATGTCAGCAGACGGATGGGAAGTTGTCGATGTCAACGAGGTAAAAAAGAGGCTCAAGGGCGAGGCCGTGGAATATCTGGAATTTCTCAACGTGCCCACGCTGAGCTGTGGGCTCTACCACCTTGCCGCCGGCAGCAAAGATATGCAGGCCCCTCACGACGAAGACGAGGTATATTTTGTGCTGGAAGGCAAAGCCCGCATGCATCTTGGCGAAGAAGAACGTGAGGTAACACCGGGTTCTCTGCTGTACGTAAAAGCGGCAACCGAGCACGATTTTTTTGAAATCGAGGAAGATATGCTGCTGCTGGTACTATTTGCCTCAGGCATCCCGCGCTAAACAGACCTCAGGCAGGCAGCTCCACACTCACCGTACCGGTAACGTGATCACCGAGTCGATTGCTGCCTCGAATCTCTACATCAACCGTGCCTTTCTCGATCGCCACCACTGCGCCGGTGAAGGTCATGCGATCACCCGGAAAATTAGGCGCGCCCAGCCGAATTGATACCGACTTGAGGCGGGCGCGACTGCCGGCCCAATCGGTGACGTAGCGCCCCACCAGGCCATTGGTAGTGAGAATATTCATAAAAATATCAGGGGTTCCGGCAGCCTGGGCGGCATCCTTGTCGTGGTGCACGTCCTGAAAATCCCGACTGGCAATAGCGCCGGCCACAATCAATTTGCTGCTTACCTCAATTACCAGCTCTGGTAGTTGATCTCCACAGCTGAGCTCACTGGCAACAAGTTCACTCACCGCCCTGCTCTCCGTCCTGTTCTCCGCTCTTGTAGATCAACAAACGGAAGCTCATGGTGCCCACTATTTCATCGCGCTGGTTGTAATAGGTGGAGAGTTCTTCCAAAAAATAACCCTCTCCCAGGGCGGTAGTTTTGAGATCCGATATCGATTCACAGCGTGAGCTAAAGTAAATGCGATCACCCTCTTGCAGGTAGCGCAGGTATTTCTGTTCACAGTTTACCGCCACGACTCCAACGTACCCGGCCGCCACCAATACGTCACGCACCGCGAACTGGCCCCCCTCGGAGGAGCCCGGTGCATACTTGCCGCCATAACCGGGCATGCCCCACACCTGCAACATGGTGGGTGGTGCGACACTCCCATCGCTATACAGTGGATTGCGATCTCCCATTACCTCGCACCAGTGCCGAATCATGGGGGCATTGACCGCATCCCAGGCCAGGAAAGGACCCGATTCCAGCCCGACATAGCGCTGCAGGTTCAGTTCAGGAATCAAACAAGCCTACATCCAGCTTGCGATGTTCATCGTTGGGCTGATCAAAATCCTGGATGTGGTAAGCACCGTTCAATTCGCTGTGATACTCACCGGCTTTGGCGCTCTCATCATAGAACTGTGAATACCACTTGCGCACCGTGCGAAAGGGACCATCCCGTTTCATTTGCATAATTTTCAGGGCCGGGCGCTTGTGGGCCCACACATCAAAGTCCGCCGAGAAGGCCAACAGGGCACCGGCCTGGATTTCCCTGGCGGCGGCAATATCTGCTTCCGTGTGAGGCAGGTTCTGGGCCTGGGCCAGGGCTGCGTGCCAGACCTTGCTAACCCCGTCATCAATCGGGGTATTGGCGATCAATTCGAAGGTGAGTACATCACCAAACTCCTGCTTGGACAGCAGTATGCCCGGACCGGTATACCAGGTCGTGGTTCTCAGGTAAGCCTCATAGGTATGGTGATAGCCACCCTGGCGCTGAATGCAGATATGGTCCTTGAATTCATTCTCAAAATACTCGCAGGGTGCGCCGTGGGTGGGCCCCAGGTGCTGTGCATCGGCCATATTGTCGATAATTTCCTGACCGTGTATTCCCAGCTCACCGAGATGATCCAACTGCCAGTGCACCCAGTTGGGCTGATCCCATTCGTTTAGGAACGGTGGCTCATACTGTGGTTCGCCGCCATCCGGGTCGAACCACATCATCACGCAACCCATGACCTCGCGTACTTCATAAGACTTGATAGCGACGGACTTCGGACAGGGGCCATCGTGGTAGGGAATATCGTCAAGCTGGCCATCGGGGCCGTAACGCCAACCGTGGTAGGGACAGCGAATCGAATCGCCCTCTATCTGCTTGCCATCGGCGACGATAAAGGAGCTGCGACTGGCGGTAAGATGTGTTCCCATGTGCGCGCAATAGGCGTCTAGCATAACCACCCTGCCACTCTCGCCGCGGTACATGGCAAAGTCCTGGCCAAAAAAGCGCACCGCCAACGGTTGCTCGTCCAGCTCCCTGCTCTCTGCCACGATAAACCAGCCACGCGGAAAGGTGTGTGGACCCAGGTTGTATTCAGCCGCTTTGGCCATAGTATTCTCCAGCAATTCGGTACAAGTATCAGGTGGTAATTATGGGCGCTACAGTGGCAACTCGCCAAACCGGGCAGTAGCCATAACTAAACCAATCCTATATTCAGCTAGTCGCGGAAATTGGTGAACTGTAGCGGCAAATCCAGGTCCAGCTCACGCAACATGGCCATGGCCGCCTGCAAATCATCGCGTTTCTTACCGGTAACACGCACCTGCTCACCCTGTACCTGTGCCTGCACTTTCATCTTGGTATCCTTGATGGACTTGGTAATCTTCCTGCAGGTATCACTGGGCAGGCCGTGCCGTAGTTCAACCACCTGCTTGACCTGTTTACCTGAGAGCACCACATCACCCAGCTCCATGGCCTTGGGATCCAGGTCGCACTTGATCAACGCGCTGCGCAGCATATCCACCATTTGCTCCACCTGGAATTCGGCATCGGCGGTAATCACCACCTTGCGCTCCTCGCGCTCAAAAGAAGCACCTACACCCTTAAAATCAAAGCGATTGGCAATAATGCGCCCGGACTGGTCGACGGCATTGGTGAGTTGGTGCAGATCAACTTCTGAAACAATATCGAAGGAGGGCATAGGGGTTCCCGTTAACAAAAAAATAAGGTGTGTATCATAACACCCACGGCCGAATGAATTCGGCCCTACGCGCGAACGTGGATACTCTAGCAATGCAACAAACATGGCACATACTGGGCGCAGGCGCGATCGGCAGCCTGCTGGCAGGCAAGCTGCAGGCAGCGGGTTTAGAAGCCTGCCTGTTAAATCGCCCGGGACACGGTCGTTGTTTGGAACAGCTGCCACCACATTCCATCGAGTGGCTGTTTATAACAACCAAAGCCCACCAGGCGCTGCAGGCATGGCAGCAGGCACAGCCATACCTGGCGCAGAACGCTATCGTTATTTTGATGCATAACGGCATGGGCGTGGCTGAGCAAATCCAGCAACTGGATCCGCTTGCCGCACTGTATTTGGGCACCACCACCGAAGCGGCACACTTTGACAGCGCCGGCAAGCTGATTCACGCCGGCGTCGGCGAAACCAGCATTGGTGGTGGCGGTCACCCGCATGCGCCGCCATGGTTTGCCGCTCTGGCCAGCAGCGAGGAGCGCTTTATCTGGGCAGCGGACATCGAAGCCAGCCTGTGGCGCAAACTGGTGATTAACTGCGCCATCAATCCCCTCACTGCAATCAATAATTGCAACAATGGCGTACTGGCCAGCGACCCTGAACTGCATCGGCAAGTGCTTGAGGTATGCGAAGAACTGGCCGCTATCACCGTCGCCCGTGGCTACCCACAATTTGCACAGCAAGTCATCACGCAGGCTTTTGACGTTATAAAAGCCACCGCCGCCAACCAGTCTTCGATGCTGCTCGATGTGCGCGGGCAGCGGGTGAGCGAGAACGAATACATCAGCGGCTACCTGGTGCGCGAGGCAAACCGACTTGATGTGCCCAGCCCCGCCAACCGGCTATTGTTTGAAAAAATGCGCGAAATCGACCGCGTAAATGCCGGAGCCCAGCCATGATTACTACCTTTTTAATCATCTTTGCCCTGGCCAACGTGGCGGGCTTGTTATGGGCCGAAGTCTCCGGCAGGAAGAGCTGGCGATGGTTGTTCAAACCACTGGCAGCCGCCTGTTTTATCGGTCTGGCGCTGCAGGCCGGCGCACTGGATAGCAATTATGGCCGCTGGTTATTAATGGGGCTGGTGTTGTGCTGGTTTGGCGATGTGTTCCTGATTCCCAACAATGACAAGACCTTCCTGGCCGGGCTGAGCAGTTTTTTGCTCGGGCATTTGTTGTATGCCGCCAGTTTTTTGCAATTGGCCGTCAATCAGCAGGTGTTGCTGGTGGCCGTTGTCCCGGTGGCGGTGTTCCTGGTCTTAACCCTGCGCTGGTTGTGGCCACATGTTGGCAATGATATGCGACTGCCGGTGCTCGCCTACATGCTTGTTATAGGCGGTATGTTACTAACCGCTACCGCCACCTGGGGTGTTGCCGCTGCCCCATTGATTATCACCGGTGCCTGGGGCTTTGCAATCTCTGACCTGGCGGTATCGCGGGATCAGTTTATTGCGCCCGGCTATCAAAATCGCCTGTGGGGCCTGCCCCTGTATTTTGGCTCACAAATGTTACTGGCCTGGAGTCCAGCTTTCGTGCTGCTCGAATAGATATTTCAATGCCTTCCTGATACTGGCCTGCCAGGCTGCGTGGGGCGCGCCGGGCAGCAATGTGGTGTAACTGGATAGGGTTTGATTGGCGCTCTCCCGGCGCAACAACATGCCGCATATGTGCTCATTACAGTTTACCTGCAAGTCCAACACCTCGTTACCCGGGCCGGAGCTGAGCAACACATTGCCCTGCCAGGCAATTGCCCGCTCCAGTAACTCCTTGAGTTGATTGGCATTCGGTGCCAGTAGGCCGGCAGTTTCAAGCATCACTTCCGGCCGGCGCACGCTGACCTCCACCACATCTGACTGCAGCCATTGGTCCGCGCCAAAAATTGCCAGTATCAAAACGCCTACTGCCATGAACGGCAGCAGCGGTCGCTGCCAGTCTGAAAAGGGTGATCTTGCCCAGGGGCCCCACTCTCCGGAGGACAGCAGGTGACTGCGGGCGCCACGGCCCACGCCGGCAGGTAAGTCTACGGCAGTTTCAATGGCATCCTCGGCGCGTGCAACTCCCACCATAAACCGGGCCAGTGGCTTGCCGCGGGTAAGTGGCAACTCGCGCATTATGGCCAGCACCTCCTGGCGCACTCCCAGCGCGGACTTGGGCCTGTCGCGCGGATCTTTCTGTAACAGTTCGTCAACCAGTTCACTGAACCGGCGCGATACATTTCTATCCAGTTCGCATAGGGGTACATGCGCTTTGAATATGACATCTTCGAGTGTAATCTGTTGATGGTCGTCATCGACAAAAGGGTGACGCCCCGCCACCAGCCGATACATCAGCAGACCCAATGCAAACAAATCAGAGCGCTGATCTACGGCTTCGCCGCGAACATGCTCTGGTGACATGGAGGAATAACTACCCGCCACAACAGGGTCCAGCTTCCCCTCGCCCTCTACGTCGGCCGCCTGTGCGCTGGCAATGCCGAAATCAGTCAACTTGATATGGCCGGTGGGAGCCAACAGCACGTTCTCTGGTTTGAGGTCCCTGTGCACAATGCCGGCATGATGCGCTGTTGCCAGGGCTGCGCCCAGATCCAGCGCCAATTGCAAAACCGACAGCAGGTCCAGTTGCGTGCGCTGCAACAAATCTGCCAGGTCGGTACCTGGAACATACTCCATCACCAGGATGATGTAGGCACGCACCTCAACCACATCAAAAATTTGCACAATACAACGGTGATTTAACTTGGCCAGTGCGCGGGCCTCGGCAATAACCAACTGCCGCGCCTCCCGGTCGCGTGGCACGCTGATAAATTTGAGTGCAACCCGGCGATTGAGACGTTGATCGAGTGCAACGTAAACCATGCCCCCGCCACCCTCTTGCAACAATCGCAGAATCCGGTAGGGGCCAATCTCCGCAGATCCCACGACCGCTAGCTCTCTCTCGGCTCTAACTCCAGCGCTCGCCAGCGCCGGCGCAGGCCGGAGCGGGAAACCTGTAGCAGCGCGGCGGCAGAATCCAGCTCACCGTTGCAGTCGTGGTAGACAGTCTCAACCTCTGTCTTGGGCACATTGGCTGCAATGCGAATCTGCGGAATTGATTTTATGCGCTGGTATAGCGCCTGCCGCGAAACTTCCAGGGCTCGAGCCGAACGGCTGATCTCGTGGCGCGCCTTCAGCATCGTTTCACAAATTTCCTCGTCGCTGATATCACGTGCACGACGCTTGCGTTTACTTTGGGAATTGAGCCGGGGCTCCATGTGAAGCGCCAACAGTATATTGTCTGGCACAACCAGCCCCGCACTATCGGTACTGGCAATGTCAATTTGTCTGGCAAAGTTAATCAGCTCGCGAATATTTCCAGGCCAGTCATAACAGGCGAAATCCTGCATCAACATTGCCCACTGTCCAACCGCAACCGCATTGTCATCCGCTTCGACCGGCATAAAATCAGCCAGCAGGTGGGCCAGTAGTCGGCCGATATCTTCACGCCGCTCCCGCAAGGGGGCAATGTGGATTTCAAAACCGCTGAGGCGATGGCGTAGCGCTACGCTAAAATCAGAACTTTCCAGCCCCGCATCGGTAGCGGCGATGGCACGCACATCGACGGACTCAACTACACCTCCGGCTGGCTGTATTTCACCCTCCTGCAGGGCGCGCAACAACAGCGACTGTATAGCGTTGGCACTGTCACCCACTTCGTCGAGAAACAGTGTGGTGCCATCAGCGCGGGCAAAAAAGCCCAGCTTATCCGCGTCGGCACCCGTAAATGCACCGCGCCTGACACCAAACAGTTCCGCTGCTGCCAGCTCTGCTGGTATGGCTGCCATATTCAGCGACAGCATTTCTTTATCGGCACGGACACTGCGTTGATGTATAGCCCGCGCCACCAATTCCTTACCAGTGCCTGACTCACCCAACACCAGTACCGTGGTATCAGTTGGCGCGACTCGGGTAATTAGTTGCCGCACTCGCTGCAGGCTATCGCTCTCGCCAATCATTCCGCATAAATCGTCGGCGATTGGGCTGGCATGAGAATAATGCAAAAACAGTACAATACGCCGGGCCAGCACTAACACCACACCGGCGCGAAGTTCAGCCTGTTCTATGCGGTGGCCGTCCCTAATCGAGTGTCGGTTCACACTCACCGAACTGCGGTGATCCAGCAACTGCAAGTCCAGCGAGCCATCGCGTAACTGCATGATAACCGGTTGTCGGCTTATGTAGGGATCCAGCAAGGGTCGGCCAGTTGATTCGCCCCTGACCGCACTGAACTCAAGCTGCTGGCGACCCAGCAACAGCTCGGCGCCCCCATCCAGCCCGTGCAGATGAGCCACCTCTCCCACGCGTGCAATCTCAGGGTGATAGAGAATAGTGAGACACAGGTGATCACCGCTACCTGCGTACCCGGGCAGCTCTACCTCAGCTATAGTGATATCGCGATTCTTCCACGCTGGCATATGCTTTCCCTGCTGCTTGAGAAAAAAAACAAAGCCAATTGAGTGTAGCAGTTGTAGCGACGACGGCCTGTCGCCACTACCCGTTGGTCAATAGGGCAGTGTCGCCCCACCATCCAGCAGCAGATGCTCGCCTGTCACATTGGGTGCACTGGCAGCGAAAAACCAGATATTTTCCGCCACGGTGGCGTTGTTCATAATTTCGCCCGTGCTGGACTGGGTTTGGAAGTGTTGTTTGACCAGGGGGTACACATCCTCACCCAGGCCATCCTGCAGCCACTCCCCGTCTACCATTCCGGGACAGACAGCATTGACACGAATTTCAGGTCCCAGGTTGCGCGCCATGGACATATTCAACGCCAGCATCGCCGCCTTTGAGCAGGCGTAAGCCAGGCTGCTGCCGACACCGATTAAACCGGCCACAGAAGCCACATTAACAATAGAACCACCGGTCTGTTTCATCACCGGAACCACCGCCCGGATCATCTGAAAAGCACCAATGGTATTGACGCTGTAGAGGCGATGGAAATCTTCCGCATCCAGGCCTTCCAGATTGTCGTGCGCGCAAAACTTGGTGGTACCGGCATTATTGACCAGAACATCTATGCGTCCCCAGGCGTCTATTGCCACACCCGCCAGCGCCCTGCAGGCGGCATCTTCGGCCACATCGGCACCTACCGCCAGCGCTTCCACGCCCTGTGCCTGGCAATACGCTACTACCTCATCAGCTCCGGCCTGGTTGCTGTTGTAATTCACCACCACGTTGTAGCCATTGCGGGCCGCCAACCTGGCCAGCTCGGCGCCGATTCCAGAGGACGAGCCGGTGATGAGAATAACCTTGTTCTCAGAAAGTGCCATTGGATACTCCAGCCAATCAGATAATAAGAACCAAAAATGCGAGGACGACCACCCAGGCCATAGCGCTGCGTTTTAGCAAACCCTGCAGCTCGCCAACTTCCCAATCGCTGACTTCGGCGAAGGCCGAGGTATCGCCGTTGTCGGATGAAAACACGGTGGCCTTTAAACCCAGTGCAGCGTGAGCACCATCGGCGATAATCGTGGCCGCCGGGGTAGCGGTATCCTGCACGCTGATCATTATCTGTTCACGACTGCCCACCCAATCGCCGGTCACTGCAAATGCAAACACCAGTACGCGCGACGGCGCCCAGTCCACCCAGAACATAACTTTATCGAGCATGGCGAGCTGGGCTGCATCCTCGTTGTCTTCCCTGTAAAGCTGCAGCAGTCTATAGGCCAGCGCACCGGCTGCTCCGAACAGGGCGAAATAGAAAATCACCCCGAACCAACGTTCAAAACCCAGGTAACAAATGCGCTCTTTGACCCAGCGGTGCAGCTGCTCGGGAGTACCCGGGCAGTCGTCCGGGTTATCGCCGACCAGCTCCTGCAGAGAAAATTGGTAGGCTCCTTCAAAATCACCCTTACTGCAATATTCGCGATAACGCCCGACCAGTGTCTCAAAATCCCTGCGACCAAAGCTGTACAACAGCACCAATACCACCAGCGCCAAAGAAACCAGGCCAAACAACCAACCGGCGGTGAGCCCCTGCAGCCATACCACGGCAGCCACGGGCAGCAATACTGCCAGCGCCAGCTGCAGCTCAGCCATCAAACCGGAACTGGATAGTTTCCGGACCAACTGTTGAAACCAGCCATCTGCGTGCACCGGTCCAGCTGATCCCCAGTGTTGAAGCAGCGCCAGCGCGATAATCAATGCTATAAAGGTCACGTTTCCTGTTGCACTCCCCTGATCCGCTCGTGTAATTGACTCCAGTCAAAGGCTTCGCCCGGGTCAGTTTTTCGACCCGGAGCAATATCACAATGGCCGGTAATGCGACTGGCCGTGATAGCGGGATAATCCTGCATCAACTGTGCCGATATCCGCGCCAGACTGGTGTACTGTGCGTCAGTATAAGCCGCCTGATCTGTTCCCTCCAGTTCGATACCGATACTGTAATTATTACAGTCGGGCACGCCATCAAAACTGGACTGCCCCGCATGCCAGGCTCGCTCATCAAAGGAGACAAACTGTAGCAAGTTGCCGTCCCGTTCAATCAACAGGTGGGCGGAGACATGCATATCGCGCAATTGCTCAAAATAGGGATGCGCATCGCAATCAAGCTGGTTACAGAAGAAATCCCGTATACACTGTCCACCATACTGTCCGGGCGGCAAACTGATGTTGTGGATTACCAACAGATCAATTTCCACATGCTCCGGCCGGGTATCATAATTGGGTGACGGACAGCGCTCTGCACCGCACCACCAACCCTGTTCCTGCTTCATTGTGAATTCCGTCACGCATTTTACGCGGTTATCATAGCCGATATTGGCGTACACTGAATGCATCGCAATAATACCAATAAAAACGTGAGGAGGTTTGTATGTGGTCGTGGAAGACATTGGGCTTGGCCATCGTATTTCTATGGTTTATGGGCGGCGGCGTCACGCACTTTACCGATCCCGATTTTTTCGTCGCCATCATGCCGCCCTACCTGGGCTATCACCTGCCGATTGTTTATATCAGCGGTGTCTTTGAAATTCTTGGCGCGCTGGGCATCTTGATACCTCGCACGCGGCAGTGGGCTGGCACTGGCCTGTTTCTGCTAACCATTTGTGTCACTCCCGCCAATATTCACATGTGGGCCAACCCTGAATTGTTTCCAGATATGTCCGAGACGGCGCTCACTGTCCGCCTGGGGGTGCAGGTAATGCTGTTGGCTGTTATTTGGTTCTCTACCCGCAATTCCCCGATACCCGACGAGCCCGCAGCTATTGCTGAGTAAATGGCAAAGTTGGTGGCGGACTTAAGCCTGTCCCCAGTTTTGCTTCATTCCACTCGCGTTGCGAAAGTGCCATTCGCCACTTGCGCCCGGTTTGATCTCGAACCCGCCCTCGTGCAGTAACCGGTGATGTTTGGAGCACAGCATCAGCAGGTTTTCAGCTGTGGTTTCACCGCCATCGGCCCAGTGCGCTGGGACGGCCATCCGGCGTGGTGCGCGGCTAACCACTTCTCATGGGTGCAACCGGGGAAGCGGCAACCTCTATCGCGGCTTATTAATTTTCGCCGCAGGGATGGATGTACGGGGCGGCCTTCCGCAACGCGGTGCTTGCGGCTTATGTCTTTGGTCTTGCCGTTTTCGTCTTCGGTGGCCACAAGCAACGAACTGTCGCAACAGAGCCTGCGCACCGTTTCTATGGGTAGATCACTTTTGCTGTCTGCATCGGGTGCACCACGTAGTGCATTTTCATCAACGTGTACGCAAACCTGGTAGTGGTCGGCCGTGCTGGCTTTCTTGTCACTGCCACCGCAAAGGTAGCTTTGTGCAATCTCGACCAGCGCATCGGCTTGTTGCTTGAATAAATCTGCAACGTCTGGAGATGCTGCCTTCTCCAGTGCCTTCATAACCAGGTCGGCAGTTTCTTTGGGTAGTTCCACACTCAGGGTAACGCTACCGTCACTATGTGAGGAACAACTGAGATATCGATTCTCGTGCAGACGATTGGAATCATGGACAGATACATCTGTTTGCACATTGCGCAGTTCCATGCAGTGGCGATCTACCTGTGATGCGGTGGCCTTGATTGCGAAATCCAGCAAATGCTCTTCTGTAGTGGGAGTAGCAATTCGTGTGAGATAACGGGCCTTGGAGTAAGAAAGATCACCTTTTTGGAAGGCGGCCGATATCTGCGGCAAGTCGAACAGGCCATTGGCCACCCTCATTTTTTCGCGGGCGGTACCCGGCGCCATCCCGCACTTCATGTTCATCCATTCAGCGCAGTTGTTAAAATGATAGGCCTTCCAGCCCTGTCGTAAGTCGAACTCCCGCAGCAGCACCAGGAACTCGTACTCCATGGAATTGATGTGGGACGAAAGGGAGATAATATCGGTTTCAAGTTGGTCGAGACTGCGGCGGGTGATGAGGTTGGTGGCGTTCATGGTGGGGCTCCTGCGGAGGAAAACGGCAATGTTGGCCGAATGACACCCAAAGGGTACGATGATTCGGCCCTACGTTTAAAATATCTATCTATTTGATATTTATAGCTATTTTAACATTTATAGCTGCTCACCATGCCGTTGTTTTACATCATTTCCGCGCAACTTTGCCCACTAGTCTGCCACCCGAATTAAACACCCACTTATGGCGCGAAAGAGACAGCTTCAATCCCGATACCTCTACCTGATAAATGACCGGTTGTGGGCCATGGCTGCACAAGAGGGCCAGAAACCCACAAGGCAGCTTGTATCTTACTTTTCGCAGCGTTTTGATAAGCGCTGTAAGTTGTTCATGGCCAAGCATAGGCTACCGGGTGACAGGTACCTTCTGAACGAGTAGTTTATACAAATACAATAATTGGGAGTTAACAATGATACAGGGACATTGCGAGTGCAAACGTGTTGCGTATGAAGTTGATTGTGATATTTCGGATTTTTGTCATTGTCATTGCTCACAGTGCAGGCGCCTGCACGGTGCGGCCTACGCAACTTTCGCGGGCGTAGAAACCGATAAGTTTCGATATCTATCAGGTGAGGAAGATATCAAGGTATACGCTTCATCTGACGACCATGAGCGTGTATTTTGTGGCAACTGCGGTTCAAACATTTTCGTCAGTGTCGAGGGCTATGCCGATTTTATTTATCTATCTATGGGAGCTGTTAATGGCAATCCAAGTCATCCGGAGGCATACCATATTTTTGTAGGCTCAAAAGCCCCGTGGCATGAAATAACCGACCAGTGCGTGCAATATGAGGAGGCTGAGCCAGAGTAGTTGAAGAATAGACTGACAACAAATTACTATGTAGCGGACAGAGACCTCCATAGAATTTTTCTGCCCGCCCAATCGAGTCTGAACTATTACCCCTAAGACGCCCCTCGCCCGAACTGCTACAATCGCCTGCTTTCAACCAGCTTCATCACCATGCAACTTCCAGATTCGCAAGACATACAACAGCAAGTTGCCACCGCACTGCGTGAGGATATCGGCGATGGCGATATTACCGCTGCACTCATTCCCGAGCAGGCGAGCTCCACAGGCAGAGTTATCTGCCGTGAGGCCGGCGTAATTTGCGGCGTCGCCTGGGTGAATGAAGTATTCCGGCAGATCGATGATCAGGTCGCTATCACATGGCATGTCGCCGATGGCGAGTTGGTTGCCGCCGACCAGTTGTTATTTGAATTGCAGGGCTACAGCCGCAGTTTGCTCACCGGTGAACGGGCCGCTCTCAACTTTCTGCAGCTGCTGTCGGGTACTGCCACCCGCTGCCACCACTATGCTAACCTGGTCAGCCATACATCCGTGAAATTGCTGGATACCCGCAAGACCATTCCGGGCTTGCGCACGGCGCAAAAGTACGCCGTCACCTGCGGTGCCTGTTACAACCATCGGATGGGTTTGTTCGATGCCTACCTGATCAAGGAAAACCATATTCAGGCCTGCGGCTCTATTGCTGCGGCGGTGACAACTGCGCGTCAACAACAACCCGGCAAGCCCATAGAAGTGGAAGTTGAATCCCTGGCAGAATTGGAACAGGCGCTGAGCACAGACGCCGAGCGTATTATGCTGGATAACTTTAACTTGTCGGATTTACGACAGGCGGTGACACGCAACGCCGGCCAGGCCGAACTGGAAGCTTCCGGCGGAATCACCAGTGCAACCCTGCCCGATATCGCTGCAACCGGCGTGGATTATATTTCCATTGGCGCTTTAACCAAGGATGCTGTCGCCCTCGATCTGTCCATGCGCTTACGCTGAAGGCAATTCGTGGCTGGCAACCAGCACGCCGTTGTTGTCCGCGTAAATCCAGTCACCGGGGTGAACTGTAACGCCACCAATATGCAGCGCAATTTGCTGCTGGCCAACACCGAGCTTTTCGGTCTTGAGGGGAGTCGTGCCCAGTGCCTGTACCCCTAAATCGGTGACCCCAATTTGGTCGACATCGCGAATCACGCCGTCGATTACCAGCCCGGCCCAGCCGTTGCTGGCAGCCTTTTCGGCCAACATATCGCCGAGCAAGGCGCGGCGGCGTGAGCCACCCCCATCTACCACGATGACACGACCCAGTCCCGGCGTAGCAACCAGCTCCTTGATCAGCGAATTATCTTCGTGGCATTTAATGGTTACCGCCTGGCCCGAAAATTGCGACACCCCGCCATAGTTATGAAGCTCCAGTTGCAGCGCCTGTACCGCGTCAGGATGATCATCGGATAAATCCGGTGTGGAAACCGAATTGTTCACAACCACTCCTGCGCATAGTCGACCAGGGCCGCGCTGCCGTTAAGAACTACCTGCCCACAGGCGCTGGCACGCGGCAACAGGTTCTCAGCATAAAACCTGGCGGTGGCCAATTTGCGCGGGTAAAACTTGTTGTCCGAACCGGCCGACATTTTTGCGGCGGCCACCAGGCTGGAACGCAGCAAATGCCAGCCACCCATGACATAACCGACCTGCATCATGTAATCAAAAGCACCCGCCAGGGCCGCCTCGCGATTGTCCTTGAGCTGCTCCAAAATAGTGACCGTAGTGCCGTGCAGGTCGGCCAGGGCCGGTCGCAGGGCGCCGCACAACACCGACAGATCATCCACCTTGTCGCCTGCGTCCAGGCTGACAACAACTTCCGCCAACAGGGCCGCCATAGCCGCACCGCCGTCGCCACCGAGTTTTCTCACCACCAGGTCCTGTGCCTGGATGCCATTGGTTCCCTCGTATATGGAGGAAATACGCACATCCCGCAGAAATTGGGCAGCACCGGTTTCTTCTATGTAACCCATGCCACCGTGCACCTGTATACCCAGCGAGGCCACCTCTTCTCCCAGTTCAGTGAGCCAGCCTTTCACCACCGGAATCATCAGGTCCAGGCGCGCCTGCGCACCGGCATCACGCTCGTGGTGGGCCAAATCCATGGTGGTTGCCTCGGTGTATACAAAGGCGCGCATCGCCTCGCTGGCAGCGCGCATCGTTAACAGCATACGCTTCACATCAGCATGCTGAATAATAGCCACCCCGCCTTGCACCCGCTCACGCGCATAATCTACCGCCAACTGGTAGGCGCCCTCGGCAATACTCAAACCCTGCAGGCCAATCTTGAGGCGCGCCTCGTTCATCATGGTGAACATGCAGCGCAGTCCCTGGTTTTCTTCACCGATCAGGAAACCGATGGCACCATCGTTATCACCAAATGCCATCACACAGGTAGGGCTGCCGTGAATACCCAGTTTATGTTCTGTCGAAATCGGCCAGACATCATTGCGATCACCGAGACTGCCGTCTTCGTTGACCATGAACTTGGGCACTACAAACAGGGAGATACCGCGACTGCCCTGCGGTGCGTCGGGCAACTTCGCCAACACCAGGTGAACAATGTTGTCGGTCGCCTCGTGATCGCCCCAGGTAATAAATATTTTCTGGCCATAGATACGGTAGTGATCGCCCTCGGGCACGGCTTTGGTCTTCATCACACCCAGGTCCGAGCCGGCCCCTGATTCAGTCAGGTTCATGGTGCCGGTCCACTCGCCGGTATACATTTTTTCCAGGTAAGTCTGTTTTTGCTGTTCAGTACCGTGGGCGTTAATTGCCATGGCCGCTCCGATAGAAAGAATCGGCGCCAGCGCCAGCGCCATATCGGCGCTGTTCCACATTTCGCAGGCAGCGGTGGTGTAGATCTCAGGCAAGCCCTGGCCGCCGTATTCCACTGGCGCTGAAATCCCCATCCAACCACCTGCAGCCAGTTGTTGCAGACCATCGGCATAACCGGGTGCCAGCGTAACTTTGCCGTCGCTACAGGTCGAATGATGCTCATCCCCCACCCGACGCAGCGGTGAGATAACCTCGCCACACAGCCGAGCCGACTCATCCAGCAGAGCCGTGGTGAGGTCCTCATCCACCCCCAGTTCAGCAAAGGCCGGCAAGGCCCCAAGCTCTTGTTCGATACAGCACAGCTCGTCGATAACAAACTGCATGTCTTCCAGTGGTGCTCGATAGTTACCCATTTTAATGTCCAGTGACTAGTGTAAGGATTTGGCGATTTTAAGCAGGGCATGATAATTTGTCTAATTAATAGTTACCATGCTCAGCATTCAAACAATGAATACTTATAGCTATGAACGTCAATCGAGTTGATCTTAACCTGCTGGTTTACCTGGATGTACTGTTACGAGAGCGCAATGTAACCCAGGCTGCCAACCAACTGAACCTGAGCCAGCCCGCCATGAGCAACGGCCTGCGTCGCTTGCGAGCTGTCTTTGATGACCCGCTGCTGGTGCGCACCAGCGATGGCATGATGCCGACCGAACGCGCTCTGGAACTGGAACCCCTGGTGCGAGAAATTCTCAGCAAGGTCGACAAGGCACTGCAGCCCGCGACAGATTTTGACCCGGCTTCGTCCGAGCGCATATTCCGTATTATGGCCAGTGACTATGCCGAATCCACCCTACTGCCAGCAGTGCTGGGCAAGTTGTGCAAAACAGCGCCCGGCGTCAGCCTGGACATCATGACGCCCAGTGATGTCAGCTTTCTCGATGTGGAGCGCGGCAAGGTCGACCTGGTTATCAATCGTTTCGACTCGATGCCGCAGTCCTTCCACCAGATCAAGGTCTGGACTGACAGCTTTTCCTGCCTGCTCAGCGCCAACAACCCGCTACTCAAGAATTTCAATCTCGAAACCTATTTGCAGGCACGGCATGTGTGGGTGAGCAAGACCGGTATGGGACAAGGCGTTGGTGTAGATCCCAAGGACATACAGCGGCTGGGCTGGGTCGACAGTGCCATCAACCGGCTTGGCAAGAAGCGTCATATTGCCGTGTTCACTCGCCACTACCAGTCTGCCATGATTCTGACCGAGCAGACCGACCTGGTGGTTACCCTACCCACGCTGGCCGCGCAGCTACAGCACGACAACCCGCGCCTGGTGATAAAAACCCCGCCCCTGGAGATTCCACCGCTGGAGCTACAAATGGCCTGGAGCCCCCTGCTGCAGCACAATCCGGCCAATCGCTGGCTGCGCACGCTGATCGTCGAAACCGGCCGTGAAATCAGCTGGGAGCACTAACCATAATTCACTCAACTGATAGCGATGATAAAAACGATAAATTGGCTAAATTTTGATCGACTTTCTAAACTAGCCAATCAAATTCCAGGGCCAGCCCCGAACAATTAAAGGTAAAGCAAAATGAGTGAGCGCATTCAAGTTGGCGGGCTGCAGGTTGCACCGGAAATACACCAGTTGCTGGAGCAGCGAATCCTGCCGGGCACCGGCCTGAAAGCTGAGCAATTCTGGCGCGACCTGGAGCAACTGCTGGTTGATTTCACTCCACGCAATCGAGAACTACTGGCACAGCGCGACGCCATGCAGGCGCAGATTGACGAGTGGCATCACGATCATCCTGGCGTGAACTACGATCGCCAGGCCTACCGCGCCTTTCTGGAAGAGATCGGCTACCTGTTACCGGAAGGAGAGGATTTCTCAATCACCACAGAGAATGTGGACGAGGAGGTCGCACAAATTGCCGGGCCACAACTGGTAGTTCCGGTAATGAATGCACGCTATGCACTGAATGCGGCCAACGCTCGCTGGGGCAGTCTCTACGACGCCCTGTATGGCACCGATGTTATTTCCGAAGCCGACGGTGCCCAGCGCGGCGGCGCCTACAATGCTGTGCGTGGCGACAAGGTTATCGCCTACGCGCGCGCTTTTCTCGATCAGGCCACGCCGCTGGCGCAGGGCAGCCACAGCGATGCCAGCGCCTATAGCATAGTCGATGCGCAGCTGTCGGTAAGCCTGGCGGACGGCAGCACCAGCGAACTGGCAGACAACACCCAATTGCAAGGTTACCGGGGTGATGCCCAGGCACCCTCAGCCATTTTATTGCGCCACCACGGCCTGCACATAGAGATCCAGATCGATCACCATCACGCTATCGGCAAAACGGACCAGGCGGGGGTCAAGGACCTGCTGCTGGAGGCCGCCGTCACCACCATCCAGGATTGCGAGGACTCAGTGGCAGCAGTAGATGCCGCCGACAAGGCACTGGTCTATGGCAACTGGTTGGGGCTGATGAAAGGCGACCTCAGTGTAAAACTGGAAAAGGCTGGCCAGACCATAGAGCGGCGTCTCAATCCAGATCGCAGCTACACAGGCCTGGATGGTAAAGAATTGAGTCTGCCCGGTCGCAGCCTGCAGTTCGTTCGCAATGTTGGCCACCTGATGACTACCAATGCCATTCTCGATGCCGATGGTGAAGAAATACCGGAAGGTATACTCGACGGTGTATTCACCAGCGCCATCGCCCTGCACGACCTGCGTATTGACCAGCCCCTGTGCAATTCTCGCACCGGCAGCGTTTACATCGTCAAACCAAAAATGCACGGCCCGCAAGAAGTGGCTTTCACCTGTGAGTTGTTCAGCCGCATTGAGAAGATGCTGGGCATGGCCCACAACACCCTCAAACTCGGCATTATGGACGAGGAGCGCCGTACCACCATCAACCTCAAGGCCTGTATACGTATCGCCGGTGAACGATTGGCCTTTATCAATACGGGCTTCCTGGATCGCACCGGTGACGAGATTCACACCAGCATGGAAGCGGGGCCCATGATTGCCAAGGGCGCCATGAAGGAGCAGGCCTGGATCAAAGCCTACGAAGATTGGAACGTGGACACCGGTTTGTTGTGCGGCCTGCAGGGCAAGGCCCAAATTGGCAAAGGTATGTGGGCCATGCCAGACCTGATGGCCGCCATGATGGAACAGAAAATTGCCCACCCCCAGGCTGGCGCCAACACGGCCTGGGTACCCTCACCCACCGCCGCCACCCTGCACGCCATACACTATCACCAGGTTGATGTAAGGGCGCGCCAGTGTGAACTGCGCCAACGGCAGCGCGCCGCACTGGAAGACATTCTCACTATTCCCATCGCCGAAATCGACCTGGATGCAGAGCAAATACAGCGCGAGTTGGACAACAACGCCCAGAGCATCCTCGGCTATGTGGTCAGGTGGATAGACAGCGGCGTGGGCTGCTCCAAAGTACCCGACATTAACGACATTGGCCTGATGGAAGATCGCGCTACGCTGCGCATTTCCAGTCAGCACCTGGCCAACTGGATACGCCACGGTATCTGCAGCGAAGCACAGGTTCGCGAAACACTGGAGCGCATGGCAGCGGTGGTTGATCAGCAGAATGCTGGCGATGACAGCTATCGCAATATGGCGCCGGCGTTGGATCACAGTATCGCCTTCCAGGCCGCCTGTGATCTGGTATTCAAGGGCTGCGCCCAGCCCAACGGCTACACCGAGCCGGTGTTGCACGCGCGCCGCCGCGAAGCCAAGGCGCAACAGGCCGGTGGTTAAATCTAGTCCGTTATATCTGGCACCATCAGGTAGCCACCATCGGCCTCGGCGATGATCTTGAGCGGAAATTGCAGCAACACATCGGTCTTCGGGTAGTAGGGGCGCTTGCCCCCCATCGGCATCCACAGCAACACGCCATCGGCATCATGCATGTGTTTGATCATTGCTGCCGTTTCGGCAATGAAGTTGGGATTTTGCTGCATTGTTATAGGGTCGTATAGGCGTGGCGTAGCCAACACATCGCGCCTGAAAAACAAATAGAGTATCTCGCCGGTATTGGAGTAAATCGGCGTAGCCGGTGGCAGCGCTGCTACCCGGCTGTACAGCTGCAGGTTCCTCTCGACTAAATTAGCGCTGCCGATGGCGCCAGCTGCGCTGGTTTTTAGACGCAGTCGCAGCGCTGGCAATCCTAAACCGATGACAACGACCAACAGGGTCACCAATACAGTTGAGTAATCAAGCCCTCGCCAACTACGGGTGAAGCTGCCTGCGAAACTTACCAACAGCAGGACAAAAAGTGGATACAGCGGTAGTACCAGGCGCACATTGAGCGGTGTATGGGCATCAAAAAACAACAGCGACAAGATAAGAAACAGCAGATAGCCGACGCTGCAAGTCAGTAACAGCAGTAGCTCAGGGCGGTGGTTTTTTAGCCACTGCCAGGCGGCTGTGACCAACACGGCAATATAGATGCAAAATGCCAGTGTGCCTTCTATCCCTCCCATCCAGCGTGATAATGCCAGCGTGAGTTCTCGGAAATGCACCATTCGTAGCGCGTGAAAACTGTACTCCCGTACTGCCTCTCCCGTCTCACCGGAAATCAGCCACAGCCAGATCAGCAGCGGCGCACTGCTTAGCACAGCAACTCCCAGTAGCCGCACCAGGTAGCGTCGACCAGACAAGTGCAATTGCACTGCCAGACTAAACAGGAAAGCGGCGAAGAGAGGTAAAGCGGTGTAGCGCAGCAGCAGCATGCCCGCCAGGCAACAGATCAGCAACAGCCAGTTGCCGCGCTCAGACGGCGCCGCGCTGACTCGCTGGTAGGCGACTAAGGCCCAGCACAGGGCGGCTACAAAAGGCGGCTCGGAGAGCGCAAACAGATGCAGGAAACTGAATGCATAGCCCAACAAATGCACCAGGACCACCAGCGTCAACAGTAGCCGTGCAGACCGTAAATTTTCCAGTCGCGAGGTGAACAGAGCCAGGGCAACAAGTGACAGCGCCAGGGAAACAGCGCTCAGCAATCTCGCCGCCAGCATCTCCGACCCAACCAGCGAATACATGAATGACAACAGCAGCGGGTAGCCGGGGGGCCAGTGATTGTCCAGTGCCAACACCCCGTCACCCGCCTGCAGCATACGCAGGCTGCGAATATAGCTGACCGAGTCAGGGCTGAATATGGGGCCGGTAGGAGTAGAAAACCAGACCAGGGCCATCCCGGCAGCGGCGCACAGAACCAGGACGGACCACAGCCACTTGTCTACTCTCTTGCTCTCTAGGGCTTGGATGCCGGCTCCGCAAAAACGTAAAAGTTACGCATACCAAAGTTCCACACCAGTACCAAGGCTGTGGCAAAGACTTTGCTTAGCATCAATGACAAAAGCAGGTATTCGTGGCTGGCGAGTAAAATCAGTTCGTGCATTAGCAGCCCGATACCACTTACCAGGTAGACCGCAGCCAGCTCATGGCGACCGCTAAAACGAACCCCGGAGGTGTAGACAAACTTGATGCAGAGCACGTAATTGAACCCAGCGGCCAATACAAAGCCAAGCCCGCCCACCAGCAGATAGTCAAAGGAAAGCCAGATAGCGAAGACAGCAAAGATGCCCCAGTCGACTGCCGTCGCCGCCCCGCCAACCAGAAAATACCTGGCAAAGTTAATCACGTGTTTACGCATGAAAAACTGCTACCTCAGGTTGTACTTGAGTATGCAATAGAACGCCCGCGCGCCATCGCGCCAGCCTATTTTTTTACCTTCTTCATAGGTACGACCGTGGTAGGAAATACCGACTTCGTAGAATCGACAGTGCATCTTTGCCAACTTGGCAGTAATTTCCGGCTCAAATCCGAAGCGATTTTCCTCGATGATCACCTGCTGGATAATCTCCCGTCTAAAAACCTTGTAGCAGGTTTCCATATCGGTGAGATTAAGGTTGGTAAACATATTGGACAACAGGGTCAGCAGGAGATTGCCAATGCGATGCCAGAAATAGAGCACCCGGTGCGGCTCTGACCCTATAAAGCGAGACCCATAGACCACATCTGCCTGGTCATTGAGAATGGGTTCAATCAGGCGGGGATACTGCTTAGGGTCGTATTCCAGGTCGGCATCCTGGATGAGCACAATGTCACCCGTCGCTGCTGCAATCCCTGCTCGCAAAGCGGCGCCCTTACCCTGGTTCACCGGCTGCTCCAACAATTGATCGTATTTGTCGCTGAGCTCGGTTCGCAGCAGCTCTCTGGTGCCATCGGTGGAAAAATCATCGATCACGATAATTTCGCCACTGACAGGCATGGCGGCACGAACCGCGTCAAGAACAACAGCAATGGTTGCTCGCTCGTTATAGCAGGGAATTATTACCGATAATTGTATCGCCATTACTGCCGCTTATTATTTGTTAGCCGAAAGACTATCAAAAACAGGAATCGGTATATACATCGTTACTGAAGTATTTCGACTGTCCCATATTGAGACGCAGGTGGCCACTGGAGCGCGTAGATACTTAATTCGGGGTGTTGCAGACTCAGCTTGAATTTTTCAGCCGGCAGGTCCCCACTCTCCTCGCCGAGTAGCAGCAGGTAATCGACCTGGTACTGTTCGGCTAATTGGAAGAAGGTAGCCCAGTCCCTAATTGCCAAGGCCTCGAACATGGCCTCCTGGTCCTGCAGGCGTTTGTTCATATCCACGTAGGGGTTGGCCCAGAGCGCTGGTCCGGCGACAACCTTTCTGCCATGGGGGATAACCATCGATAGAGACTGGATGGGTCGGGCGAGGAACACCTGCTGGCCGTCGGTATTCTCATTAATCCACCGGGTAAAACCGGTGGAGCGGAAAAAGTTCTCATTGTACCTGGCGAAAACTGGCCACTCTGTAAAGGCTGCACGGGTGCTGTAAGACGGCAGGTAGAGAATCAGGATCAGCGTGACTACGACAGCTTCGATCGAAACCTTCCAGGGAATTTTTACTTTAGATGTGAGGTAATGAAGTGCTGACACAGTGCCCAGGGCAAATAGCGTTGACAGCACCGCCGAAAAATAGAAGCTGGCATGGATAGAAAAGGTCAGTGGCGGCCAATACAAGCCCATGTCGCGGGCATCGTGCCAGAAAGACGTGTAAAGCACACTTGTAATCGCGATGAGGGACCAGATCCCGACAATCGCTGTTCCCGCCTCACTGCGACGTTTTATCAGCATCCAGGCACCCGCAATAACCAGTGGCAGCTGCCAGTTGATATAGAGTTGCAGGTAGGGCAATAGGTGCTTGATGTCCTCATAAACCCACTCGACGACCAGGGTATTGACCACTGCCATGTGGTAGTGAAACAAGATAGTCCAGGTGAATGGCAAGCCCACGACAAAAGCCAGTGCCGCCATGCTGAGTAAATGACGCAATCGTAGCTTTCCCAGGGCGCAACAGACAGTGGCGATGGCACCCAGCAATAGCGCCGGGTAGAAGTGGGCCAGGAAGGTGAGGCCCCAAAGCAGGCCAGTCGATACCAGCAGGGGAATACTGCATCTGCGGGTAAACAGGAAAAGTGAGCTTAGCGCCAGGTAGAAAAACACCTGGGCAAGGTTCCAACTGTGCAACCACGGACTGTAGCTCGCAGGATAGGGAACTTGAGGGTCTGCGCTGGCGAGAAAGATGAAGGCAGCTACCCCGACCAGCGCCACGCCCTGGTTCACAGTGACCCGCAGGAACAGGTAAAAAGCTGCTGGAGCCAGCAGGCCGAGGTAGGCGCCTGCTCGCACGTAAGTGATGGCAGGCTCAAGGCCGATGAGATGGCTAATGCCGGCAATCAACGCGGCGGTCAATGGGTTGTACCACTGTTGCTCACCTATCAATTGCGGGTCGGCAAACCAGTGTCCGTAATAGATGCTGTAGGCCTGCCCTATGTCCCGGTATAGGTCGGGATCGAAGGCAGTGGTCAGTGTCGCGGTCGCCGATTCGCCATTTACAAAGGCGATGGCGAGCATCGCAACCAGGAAGAGGTAGTGAGTCACGGAGTTGAAACGTGACTCACGGTTCATTCAGGAGCCACCAGCAGTGGCCTGTTGTCTGTATTCCCGCAACAGCGCCTCGTAGCGCGGATCCGGCTCCAGAACCAGGGCGCGGCTAACATGGTTCACTGCGATATCGTAGCTGCCCTGCGCCGAGGCGAGCCGCGCCAGGTTTATATGCATATAGGGGTCGTCCCTGCGCAAAAACTCAAGCCAGTTAATGGCATCGGCAGCACTCGCCACATCCTTCATGGCCAAAGAGCGGTCAACCTTGAGAGTACTGGTCACCCAGGTGTACTGCACTATCACGCAGAGTATACCCATCGCTAGCAATGCTGGTTTTAACAGAGCCAAGCCCTTGACGCTAGCGGGCATGCTGTCCTGTGTCGTATCGCGCAGCAATATGCTGGCGATCTTGCCATTGCGCAGCTTCCAGATTGCGCCGTCGAGCATGAAGTGATGGACGTTAACCGCGGCAGCCACCAGTATTGCCAGGCCGGCGTTGTAGCTCAGGGTACCGAGTGCGCCGGGGGCGAACAGCAGGGCCGGCAACGCCCAAATGAGTGCGCCAGCTATCAGGGCCTTACCGAGAAAACCGGGCACCGTGGCGGCACTGTGCTCTTTCCGGGCGTAGTAGCTGGTTATCCAGAGATATTGCGCGGCATGAGCGAAGGCGACCCAGAAAAAAGCATAAATCGCGTGATCCATGGACAGCGCCACCGACCCCTGAAGTAACTGGAAACGCATAGCCAGCAAGGGTACCAGGAACCAAAGCGCCTGAGAAAACACTAGCAGCGCTGTCGGCAGTAGCTCCCTGGCAGAGGTTCGCTGCAGCAGCATCCAGGCGGCCCGCCCTGTGCTGTAGATATAGGTAGATCCAAACACCAGGTAGAGCGTGTCGCGCAAGCCGTCCGATAATTCCAGGCTGACTACCGGGTAGAATCCTGC
>Ga0114950_10000601_pt1 | contig 25128 bp, 18 predicted proteins | sample N075metaG_FD_83503 | JGI IMG/M metagenome (GOLD analysis project Ga0114950, IMG submission 83503) | Deep subsurface microbial communities from Kermadec Trench to uncover new lineages of life (NeLLi) - N075 metaG | ecosystem: Environmental > Aquatic > Marine > Ocean trench > Sediment | place... | reverse complement strand
GTCAGGCTGTCTGTCTTTAAAGCTAATAAGTGAAATCTGGGGTCAGAGTCATAGACTCTGACCCCAGATTTCCAAGTACGGTCAGCGATCAGACAAAGCGGCGGAATCTTACCAGGCCGACACCCATCATCAACAGAACCATGATGGCCAGTCCGTACTGGTTAAGAGTCGGAATGCCTTCGAAGAAGATCGTGTTGGTGATCGTACAGTTGTTGGAACCTGTACCATCTCCGTCACCGTCACCGTTGAACAATTTGTAGCTGTAGCCACCCACCAAGCTATTGTTACCGACGAGGTAAGGGTTATCAACACAGTTAGTTATATCAATTTCGATGGAACTGTCAAGAATACGCTCGTAGATATAAACATCGTCACCACCGTGGTTGGCACCGGTAAAGGTAACATCAAGGTAGTCGTCATCAGGCCCCCACACTTCTCCCATTACGCAGAAATCTGATGTGAAAGTAACCTCTTTGCCGCCTGCAAGTACGCCATCTGTTCCAACACAAACAGCGATCTGTGCATGGTAATTAGTGCGATCACCACCGGCATTCACCGTATTCCATTTCTTGGTGACTCTCAGGTAAGAATCGTCTGGAAGTAAACGCACGTCACAGTGGAATCGATCGCCCTCATCAATGCCGCCGTTTTGTTGTTGGCCATTGAAATAATAACACCCATTATCGTCCTCGTCTGTGCCAGAAGGGCCGGATGCAATGTAGCTGGCGGTGTAACCGCTGACGTCTTCAACCCAAATGTGACACTCCGTATCGCCTGCGCCTTCCTCAGGGAACTGAAGAACAAAGGTATTCGTGCTGCCATCCCCGATGGGGCGGCTCTCATTGGCCAACGGGAGGCCACCGGTACAACTGATGTGTGCGATTGTTGTATCCCACTCGTTGTTATCATCAAATTGGATATTGAGCTCAAAAGTGGCAACTGAGGAGTCCGTTTCGTCGATTTCACACATGGCAAAGGCTGCAGTGACACAGATACCATCCCACCCAACGTCGCAACAAAAAGAATCTGCGGCACAGACCGTTGCTTCACAGACAGCATCGTCGCAACCGGTGCGGCTAGGATCGTTGATAAAACAATTGCTATTCACACTCACTTCTGTTCTGTTTTTGGCAATCAAGGCCAACAGTTCACTGGCCTTTTCCCCGGTAGCGGCGAACAGGGGGCCGGTAAAAACCATGGCCATCAGTGTCAGTAGAATTAGTGTTATAAAGGCGCGTGCGTGATGCATTATGGACTCCCTCAGCGAATTCCGGTTTTAGATAATAATAGCGCGTATAGTCTAGCACGGTTTATTCCAACTTCCGGGGCTACTTTTCCATGTTGTACAGAAAACGCATTGCGGTGCTTTTTGTGTTGATTGCCCTATTGCTGGCCGTCTTCTGGCTGGGCTCGCGATTTCCGGCCATTGATGAGAAGGCTGCGATGGCGGGCGAGGTGGTACTTGAAGACGTGCTGAGTTTTGAAGCGACTTTTGAAACCAGTGCCGGCGGCCCGCTGTGGAAGCGAGTTTCCTTTTCTACGCTGAACTGGATGATAAGCAACCGGCAAGGTATGACCTTCGGTGTGCTTCTGGCCAGCCTGATTCTTACTTTACTCCAATTCTGGCCAGCAATGAAACAATCCGGCAGGGCCATGTGGGGAATTTTGAAAGGTGTCCTCATCGGCGCTCCGCTGGGTGTTTGTGTGAACTGCGCTGCACCGATTGCCTATGGCATGCGTAAGCAAGGCGTGCAGCATGAAACCAGCTTGGCCACGATGTTTGCCGCGCCGAGTCTGAACATTGTAGTAGTTACCATGATGTTCAGCCTGTTGCCCTTCTACATGGCAGTGACCAAGCTGGCCGTCACTTTTATTTTCCTGTTGATACTGCTTCCTCTGCTGCTGCGCCTGGGTCACCGGGAGGAAGCAAATAGGGAAACGGCAACCGGGATTGCAGATGAGGGGCAGGTCATAATTGAGAGTCGGCTGCCTGCTACCGGCGAGAAGTGGCTGACAGCGGTTTGTGGACTTGGCAACAGCCTGCTGCGCAATCTGCTATTTATCGTTGTACGAACTGTACCCCTGATGTTCCTGGCCGGATTCCTGGGCGCATTCATGGCCAATGTTCTACCCATGGAGTCTTTCGCCAGTTGGCAGGTGGGCATCGGCGCAATGGTGCTGGTTGCTCTGTTTGGTACCTTTGCCCCGGTCCCGATCGCCTTTGATATTGTCGTGGTACAGGCATTGCTGGTCATTGGCCTGCCACCGCCGTTCGCGATGGTTTTGCTGATTACCCTGGGCCTGTTCAGCATCTATCCATTCATGCTGGTTGTAAAAATGCTGTCCCTTCGGTTTTCAGCCATTCTGTTTTTCACAGTGACTTTGCTGGGTGTGAGTGCAGGGTACTTTGCCGTATATTTCGATGATTTTCAGCGGACGCGGAACCAGCAAATTTTCAAGCAGCACTTTGCTGGCCGCACAGAAATCCAGGCAGAGCCTATAGAGGAGGTTAGTGGCGTTAGTAGTGAAGCGGCAGACCAGGCGAAAGTGCCTGACTCGGCATTGAACGAATCACCAACCGAAGAAGCTCATCTCATATCTGGGGGTATACGTATTGAGCAGATTAATTTCAGGCCACGCTCACTGGCTACCCGGCTGCCCTTTTACAAGCATGATGGCCGCTCGTTCGGGTTGCTGCCTACTGATCATCAGTTTTTCGATTTGATGCTTCCTTTTTCGCAGGGGCGCGGTATAGCATCAGCGGATTTCGACGGTGATGGCTGGACCGACCTGGTGATTGCCAATAATCAGGGGGTGAGCCTGTTCAGAAATCTCGAAGGGCGGCGTTTTGAACGAGTCCCCCTCAATATTCCGCAACTTGAACAGCTGAGTGTGCTGGTGGTCGCCTTTGCAGATATGAACAACGATGGCTGCATCGATCTGTTTATTGGTGGCTTCGGCGGCAAAGACTATTTCCTGGTCAACGATTGCCATGGCTTTGTACAGCCTGCGTTGCGTGAACTCACGCACGGTGATGCGCTGATGACACAAGCTGTATCTTTCGCCGATTACGATCGAGACGGAGATCTGGATTTTGTCAAGGGTAGCTGGTTTTTCCTGATGCCCCGCGCGCAGACATCGGCGCGCAATGTGAACTACCTGGTTGAAAACCTGGGTAATTTTCAGTTCAGACAAAATGCCATGGATGAAATTTACGGTGCCACGCTGGCGGTGCTGCTGTCCGATTTTGACAACGACGGCCTTGCCGACCTGATCATCGGTAATGATTACATGGAGCCGGACATCCACTACCGCGGTAGTTCACAAGGTGCTTTCAAACCTTTGCAGGCAGGTGGAATCATCCCTGTTTCCACGCTCGCGACCATGAGTATCGATACGGCAGATATCGATAATGATCTCGATCTGGATATTTTTCTATCGGGTAAAGTGAACGATTTCTCAATCGTACGGCAGCGCAATAACAGTTTGGCTGAAACAAAACGCCTCCTGTTTCAACGGCGAAAGGATTCCCAGCAGCGGTACTGCTCGGAGTACGCGCAGCCTCTGGACCTGCAACGCTGCGAGCTGGGTTTTGCCAAGCAGGAGTTGATGCGGGGAACAAATATCGCGCCATGCAAGAATTTGGCCACCTCCGTGGAGCAGGATGATTGCATGATCACCATTATGCTGAAAAATGCCGTGATCTATAAATTTTGGGATTATTGTCCTGAGATCAACGCGGATGAATTCCCGGTGCATCGCAAAGCATGTGAAGCCTATCGTGATTTTGAAACGAGTTCACGGCCCAAGGTGCCCGGCTACCAATACCTCGACCAGGGTGCAGTCAGACAGACTGACCAGGGTAATGTGCTGCTGGTGCAGTTGGATAATGGCCAATTTGTCGACAAGAGCAAAGAACTGGGTGTTTTCGACGGCCATTGGGCATGGACTGCGAAGTTTGCTGATCTTGACAACGACGAATGGCAGGACCTTTTCTTGGTTAACGGCTGGTGGTTGGAATCTTCGTTATACTCGAACAAATTCTTCCACAATGAAAAGGGTCAGCGGTTCGAGTCCAAAGAAGCAGAATTCGGTCTGGAAAGTATTTTCAAACAGCATGCTTTCACTTACCTGGATATGGACCGGGATGGGGACCTGGATATCATCACCCGTTCTCTTTCAGGGGATATGCAGGTTTACATTAACGGCTTGCAGGGAGGCCATTCCGTGATGTTCGAGTTTCGCGACCGGCAGGGCAATTTTTTTGGTATAGGCAACAAGATCACTATCTACTACGGCGAAAACGACCAACACCACCAGGTGCGGGAACTGAAGTCCGGCGGCGGATTCGTTTCATTCGATGCGCCATTTATTCACTTTGGTCTGGGAAAATTTGATCGGGTGAATCGCCTGATCATCAACTGGTCTGATGGAGGGAAATCAGAAATTCATCAGGTCTTTAAAGCCGGTAAAAAATATGTCATATTTCGTGACACAAACGTCAAATCTTTAAGTAAAGCGCAGACACCCATCGCTTATCACAACCATCTCGATCAAAATTAATTCATGAAAGCAGTCAAAGTGATAATTGGAGACGGGAATAGATAGAAACAGGAAGGTTTAAAGAATTTTTATGGGGTTTGAATGGAGCCAGCCGTTTAATGGTTAAAGGGGCCGGATTGAACTTACCCTAGCTTGACAGACACTGTAAGCTTGCCCACCAGTCAGACGCTTGATCAATAAGCATCAGGACTACATTTTTACTCTGTTATAAAGGAAAATTCCAGTGACCAACAAACTGATGACAACACTAATCCTGGCAACATTTGCATCGGCAAGTGCATTTGCCGAGGAAGATAAATCCGAGCCCGCCAAATGCCCGACCCTACAAGCATCAACGATTTTTGTAAGTGACAAAACCGGGTCACGTAAAAAGGGTAGTGCCAGTAAGATCAGCGAGACGCATAAAACGGCTGAATCCCAGGGCTGGGATTTTGATGATCTGGAAATCTATATCGAAGATGGTGATTTACAGGGGTTCTTTATTACCTACACCCGGCCACACCCTTGTAAAAACTAAGGATTTGGGCCTGCCTTTCGCCGGGCCCGGAAAAAGATCAGTTCTGGCGGATTGATAACAAGCTGCTCAACAATTACTGAGTGTGTGACCAGGCTTACACTTCTTGTGGCACTGCTGTTTGTGATCGGATCAGTCCCGATGTGGGCGCAGGTATCCATGACCCCATTCAGCCAGTACAAGGGCTGGCTGGCGGAAGGCGGCATATTCCATCGGGTTATATCGCAATAAAAAACACTTCGTTCACCCTGCCCGCGCTGCAATCTATCCTCGTTCGACACCGGAATAGAGATTGCAGTCATGTTGAACACGCTGAATGTTGATAATTCACCCTTTGACGAAGGCGAAATTGCCTTGTTGCGCAAAAGTGTCGGGCAACTGGACGCCGCCAAGTCCGCCTGGCTGAGCGGCTACCTGGCAGGGCGGATTGCCGGAACTCAACTGGCCCTGCCCGAGACCGCTGAGTCCTTTTTGCTACCAGCCCAGCCCACTGCATCAGCGCAAGAGCTGCCGCAACTGCACATTCTTTTCGGTTCTCAGACCGGCACCGGCGAGGGCATTGCCGAGACACTGGAATTCAACGCCGGCCAGAGCGGTCTGAGTGTGAAGCAGCAGTCATTGGCTGATCTGAGGCCGGCCTCTTTGAAAAAACTGAAACATGCTGTATTCATCATCAGCACGCACGGCGAAGGCGATCCACCCGATGATGCTATCGACATTTTTGAATACCTGGAAAGTGACCGTGCACCGCGACTGGAAGATCTCAATTTCCGAATTCTGGCTTTGGGTGATCGTTCTTATAGCCAGTTCTGTGAAGCAGGGCGCCGGCTGGAAGCCCTGTTGCTGGCCCGTGGCGCAAAAACTTTTGCTGAGCGCCTTGAATGCGATCTGGACTATGAAGACCCTGCCGCTCGTTGGAGCGGCGAGGTGCTTGACTACCTGGATGCATTAACGCCGGTAAGCAGTAAGGAAACCACCGCGGCCGCAAGCACCCGCCTCAGGGTGGTCCCCGGAAGCAGCCAATGGAGCCGCAATCGGCCGTTTCAGTCAACGGTTGAGCGTGTGCAGAAAATAACCGGCCTGGAATCTTCCAAAGACATCTATCACCTGGAACTGTCGCTGCAGGATTCAGGCATTCAATATGAGCCTGGTGATTCACTCGGCGTCTGGGCCCTCAATGACTCTGTGCTGGTGGATCACTTGCTGACTGAATTGAACATTGATCCCGCAGCAGAAGTTGAAGACGAACGTAGCGGGCATCAACTCAGCATCCATGAGTTGCTGACTGCACACCGGGAATTGACTCGTCTCAATGCCGATACCATCAGAGACTGGGCGGAACGCTCGGGTAATCGCCAACTGGCATCGAGCTTTAATGCCCTGAATGAACCCGAGCGCAAGTCGTTCATAGAGCAACGGCAGTTTATTGACCTGGTGATGGAATACCCTGCCACTGAGCGGGCTGTCGTCACAGCAACAGAGTTGGGCCGTCTGTTACTTCCCCTGGCGCCCCGGTCGTATTCCATTGCCTCCAGCCGACGTCTGGTGGACGAGGAAGTACACCTGACGGTAGCCACGCACTACAGCAATGCCATCGGCACCCAACGACAAGGCGTTGCCAGTTCTTATCTCAATCACCATCTGCAAGCCGGCGATGAAGTCCGTGTTTATCTGGAATCCAACCGGCGTTTTCGCTTGCCGCAGGATGGCAAGGCTCCCGTCATCATGATAGCGGCCGGAACGGGCATTGCGCCTTACCGGGCCTTCCTCCAGCAATTTGAGTCAGAGGGGAAATCCCCGGATACCTGGTTGATTTTCGGCAATCCGCATTTGCGTACGGACTTTTTATACCAGCGGGAATGGTTGCGTTGGCGCGAAAAGGGGGTTCTGACCCGGATCGACGCTGCATTTTCTCGTGACCAGGCGGATAAACGATACGTGCAGCACATAGTCAGGGAGCAGGCGCAGCAAATCGACGAATGGCTTTCCCGTGGTGCTCACATCTACATTTGTGGCAGCCTCGCCATGGGCCGCGAAGTGGAAAGCGCTTTGGCTGACGCCTTGTCTTCCAGCCGCGGGCTGGACGCCGCAGCATCGGCCCAGGTACTTGCCGGATTACGCCGTGAGCGGCGTCTGTTAAAGGACCTTTACTGATGGCTGCGGAAAAAAATACCGGGGGAAACAAGCTGACAGCGGTGGAGCACATTAAGTCCCGCAGCAATTATCTGCGTGGCACGCTGCTCGAAAGCCTGGCTGATTCAGCCACCGGAGCACTGGCTGAAGACGATACCCAGCTGAGTAAATTTCATGGTTTTTATCAGCAGGATGACCGCGACGTGCGTGAACAGCGCCGCAGGCAGTTGCTGGAGCCCGATCACCAGTTCATGATACGTGCCCGCGTTCCCGGCGGTGTTTGCACTTGTGAGCAGTGGCTGGCACTGGATCGCATTGCCCGGGAGTATGCCAACGGCACCATACGGATTACCACGCGGCAGGCCGTGCAGTTGCATGGTGTGCTCAAACACCGGCTTAAACCCACCATCAGGGCCATCAACGACAGCCTGTTGGATACCTTTGCAGCTTGTGGCGACGTTAACCGCAATGTGATGTGTACCTCATTACCTGAAACTTCCAGTTTGCATTTACAGGTATTTCAGGCAGCGGCTGCACTCAGCGAGCACCTGACGCCGAACACCACCGCCTATCACGAGATCTGGCTGGACAAAGAGAAAATAGCCGGCGGCGATCACGAACCGATTTATGGCCCGAGTTACCTGCCACGCAAGTTCAAAATATCATTTGCAATCCCGCCCCGAAATGACGTGGATGTGTACGCCCATGACCTCAGTTTCATTGCCATAACCGGCAATGGCACGGAAAAAGGTGAATTGATCGGGTTCAATGTCACCGTCGGTGGCGGCATGGGTGTCAGCCACGGTGATCCTGGCACCTATCCCCGGCTCGCTGATGTGATTGGATTTTGCAGCGTCGAGCAGGTCGTGGGGCTTGCAGAAGCCGTTGTGATGCTGCAACGTGACCACGGTGACCGCAGTGAGCGCAAGCACGCCCGGCTCAAATACACCATCGACGACCACGGCCTCGAGTGGTTTCACCAGGAGTTGGAACAACGCCTGGGCTACCGCCTTGAAGCGGCGAAGGATTTTGCGTTCACACACACGGGTGACAGATACGGCTGGCAGAAAACAGCAGATGGTTATTGGCACCTGGGGTTGTTTATTCAAAACGGTCGCGTGGCCGACCGCGGCCCCACGCGGCTGTTGAGCGGCCTGCGGGCCATTGCTGAGGTTCATGATGGCGAGTTTCGATTCACGGCCAATCAAAACCTGATCATCTGCAATGTGCAGGATCCGGACCGGGAGAGAATCGATCAACTGGTGCGCGCGCATGGCCTTGACGGCTTCAACAAGAGCAGCCCGTTGCGCTTGAATTCGATGGCCTGTGTGGGCTTTCCTACCTGCGGGTTGTCCCTGGCCGAAAGTGAGCGCTATCTGCCGGACCTGGTGACCAAAATCGAGTCCCTGCTGGCAGACCATGATTTGTCTGAGCAGGCCATCACCATTCGCATGACCGGATGCCCCAATGGCTGCGCACGTCCCTACCTGGCGGAAATAGGCCTGATTGGCAAAGGCCCGGGGCTTTACAACCTGCACCTGGGCGCCGCCTACAATGGCGACCGGCTGAACCGGATGTTCCGGGAAAGCGTGCAGGAATCCGAGATCCTGAAGATACTGGATGAGCTGTTTGGGGGCTATGTCTCACAACGCAACGATGAAGAACATTTTGGCGATTACCTGCTACGCAGCGGCGTGCTCGATGCCGCTGTCGAAAAGGAGAAAATGACGTGAGTTCCAAAACCTTAGAGCTGTGCATACCGGGTCCCGGGAAAACGTGGAGTCACACCCAGATCGATGCAGTCAACCCTTGCCTGGAACGACAGGACGCTGCAGGGCGGGTGCGTTGGGCGCTGGATTACCTGCCAGCCAATCCGGTGCTGACCTCCAGTTTCGGGGCGCAATCCGCGATAATGCTGCATCTGGTAAGCCGGCAATTGCCGGATATTCCCGTGGTGCTGATCGACACCGGCTACCTGTTTCCGGAAACCTATCGCTTCGTTGACGAATTGGTTGAGCGCCTGGATTTAAATCTCAAGGTTTACCGTCCCGAAGTCAGCTCCGCCTGGCAGGAAGTGCGTCACGGCAAACTTTGGCAGGAAGGAGTCGACGGCATCCGGCGCTATAACCAGGCCAACAAAGTCAAGCCGATGGAAACCGCACTGCGGGAGCTCCAGGTCGGAACCTGGTTCAGCGGCTTGCGCAGAAGCCAGTCGGAATCGCGCCGGCGGATCAGCGTGTTACAACGCCATGGGCAAACCGTGAAAGTCCATCCCCTGGCAGACTGGAGCAACCGTGACCTGCATGCCTACCTCAAGGAATACGAGCTGCCTTACCATCCGTTATGGCAACAGGGCTATGTATCAATCGGCGACATTCACAGCAGCCGGCCACTGGCGGCCGGTATGGAAGAACAGGATACCCGGTTTTTCGGATTGACCCGCGAGTGTGGCCTGCATGTGCCGGAACGATTCGACAGTACTGCCGCCTGAGATGGCGCCCGGGCTTCAAACTCCTTTTGCTGAGGCTGCTTCTCCGCCGCCGCGGCGATGACCCGGTCAATGGCCTCGCGATCGGTTCCAGGTACCATCAGTTCAAGAAAAGCGTACATGTAATCGCGCAGGAAGCGATCCTTATGGAACCCGATCCAGGTCGTGCACATGGGAAACAGATGAGCCGCGCTGATGGCCACCAAACCTTTGTCGCTTGAAGCGTCCCAGGCCATGCTGGCAACGATGCCAATGCCCATGCCTTTGCGTACGTACGTTTTGATCACATCAGGATCTTCAGCGGTAAACACGACGTTTGGCTCGATGCCTGCCATGCGGAAGGCTTCTGCCTGTTCGGAACCTTCATCAAAGCTGTGCGTATAGCTGATAATCGGGAATGCCGCCAGGTCTTCCAGGCTGACATTCTGCTCGCCTGCCAGGGGGTGTTCGGGGGGTACCAGGATGGTCCTTTCCCATTCGTAGATGGGGAAGGTAATCAGGTCTTCGAATAACTCGCTTTTTCCCGAGGCAATGGCAAAATCGGCTTTCTGTTGTTGCACATCCCGGGAGATGTCGTCTGACTTGCCCTGGTGAAGGCTGATCGAGATGCCGGGGAATTGACGATGAAACCCTTCGAGCAGGTCCGGCAGCACATAGCGGGCCTGCGTGTGTGTGGTGGCAACTGATAACTGGCCTTTTTGCTGGCCGGCCAGTTCGCTGGACAGGGATTTGATGTTGCCGACCTCGCTTATGATCCTGCGTGCGCGCTCGACGACTTTATGTCCGGCTTCGGTCAGTCCGGACAGGCTCTTTCCCTTGCGCACAAAAAGGCTCAGGGAAAGTTCGTCCTCCAGCATTCTGACTTGCTTGCTGACACCCGGTTGCGAGGTGAAAAGCGCCTGCGAGGCGGCCGTGATGTTCATACCGTTGTCCACGATTGCGATCAGGTAACGTAATTGTTGCAGTTTCATCGGGCTGTCCTGTATTCCTGTTGTTTATATCGATTCCTTTGAGCGGTGCGCCCTGCTACGGGCCAAAAAAAACCCGCCTGAAGGGCGGGTGGATATATCTGTTCTTGAATTACGAATGCGAACGACTATTCCACGCGCCCTCCAGGCTGCAGACAGATGCAACAGCAACACATATCGGTTCTATTGTGGCAATCGTTGTTCATATTCATCTTTCACGTTGTTTCTAACAATCAAAATACAGCATAGGGGTGAATGCATGTGATTACAAGCATGCATGCAAGTTTCCGGATATAACGAGGCGTAATAACGGCAGAAGTAATATGTATTTCACCTGTTTGTTCAGCATGGTTATGATTTTCGTAACATAAACAGGATATTTCGATGGACTACTTTCCCATTTTTATGAAATTGCAGGGTCTTCCGGTGTTGGTGGTGGGCGGCGGCGCTGTTGCAGAACGAAAAATCCGCCTTCTGCTCAAGGCCGGCGCCGAGGTGGTTGTGGTCGCACGGACACTCAATGAACGGATAATCGCCTGGACACATGAGGGCCGGGTCCAGCACCTGGCAAAGGAGTATCACAAGCTGCAACTCGATGGAAAACGACTTGTGTTCGCGGCCACTGATCATTCACAGCTGAATCGGGTGGTCTACCGTGACGCCGAGGCTTTGGCCGTGCCGGTCAATGTGGTCGATGACCTGCAGTATTGCCGGTTTATCATGCCGGCGATTGTAGACCGCTCGCCGGTACAAGTGGCGATCTCAACCGGCGGCGCTTCTCCGGTTCTGGCGAGGCGGCTGAAGACGTGGATCGAGCGCTTGCTACCACTCGGGCTCAACCGTGTGGCAGCGGCAGCCGCCAGTTTGCGCAAAGAAGTCAAAATCCGGTTACCGCGTGCCGCCGGGAGGGAATTTTGGGAATCGCAATTGAGCGACCGCAACCTCAAAAAATGGAGCTTGCTCGGTGAGCAGGAAATCACCGGGGTTTTGCGATCAGGAATTCAGAAAGCGGCGCAGGGTACAGTGGCGGCAGCGCTACAGGGACGTGTCTTTCTTGTAGGCGCTGGGCCGGGCCGGGCTGATTTGCTGACGCTCAGAGCCCTGGAGCTCCTGGGTCTGGCCGACGTAATACTTCATGACCGCCTGGTTTCCGATGAGGTTCTCGATCTTGCGCGACGTGATGCTGAACGCATCTATGTGGGTAAATGCGCCGGTAATCACCGCCGCTCGCAAGATGAGATTAACCGTTTAATGGTGGAACAGGCTCGGCTGGGGCGGATGGTTGTGCGCTTGAAGGGTGGAGATGCCTTTGTCTTTGGACGCGGCGGAGAGGAACTTGAGTTCCTGCGTGAACACGGTGTGACTTATGAAGTGGTGCCGGGTATCACGGCTGCCACGGGCTGTGCGGCATATGCCGCCATTCCCCTGACCCATCGTGACCATTCGCAAACCCTGACCTTTGTCACCGGTCACCTTGCTGCTGGCCGGGACGGCGAGGCCGAAAAAATTGATTGGGGTAGTATCGCCGGGACGGGACGAACCACTGTGGTTTACATGGGTGTACGGCAGGCAGCCAAGATCCGCAAGGCATTGCTGGCGGCCGGTATCAGCAGGAAATTACCGGTGGCGCTGATCGCCAACGGAACCCTGGACAAGCAGCAACAGATCGAAGGAACGGTTGATACACTGCCCGCCATTGCGGCACAGCTTGAAAGCGATGCGCCGGGATTGCTGATCATTGGGCAAGTCGCCGCACTGAGTAGAAAACTCGCCTGGTTCAATACCGGATGGAATCAGAAAAAAGCCGCTTAGCCGGGATGTGCCGTGAAATCAGGCGACAAACCGGCATCAGTACACTTTATATTTCTTTGTAAATCTGAATAACGTTTGAATATCATTGTAATATTTAAATAATCTAGTAAAGCGCAGCGGTACTCATGCAATATGCGGGTTAAATCATATGATAGCGGTTTGCTGCCACGCCATCTGTTCGCTTTATAATATCGACATGGTGCGCATTTCCCACAATCTGCACATAAGCGACAATGAGATAGAACTCAGCGCAATTCGAGCTCAAGGCGCCGGGGGGCAGAATGTAAATAAGGTTTCCAGCGCCATACACTTGCGCTTCGATATCGCGGCTTCATCCCTGCCGGAAAAATACCGGCGCCGGCTTTTGGCGCTGCAGGATCACCGGATCACCAAGCAGGGCGTCATTATTATCAAGGCTCAACAACACCGGACGCGCGAAAGAAATCGGGCAGATGCCGTGGAGCGGCTGCGCAGGCTGGTGCAAAGCGTCCTGAAGGAGCCGAAGAAGCGCATTGCAACCAGACCTTCGAAGGCCGCAAAACGAAGACGCCTGGATGAAAAGAGCCAGCGCGGTAAAACCAAGCAGCTGAGGAAAAAGATTCTTGACTGAAATAGGTCAATCATCGGTAAAATAGTTTTTATAAGTACTTCAATATTGTTAGAATTAGAACTATTAGTGTCAAACCCCCGGAAGGAATAGATCATGACTGAAATTACGGCTGAAAACGCTGAGCCCCATGACTTCATCCCGCTGATCCGTGGGCTGCTCAGCACCTACCACGCATTCGCCTCTTTCGATGCCGACGGGCACAGGCTCTCCGGCTCAGACCTGACTGTTGCGCAGGCAAATGTCATTTTCACGCTGGGCAATACGGACGGGATGACCTGCAAAGACATAGGTGACTGGACACATATCACCAAAGGCACCTTGACCGGTGTCATTGACCGGCTCAAAAACAAAGGCCTGGTCGAGCGCTGGGCCGTAGAAGGAGACGGGCGTAAAACCATTATTGCTCTGACGCGGCAGGGCGATCGGGTCTTCAAAAAGGAGTTTCCGCGCCACATGGGTTATCTCAAAGAGCGTTTTGACCAGCTGAGCGCAAGGGATCGCATTCAGTCAATCCGCCTGCTCGAGAAGATACAACGAATTTTCATGTAGCAGCGCCCCTTGTTATAGTTATAGGTTCAGGTAAGCAGGAAGCCAGCGTATGAGTAGGGATCTGAAAGACGTAGGCTCGGAAGAGCCGGAAAATTCGGGCGCCGAAGCACCGGCAGCTACCACGCCGGAAAAACAGGCTCCCGTTGAATTTGCACATCAACCCGGAACCCCGGAGCACTATCTGGGCGGCGCCTATTCTTCAGATATAATCAAGAGGATTCGCAAAGACCCCAAGGCGATTGGCAAACTGTTCAAGGAAGGCAAGTACCCGTATACCGACAAAATTCCCCGCGGCAAGTATGAAAAGGAAAAAGCCAAGCTCCAGATTGAGCTTTTAAAAGTTCAAAATTGGGTAAAAATGAGTGGGCAGAAAATTCTGGTCATTTTCGAAGGGCGCGACGCGGCCGGTAAGGGTGGAACGATCAAGCGTTTCATGGAACATCTCAATCCCCGTGCAGCCAAGGTCGTGGCGCTGGAAAAACCCACCAAACACGAAAGGGGACAGTGGTATTTTCAACGCTACGTTGTGCACCTTCCCACCCGTGGTGAAATTCTGTTCCTTGACCGGTCCTGGTATAACCGTGCCGGTGTGGAGCGGGTGATGGGCTTTTGTGATTCCAACGAATATCTCGAATTCATGCGCCAGTGCCCGGATTTTGAACGCATGCTGGTGAACTCCGGCATCAGGTTGTTCAAATATTATTTCTCTGTCACCAAAAAGGAGCAGAAATTGCGTTTTAGCTCACGAGAACATGATCCGCTGAAACAGTGGAAAATGAGCCCGGTGGACATTGCAGCAGTGAGCTTGTGGAGTGAATATACTCGAGCCAAGGAAGCCATGTTTTTCTATACAGATACCGCTTCATGCCCGTGGACCATTATCAAATCGGACGACAAAAAACGCGCCCGCCTCAATTGCATGCAACACTTTTTGTCCAAACTGGACTATCCCGACAAGGATCCTGAATTCGTTCACGGGCCCGACCCGTTGATCGTGGGTGCGCCTTCCCAGGTGATCCGCAAGGACGCCCGTTTAGATGACTGGCCGCACAAGTAAACGCTTTTTGTGCTCTAGCCCGCATATTGCACGAGTTTCGCCGGGCTTTACTTGATTATTTAATTATCTCAATATGTTGATAGGATAATTTGGGGGCGTTCAATGGACTGGACCATTCTCTGGTGGCTGCTGGCAGGCCTGATTGTCATTGCCGGTCTCGCGGGCACTGTAATTCCCGCTCTTCCCGGCGTACCGCTGGTCTTCGCCGGCCTGTTTATGGGCGCCTGGATTGGGCATTTCGAAACGATCGGCTGGTTTACTGTCGGTGTCTTGGCCTTGCTGGCCATCGCCGCCTGGGCTGTTGATTTTCTGGCCGGCGCACTGGGTACAAAATACCTCGGCGCCAGTTCCCGGGCATTCTGGGGCGCTACCATTGGCGCCATCGTGGGAATATTCTTTGGCCTTCCGGGTATCGTACTCGGCCCCTTCATCGGCGCTGTGATCGGTGAGCTCAGCGGCGGCAGCGACCTGCTCCAGTCCGGCCGGTCCGGTGTCGGCGCATGGCTGGGGATGGTGGTTGCAACTGCAGCCAAACTGGGTATTGCCTTCCTGATGATCGGCCTGGTAATTTTTAAACTGAGCTTCGCGCAGATAGATTAACGCCCCACCCCAAGTGTCATGTTCTGCTGATTAAGCAGATTTAAAGACCCAAGCAGGAAAAGCCTCGACTGAAAACCTAAATTTAGTTAAGCGGCGCAGCTTGCAGCGTCAGGTGGAGACCGTAGGCGGGAACAAAAATGAACACTTTGTTATGCTGCAACGAATTCAATGTGCTGCACACCATCCAGATTTGCATGCTGTTTGGTTTGCCATAAGTCGTAGTGACCCTGCATAGCCAGCCAACTCTCCGGTGATCTTCCTAGCGCCTTGGAAAGTCGAAGTGCCATTTCCGCACTGATGCCGCTCTTGCCGGTTATCACACGGTTGAGTGTTGATGGTGCAACATTCAAGCTTTCGGCTAGGGCTCGTGAACTCATACCAAAAGGTTCGAGATATACCGAGCGTATGAACTCACCCGGATGAGGTGGATTGTGCATGGTCATCAGTGATAATCCTCGTACTCTAAAATAAATGCGTTGCTATCCCGGAATTCAAATGTTATCCGCCAGTTACCGCTAACCCAAATTGACCATCGTCCTTTCAATTGACCTTTCAGTTCATGGAGCTTAAAACCGGGAATATTCATATCTTCAATTGTTTGGGCAGTGTCCAACGCAACGAGTTGTATTCTCAGTCGGCTCACGTGAATAGCTTGAACCCCCGCCTGACTCCCGGTCGCATAGAGTTTTTTTAGACCCTTGTGGCGAAATGACTTTATCACTGAATTATTATAGCGCGTTGCGCATCACGCAACAACTGTCAGCGAAACGTTGAACTAAGGGGCCCTTGGGGCTCACAACAACCCGGAGGTCCCAGGCTGCAAAGCAGCCGACTTGAGCGACAAGTTATGTGTTATTGGGCGTTAACGGGCATGAGCCGCAAAGAACTCCCAGATCAATTTGGTGGCCGGAATTTCTGCGTTGGTCTTTCCCATGCCCATCTCCTCAAGGAAACCAGCCAATGGCGAGCCGGGCCAAGTATGGCCAGCATCATCCGAGCGGTAGAACACGACATCGGCCCTGTCTTTACACTGGGGATAGGATTTTCGTGTGAAATGTGATCACAGGCACCGGCCGGGTAGGATTGCAATCCTCTGGATAGCGAATCCCGGCTACTGGACCGATCGCTGCAATCACATCTGAGAGGTCACACGCCAATCGGCTGCTCATGCGTCCTCCACCCGACATCCCTGTCGCGTAGATTCTGCTCATATCGACAGATTAATGCGCGCTAATGTGATCGATGAGCTCGCGGCTAAACCGATCAGCATCAACTGATTGGCTGGACAGTTCAGCAATTACCGGGGCATAAAGATGTGTCAATGACAATAACGCGCCTATGCACCCACCCATTATTCCGCTGCAGTGAGTACGGCATTGTTTGCATAATACTGAGCAATTTTTGTTACGATTTCCCTGGCAAGCAATTCATTTCCAAAGTCGTTGAAGTGACAGCAGGTATCACGGTAAACGGCAGCTTCAACGTCCTTGAACATAGCCGTGAGATCAAAGAACTTTACTTCCTGCGCTTTCAGCTGTGAGGAAGCCGCAATGAGGTATGGGTAGCCAGTCTCTATGGCCTTTGCCCTTCTTGGGTCATAGGCCTGTATTCTTTCTTGTTGCGTAAAATGTTTGGACTGGGGAACATATTGATTGGGTTGCAGGAAATGAAAATAATCACCACCATTGGCTTTCATTATCCGATTCAATTGAATCGAAGATGTCCTCCAGATATCGCTTGAAAATTCGAGCCGGGCCTGCAGTGACTCGAAGTCGCGATCGGGTCCGAAGCGGGAAAATGTCCGCGAATTTTTGTCTCTGGATTGCAACTTCGACAGACGTATATTTCGTTGCTCAATTCCCGACTCAAATAGCCGGTCGAAAAAAAACCAGATCACGTTTGTACTCACACCATAAGCGACCTTGTCGATAAATTCTGCTAATGAATGTCGTAAAACCTTCCAGTACCGAATCTCACCAATCAAGCGTAACTCGCCGGCTGAAATTGTATTTGATGCGAGGTAATACCAAAGCCACGGGTAGGCGGGATAAACGTCTTTTTTATAGTTGGTGTTGGTATCTACGATTTCGTTGTGACCATCGAGGTTGATCACAATGTCTACTTTGCCACCCATTGCCAGGTAGTAAGTCAGTGCGGTTACCTGCTGCGGTTGCTTCCAGGCCAAGTACCCAAGAAGCAGAATATGGATGTTTTTATCCTTAAAAACGGGAATGCGCTGTAAATATTCCTGCAGCAGTGCTTTTTTATGATTAAAGAGGCCAAATGCAACGGACCCACCGGTAATAACGACAATAATTCCCTTAGGGTCATTTTGAATGCCATCATCCGGCTGTTGAAGAAAATCAAATCCTTGCGGCTTTCCGAAACCATAATATGGATGGATTGGTACCTTCCACGGAACCTTCAGGCCACCAACAACAAAGCCTTCATCAGCGGGTACATTCTGGACTATCAGGCTTCTTTTGGAGCTCAAATCAGCAAATGAAAAGAACTGATTGGTAGCTATGCCATAGGCTAGAAAGCTGATAATCTCGATAAACAGAAGCGTCATCAATAGCAGGCCTGCATTGTTAAGCAACCGCTTTTTCCAGGATAGCGGATACTTGGTGCATGTTTCGGATAAATTATCAGGCAGGCCAGCCTGCTTGGATGGCTTGGCCTGTTTCTTGTTTTCTGCCTGGATTGCTTTTTTCTTCATGTGGGTTTAATACGCATCCGTGCATATACGATTTCATCGTTTAAACTTGCGTTTCAATTTTCCATATCAAGGTGTTGCATTATAGTTTGCCAAAAGTCTTTTTACCCTACCTTTCTGGGGTACGTCAGGCTGAGCTAGCGCCCATTTAGCAGTGCCTTGCGCAAAGCACTGAAATTACCAGGGATGACGCTGGACAGGACTTTCCTGTCTTTTACTTCCTCAAGTTCGGGCGGTAGAGGAATGTTGATGCCGAGGGATTCTTCTATGACTTCCAGGAACTTGGCCGGGTGGGCCGTGCAAAGGAAAACACCTTCTTCGCCGGCTTCGAGTGACTGGTCCAGCGCAGCCCAGGCCAGGGCGCTATGAGGGTCGGCGAGGTAGCCACGGGTATAGAGGACTCGCATGGCGTTGCGGGTCTGTTCATCGTTGAGTGAAACAGACGAAAGCAGGTCCGCCAGCGACAGGCCGTGGCGGTCGCCCATCTCCAGCACGCGCGGGAAGTTGTTCGGCAAGGAAATGTCCATCGCGTTGGTGATGGTGGTGACGGTGGCGCGCGGATCCCACTTTCCCGAAGCCAGGAACCGCGGAACGGTGTCATTGACATTGGTCGCTGCAATCACTCGTTTGTAAGGCAAGCCGATGGCGCGGGCTATCAGGCTCGCGGTGATGTTACCGAAATTTCCGCTGGGAACACTGAGCACAAGATGGTGTACATCCTCGACGGCAGCGGCGGCTTCGAAGTAATAACAAACCTGTGCTACAAGGCGGGCCATGTTAATCGAATTGGCCGAATTCAGGCCCAACTCCTGTTTTAAGGCATCATCATCGAATGACTGTTTGACCATTTGCTGGCAGGTATCGAAATCCGCTTCCACGGCGATGGTTTTTACATTGCCGCCCAGGGTGCAAAAGAGCTTCTCCTGCAAGGGAGTGATTTTTCCCTTTGGATACAGTACGACCACATCGATATCGGGCCGGCCAAAATAAGCATGGGCAACCGCAGCACCGGTGTCCCCGGAAGTTGCAGTAAGAATCGTCATCGGGCCGCCTTCGTGAAACTCGGCCAGGCAGCTTGCCATGAAACGCGCGCCGAAATCCTTGAACGCAAGTGATGGTCCGTGGAAAAGCTCCAGCGCACGGGTCCCGTCATCCAGCTTTGCTATTGCGAGCGGGAAATCGAAAGCCGAGGAAACCATCTTTTGCATGGTGGCCTCACTGACTTCGCCACCTGTAAGGTGTTGGAGAACGGCTACGCTGCGGGATACAAAGCCCTCCTGCAACAGGCCACCCACATCATCAAGCACCTTGAATGAATGCGGAAAATAAAGCCCCTGATCCCGCCCCAGGCCCTGCAAAACAGCTTCCCGAAAACTTAGCTGCTCAGACGGATGCTTTATATTAATCAGCTGCAATAGAACCTCCCAATCCGGTTTTTTAACTTAACTCGTGGATTGTACCCGTATCCCGGATGATGGAGTCGGACAGGGGCGTCTGGATGCCAGACTGGGCTGAACCCCATAGCCAAAGCTATGGGTTGAAGGAAGCTTGGTGTCAAGGCGTTCCTGGACAAGCCATCGCCGGGATACCGGTGCAATCCACGGGTTCACTCTACGCTTCGAGTGCCACCCAGGTCCGCTCGGCAGATATGGACGAAACCCTGCTCGGTTTTCTGGTAATTCCTGGCAAGCCAGGTTTCCACCGCCTGGGCCACTTCGAAATCATCCACCAACGCAAAAATGGCGGGACCCGAGCCGGATATTCCAACCGCAAGCGCCCCAAGCCGGCTCAGCTCGGTCTTCGCCTGGTCAAATCCCGGTAACAGCGTGCGCCGGTAGGGTTCAGCGATGTGGTCCACCAGGGAAGCGGCTGCAAGTGCCGTGTTTCCGGTGTGCAATGCGTACACAAACTGGGCAAATTGCGCACCGTGCCGGACCGCAGTTTGCCGTGGAATTTTATCCGGCAAAACGCCCCTGGCATCCCGGGTCAGCAATTCGGTACCCGGCCAGCAAACTACCGCACGCCATGCTCCTGGCCAGGGCAAAGAATATTCAGCGTGGCTTCGCGGCGGACACAGACGAAGCCCTCCGTAAAGACAAGGAGCGATGTTATCCAGGTGGATCTCACCGCTGATGCTGCCTTCCATTTGCGCCATCAATCCGAATATATCGTGATGACTCAGAGGGTTGCCATGCCAGCGGTTCAGCGCCTCGAGCGCAGCGACGATGGAACTGGCGCTTGAACCCAGACCACTACCGATCGGCAGGCGCTTATCGAGCAGCACTTTCAGGGGCTGGATGTCGATACCTTTGGTGGCCGCCGCTGACTGGAATGCGCGGCAACTGTTGATCACAATGTTTTTTTCCTGATCGCCCGGTAGTTCTCGGGCAAAAGTGCCGGTAACTTCCAGGGCCCAGTCTGCGCCACCCGGATGGTCCGGATCCGGCAGGCTCAATTGCACCAGGTCACCCAATAGCGTGCCATCCAGCGGCGCCAGTGCCAGGCCCAGGGCATCGAAACCGACCGAAAAGTTTCCGATCGAGGCCGGCGCATAGACCGTCAACGGCACCATTCGGTCAGGCTGCCTCTTTTTTCCCGGTCTCTTTAGCAGGGAATTCATGACGGTCCACCCTGATGATCAAGAGGCCGCCAGACTGTTCTTAGAATATCACCGAAAACGCCTGCTGCAGTCACTGAAGCGCCGGCTCCGTAACCCCTTAAAACCAACGGAATCGGCTGGTAGTAACGGGTATGAATGACCAGGGCGTTTTCGCCGTCACGAACAGAGCCCAGCGGCTTACGGGCCGGTACTGCTTCAATCGCCACACTGCACCTGCCATCTTCAATCCGGCCAACGTAGCGCAATACCTCACCTCGTGCCTCTGCGGCTTGAATTTTTGCCGAAAAATCCTCATCCAGTGTCTGGAGTGCTTCGATCAGCTCAGAACGATCAACATGGCTAACCGCCTCCATTGGCACTGCCGGTTCAACCTCAATGTCATCCAACTCAAGTTGCATACCCACTTCGCGAGCCACGATCAGCAACTTCCTGGCCACATCCATGCCGGACAGATCATCCCGTGGATCCGGCTCAGTAAAGCCCAGGTCCACGGCCCTGGCTACGGCTACCGAGAGGGGCATGCCATCCTCGAGCATGCCGAAAATCATTGACAGGGAACCGGATAAAATCCCTTCAAACGTGTGAAGTTCGTCACCGGAACGCATCAGTCCTTGCAGCGTATCGATCACCGGCAGGCCGGCGCCCACATTCGTTTCGTATAAAAACTTGCGGAAATTTTTTGCCGCCACATCGCGCATTTCGCGGTAGTAATCCATGCTCGCGGTATTCGCTTTTTTATTCGCGGCCACCACGTTGAATCCATTCTGCAGGAAGCGCACATACTGTGCCGCAAGTGCCTCATCGGTAGTGCAATCAATAATGGTGGGGTTGAGCAAGCCCAGTTTTTCCCGGATCGTGATGACGTCATCGATGGACCAGGGCTTGCCTTTTTCTTCCAGGTTTTCCTGCCAGCAATCCAGGTCCAGCACGTCATCGGCTACCAGCAATTTACGGCTATTGGCAATTGCGCGCACACGCAGATCTGCATGGTTCTCGCGCAGGCTTTCCGCCTGGCGTTGAAATTGTGCTAAAAGCTCGCCACCGACATTGCCACAACCCAGCAGAATCACATCGATGTGAGTTGAATCACTGAAAAATGCCGTATGGCAGGCACGCATGGCCGATTGTGCCGCCTCGCCTTTGACCACCACCGCAATGGCGCATTCGGTGGACCCCTGCGCAAGCACTTCCACGTTGACGCCCGCAGATGAAATGGCGGTCAGAAACCGTGCAGCAATACCGCGATAGCGCTTCATTCCCTCGCCGACCAGGGAGACTACAGCCCGGTCGCTTTGCACCGAGATTTCTTCAATCAGACCATGCAGGCGTTCGAAATGAAATTCCTCTTCCAGGGCTTTGCGTGCCTTGATTTCATCAGCCCGGCGGACGCAAAGGGTAATGCTGTATTCTGAAGAAGACTGCACGATTAACAGGATCGAAATGGCCTCGCTGGCCAGGGCGTCCATTACCCGCCGGGCAATTCCCACCCGGCCACGCAAACCGCCGCCCTGTATGGTGATCGAAGTCACGTCGTGAAGGTACGATATACCCCTGACCACGTGGGTGCGTTCCGCCCCCGCATGCACCAGCGTCCCCGGCTTCGACGGATCGTAGGTATTGCGGATCTCGCATGGAATCTGTTTGCCTGCCAGTGGCGCCAGGGCCTTGGCGGAAATCACCTTGGCGCCGAAATAGGTCAACTCCATGGCTTCGTCGTAACTCACTTCATCCAGGCACCGGGCGTTACTGACAATGCGCGGATCGGCGGAGTAGAACCCGTCCACATCTTTCCAGATCTGACACAGACCGGCCCCGGTTGCTGCTGCAATTGCGGCAGCTGAATAGTCTGTGCCGTTGCGCCCCAGCAATTGGATGTCACCATCGGAATTGCGGCCATAAAATCCGGGTAAAACCGTGATGCGGGCACCACCTTCCAGTCTTTGCGACAGCAAGGGCTCTGCCGCCTCGATATCCACCAGGGAGTCGAGCCAGCTCTCGTTGGCCAGAGGCAGCACGTCGGTATCCGACCACTGTGTATCGAGGCCGCGATGCCTAAGCAAGTCCACCATCAACCGGCTGCTGAATCCTTCTCCGGTAGCCAGGATTTTGGCCCGGGTCTCATCGGGGCACTGTCCCAGCAGGCGAATGCCTTCCTCACGTCTAATGAGGGTGCTTTTTTGTTCCTTCAGATACTCAGCTGCAAGTGGAGTAGATGTTCCCAGTTTTGACAGCTCATTCAGTATGGAGCGTTCACGCTCAATCGCCTGGTCCAGATATTGAGTGCCATTTTCACCCCGCACCGCGGTTTCAATTGTCTGCAGGAGGAGATCGGTGACGCCCTTGACCGCAGAGAGCACAACAATCACCCGGCGCTCGACCGCGTGGCTTTCGATTACGTCCGCGCTGGCGTCGAACCCCTTAAGATCAGCCAGTGAGGTGCCCCCGAATTTTTGTACCAGAAATTTGCCGCTGCTCATGATTCAATACGCATCCTGATGTACGCTGCGCATGGCGCGCCCGGAAGGATCGTTCAATTCCTGCATTCCGCTGTCCCATAAAACCGCTTCGGGCGTGCTGCATGCAACGGTTGGGCCACCCGGGACGGTCTGTGCTGCTGATGCCATTGGGAAATGCTGCTCGAACAGGCTGCGGAAGTAATAAGCCTCCTTGGAGACCGGCGTGTTGAATGGAAAACGCCCCTGTGCGCGCGCCATTTCGGCATCACTGATGTGCTCGGCTGCATGTTCCTTAACTGCATCGATCCAGCCATAACCCACACCGTCCGAGAATTGCTCCTTCTGTCGCCAGGTAATGGATTCCGGCAGCATGTCACTGAATGCCTCGCGCAGGATCTGCTTTTCCATTTTGCCCTTGGTAATCATCTTGTCCGCCGGATTGATGCTCATGGCGACATCGAGAAATTCCTTGTCGAGAAAGGGTACACGGGCTTCAACGCCCCAGGCTGACATGGCCTTGTTGGCGCGCAGACAATCGTAGCTGTGCAAGCGTGAAATCTTTCGCACGGTTTCCTCATGAAAGGCGCGCGGATCGGGCGCTTTGTGGAAATAAAGATAACCGCCGAATATTTCATCCGCACCCTCACCCGACAACACCATTTTGATACCCATAGCGCGAATCTTTCGCGCCAATAAGTACATGGGCGTTGCCGCACGAATGCTGGTCACATCGTAGGTTTCCAGGTGATAAATGACCTCGTCCAGGGCATCCAGGCCTTCCTGGATGGTGAAGGTCATCCCATGATGTACGGTTCCAATGTGATCGGCTGCCGTTTGTGCCGCCAGAAGGTCTGGAGACCCTTCAAGGCCAATGGCAAAGGAGTGCAGGCGTGGCCACCAGGCCGGACTCTGTTCCTGATCTTCCACCCGCATGCTGGCGTGTTTAGCTGCCAGGGCTGCGGTAATGGATGAGTCCAGGCCACCCGACAGTAAAACACCGTAAGGCACATCGGTCATCAGGTGGCTGATCACGGCATTTTCCAGGGCATCATGGATCGCCTGGTGATCGGTATCCGCGTTACGGACTGCGTCATACTCCATCCAGGGGCGCTGATACCACTTTTGCGGTGCATCCTGACCGCTGCACCAGTAATGCCCGGGTGGAAATTCATGCACCTGATTGCAAACATCCATCAGCGCCTTCATTTCCGAAGCTACGAATATCTGGCCGTGCCCGTCGTGCCCGTAATAAAGCGGAATAATGCCGATCGGGTCACGCGCAATCATCCAGAAATCTTTCGCCTCATCGTACAGGCAAAAGGCAAACATTCCATTGAGTTCTTCGAGGAAATCTGTTCCGTGTTCCAGGTAAAGCGGCAGAATAACTTCGCAATCCGATTCGGTACGAAAATTGTATTTTCCATCGAAAGAATCACGGATGGGCTGGTGATTGTAAATTTCACCATTAACGGCCAGCGCCTGGCGACCGCTTTCACTCAGGATGGGCTGGGCACCGGTATTGACATCAACAATGGCCAGCCGCTCATGCGCCAGCACGGCATTTCCAGCGGCATAGACACCACTCCAGTCCGGCCCGCGGTGCCGCAGCATCCGGGACTGGCGAAGAGCCATCTTGCGGACAGATTTCAGGTCCTGGCGTATCTGCAATACGCCGAATATCGAGCACATCAGGAGACCTCACTTGCGAATCCAGGCTATTACCGGCGCTTGCTATTCTTATGTCGCCAGAGCATCACTCCGACCCGAAAATAAACATCGGCCAGAACCTTTCATACTAAGGCCTAAGTCATTAAGAGCCAAGCAATTTAAGCACATCTTTTCAGGCTCGCAACGAGCTTGTTGTGAATTCCAGCAGTGATGTTCACTTTTTGATTATGCTGGCTTCATGCCCGCCCGTTCGCAGCAAGGGGTCTCCTTCCAGGACACGGCATAAACCCCTCCCTGGGGCTTCCTCTTGCAACGTCCTGTTGCAAAGGGTCCCGGAAGAAGACCCCTTGCTGCGAACGGGCTTGTGCCAGACT
>Ga0114950_10000600_pt1 | contig 25139 bp, 22 predicted proteins | sample N075metaG_FD_83503 | JGI IMG/M metagenome (GOLD analysis project Ga0114950, IMG submission 83503) | Deep subsurface microbial communities from Kermadec Trench to uncover new lineages of life (NeLLi) - N075 metaG | ecosystem: Environmental > Aquatic > Marine > Ocean trench > Sediment | place... | reverse complement strand
GGTCACGCCCGTCTTCTATCCTGCTGACGCGTTCTACATTCCGTTCGATGGCTATGCGGGCGTCGAGCGCGGCGGACCCCTCATCGGGATCTGGAAGATTGGCGAGCACTAGTCAATCCTGGAATACCGCGCGATCGAACCTCCTCCGCCAAGTAGTCGCCGATCTTTTCGTCGAGACTCTGAGCGGTCGCATGGAGAGGAAGGGTTGCAAGCGCTAGTGACCGACCCGGGTTTGTGCCTTCTTCTGCATAGGCACCCCGGAACCTTCCGTCGCGAGCGGCACCGTTGAAATCGCGATCCCAATCCGCGTAAGCGGTGAGGCCGCTCAGATCCGCCGCGGCTCCCACCAAAGCACCCGCTAGCGGGAAGAGGTCGAGCCCCGCTCCGATGGCGGATGTCGTGTCGACGAGATAGTTGCCGGCGTTCTCGTACAAATCCACCACGTTTTTAAGAGCCGTCGGCACGACGATATTCGGCGCCGCCGAGAAGACGGCGTTGGCCCGTGCGAGCTGCTGAAAGCTCCCATCTGCCCCGACGATCTTGATCCCGGGGCCGAAGGCCACGACCGTATTGTGAAAGACCTCGACGGTTTTGGGCACGTCGTTATGAGGCTGGATGGCGATGGCGGGGAATCCGCGGGGCGCTTGGTCCTTGATGAAGAGGTTGTCATGGAGCGCTACATGGCCTTCACCTTGGAAAAGCGCCTCCGTCGGGTTTTGATAAAAGAGGTTGCCGTAAATCTGATAGATGTCGGACGATCCCGGACCCGAAAGCGGCCAGTGGCCGACGAGCAGGTTCGGCCGCGCGCCGCGCCCCGTGGTGCTGTTCTGCGCCTTCGAGAACACGTTGTGGCGGATGATCGTACTAGCCGTCGCTGGCATTCCCGTGCTGGGGTTCCGTCGGGTTTGGTGCTTTACCTGCATGTTGTAGCCAAGCGTTCTGCGGATCAAGTTGTGCTCGATGAGGCCACGGACGAACTCGCCCTCTCCGTTCGAGTTGCCGAGATAGATACCCGTGCCCGCGCCGTCGATCACGGAGTGACGGATCACCCAGTTCCACGCCGGGCTCTTCGTGCTGATGCCGACGATTTGCTGATTTCGGTCGTGGCCGTGAATGAGGAGATTCTCGAGCGTGATGTGGTGGGCGAAAGCGGATTCGAGCTCTGCTTTGACCGCGTCACCGGCCAGGCCTTGCCCGTCGAGCTCGAGGTGGCGGATCACGATGTAGCTCGCGTCGCGAATGCTCACTGTGTTGCAGCAGTTTCTGCCTATGAAGACGGCTCTCTGTCCTGTCACGGGACCTTCGATGACGATGCAGGCGCCGGCGGCGCCGTTGAGCCCGTGGACCGGAAGCCCGCGAGGATAGATTCCCGGAGCGAGGAGCAGCCGTTCGCCGGGAGCGAGCTTCGAAAGCTTTGCCAGATAGTTCGAAGGATCCGCCGTTCTCGTCGCCTGTGGCGGCGCGCCCTTGCAACCTCCGATGGTCTCGGAGAGGTTCGCTTGCCCGCGCGCCGGGCTCGGAGCGAGGTAAAGTCCAACGACCGCGAGGGAAAGCCACACCTTCATGCGCTTTAGTGACCGAACTGGCGAAGGTGGTGGTCCGCGTGAAGATAGCCCCATCGGAACCACTCGTCCCGCGAAAGAGCCCCAAAAAAGGGATGCGCACCGCAGCGTCCTTCAGACGCGGCTTTGACGAAGGTCTCGAAGCCCGTCTCGAGCCGTTCGCGGTCGCGAGCAAACTCGCCCGGCTTGGTGCCATCGCGTTGAGGGTCGATTTCAGGCATCGTCGGCACGCCTTTCGGCCACTTGAGCGGTGCACGAAGCGCCAACCACCTGATGGCGGTCCGCGACCAGAGGGTCGATACGTTCTCGACTTCGAGCTCGCCAGAGGCAAAGTCAAAGCCATCCGAAAGGTGGCACACCATTTCGTTGACCGTCATCTTGCCCCATTGACGGACACTCTGTTCGCTGAGAAGACCCAAGCGCCGCGAGATCTCAGCGAGGTCCTCGGGCTTCCCGAGCGTCTTACTCATGCCGACGATTATGTCAGATTCGAACGACGTGCACGGTCTGGCTTTGATATGGTCTCGAAGCAAGGAGACCGGCGTTATGAAACTCAGATCGCGGTTAGCCCTCACAGCATGGTCGTTCTCGCTGGCGCTCGGTATCGCCGGCGCACAGTCGAGCTCACCAGGACAGTTCCAGCTCGAGGAGGCCACCATCGACGACGTTCACGCGGCCATGACGGCGGGTGCTTTGACGTGCCGCGAGCTCGTACAAAGATACTTGGACCGCATCGATGCCTACGACAAGAAAAGTCCCCACTTGAACACGGTCCAGACGATCAATCCCCGCGCGCTCGAGCTCGCCGACGAGCTGGACGCGAGCTTCGCGTCTTCGGGTTTCGTTGGCCCGCTCCACTGCATCCCGGTCCTCCTCAAGGATCAAGTCGAGACGAGTGACTTGCCGACGAGCTACGGTTCCGTGCTCTTCGAGGATTTCGTCCCCGAAAGAGACGCGACCATTGTCCTGAAGATGAAAAGCGCCGGCGCCATCATCCTAGCCAAGACCACGATGGGCGAGTTCGCTTCGCGCTATGTCGGTTCCGCCTTCGGCATAATCCGAAACGCCTACGACCCCAACCGGAACCCGAGCGGCTCCTCCGGCGGCACCGGTAGCGGCATCGCCGCCAACTTCGGCATGGTGGGCATCGGCGAAGACACGGGCGGCTCCATCCGAGGCCCGGCCGCCGTCAACAGCCTCGTCGGCTTGAGGCCGACCGTCCCGCTCGTGAGCCGACACGGCATGATGCCCGCAACGCCGGCCACCGATACGTTGGGTCCGATGACGCGCACCGTACGCGACGCGGCTGCCCTTTTGGACGTCATCGTGGGCTACGACGAGAACGACGCGCTCACCGCCTTTGCTGTCGGACACGTTCCAGACTCCTATGTGAGCGGGCTTCATGAAGACGGGCTGCGCGGGGTGCGCATCGGCGTCATTCGTGAGCCCATGGACGACAAGACCGACCCCGAGACCGATGACTATAAGAAGGTCTTAGCAGTGATGGATGCCGCCATTTCCGATTTGCGCGCGTCGGGGGCCGAGGTCGTCGACCCTGTCGTGATTCCGGACATGGCATCGCTCTTCGAGAGATTGGAGAACAACAATTTCGAGACCGAGCAGGCGGTGAATGCCTATCTAGAAGAGCACACAAATGCCCCCGTAAAGACCCTTCAACAGATCCTCATATCTGGAAAGGTCGTGCCCTGGCGAGCGAGTAGTCTGATCAAAGCAGTTGGGAAGACGACGAGTGACGCCGGCTACTTGCAAGTCTTGTTGGCCAAGGAAGAGCTGACGCTCGGCGTGATAAAGATGATGGCGGACCACGAGCTCGACGCGATCGTCTACGCGACGTTCGACCACCAACCGAGCGTTATCGCCGCGGACGCGCTCACGAATCCCGAGACCGAAGATACCTACGGTTTAGGCAGCAACCGGGCTCTGAGCCCCATGACAGGGTTTCCCGCGTTAACGGTGCCGGCAGGATTCACGACAGACGCGCTACCGGTCGGCCTCGAGTTTTTCGGGCGCCCTTTTACGGAAGCGATGCTCTTGAACTTCGCCTACGCCTACGAGCAAGCGACAGAGCGTCGCAAGCCGCCGCCGCTCACGCCTCCCCTTGCAAGCGCGTCACCGTAGCTCGCTCTGGGTCCGTCAGGGAGCTGTGAGCATATCGACGGCGAAGCTCGCCAACCAGTGGGTTCCCGAGTAGTTCGCTTCGTACATCGTCTCGAACCCTCGCTCTCCTTGCAGGCGGGCAAAGGTTTCATAGGCTTCCCGGCGACTATCCTCCGGAGGCAGCGCCGCGGCGAGCCGCTTCAAAGCAGCAGCGCGCACGAAGGACAACCCGATGAGATGCGATTTGGCACCGACGAGGCGTGTCGCGTCTTCCCGATCGCTGTCGACCTCTTCCGTTTCCGCCGTGGGCTCTGGGCTCGCGGGCCCACCTTCCGCCAACTCTTCGATGTCCGCTTCGACCGGTAACGCACGCGCTTCGATAACGACCGGCTCTCGCATCGGCGAGAACGCTTCGGAGTCCGGCGCCGGAAGAAAATCGTCGAGCCACGTCACGAAATCCTCTTGTGGCAGGAGGCGGCTCATGAGCGCCGCTTCCGCGAGACAGGGCGAGAGAAAATCCGAGCCCGACGGCTCGTAGCGCACTGGGCACTCGACGTCATCCTCGAAGAACTCGCGTGCACGGGTCGTAACGGCCGTCTTTAGATTCGCATCGCCGACCACATCGGCATATTCGAGCATATAAAGCAAAGCGAAGGCCGAGTTGTCGTGCGTTCCCACCCGAATCGGTCCCGGCATGTGCGAGAGATATTCGACACTCTTCTCGGCCAGGTGCGCGGCTACAGGAGCCAGGTGTTTTGCCCATCGCTCGGCATCGTCATCACGAAAGCTTGCGAGCTCCACATAGAGCCTCATCAACCACGCCCACCCGTACGGACGCTCGAACCCGGGTGAAGCTTCTTCCGTGAAAAAGCCGAGCTCTCCTTCGAGGCTTTTCGACGAGAGATGATGTTCGAGCTTCTCGCGGATGAGACCGCCGAGCGGGGCGTCGGGAAAGTCTTTGAGCACTTTCACCATCGCCCATGTGGAGTTCACGGCGGAATGCCAATCGGTACAGCCATAGAAAGCCAGCCTGTCCTCGTAGCGTGGTTTCAGGCTACGGCTCGTTTCGTAGAGATAAGAGCGTCGCTGTGGCCGTTTGTGCGGTCGGTCGATACAAGAAAGAGGGAGCGCGACGAGTTGTTGCGCGACCTCCAGGCTCCATTCCAGCTCGTTCGCCAGCTTGGCCGTCTCGACAGCAACGGGCCCGGCGTCGACCGTTCCGGCAATCGGCTCCGTCGGCTCGGGAACAGACGGGATCCACTCGCAGCCCGTCAACGTGAGGAGGAAGAGGGGCAACAAAAGGAACAAGCAAAAATAGCGCGTCCGCATTAAACGCTTCTAGCCTTCAGGGGCCTTTCGTGTCAACTAGGTCAGTCTCGTCAAAGAACCGGATGACGTCGATGAAACGGCGTTTCGTTGCAGCGCTTACGCGATGTTCAAGAGCTTTCCTCAGACAGATTTTGCAAACGTGCGCGATGGCGTCGAGGCGTTTTCTCGTAGCGATCGAAGAGTCAACGCAGGGTGCGTCGACTCAGGACATCCTCGACGTGGCGGCGGCCATCGAAAACGCTGTGAACGTAAACTGATGTTTCGGAAACGAAGTATAGGATTCGGTAGGGTTTGAAGAGCACTTCACGAAACTCTCTGACGGCGACATCTCGTCGGCAGGGAAGAGCTACACGCCATATCGAAACACTGAGCTTGGGCAACTTGAATAGATTCGAGTCAAGGAATGACGCTCTTGCTCGCTCTGTCTGTGGTGGAGTACAAGGATTGTCATTCATGTGTATTCCTGGGCACGACCTCTCCCGAGCGACGATGATGGTTGCGTCATCATGTTCTTGCGAAATGGCGATGAATGCGGCCTCGCTTGATTGTAGTAGTCACCCCATTCGGCCAAAACTCGACGAAGGTGATTTTCCGAGAGCGGGCTGAGGAAGTCTAAATCGAAACACTCTCGGTGGGTGGATTCCGGGCGAACGCAAGGGCGTCGAGAACAACGGGCACAATTTTCGAGAGCAAACGCAAGAACGGGCCTTTCCGGATCAAAGACGACGAGCGGATGACGGCCGCCGCGAAACGGCCGATTCTGGCAGGTCTAAATCTAAACTGCGGAATCAACGTCGGATCGAGTTTTTGCGGAGCACAGCATGGCGTATCGGTGTGTTTGAAACAGAATGCTATTCTAGCCGTTTGTCGGCCTTCGCGAGCTGCTCTTCGATCGCGCGCGGTGAGACCCCACCTTCGGTATCGCGTAGAGCCACGGAGGCCCGGTAGTCCCAGACTTTGGACACGTCGTCTTCGAACTCGGGCGAAAAGCTGCGCAGTTCTTCGAGCGAGAGGTCGCCTGGGGAAACGCCTTTCTCTGCTGCGAGGGCGAGCACTTCGCCTACGGTGGCGTGCGCGTTGCGGAAGGGAATCCCGCGGCGAACGAGGTACTCGGCGAGGTCGGTAGCGAGCAAGTCGGGCGAGAGCGCTTGTTCCATGCCTTCGCGGTTCACGGTGAGCGTGCGGATGACGCCTTCCATCACCGGCAGCACGAGGCCGAGCGTATCCAACGTGTCGAATACAGGCTCTTTGTCTTCCTGCAGGTCGCGCTGGTAGCCGGTCGCAAGCCCTTTGACGATCGTGAGAACCGCCATGAGGTTTCCGGTGAGTCTTCCGGATTTGCCTCGGATGAGCTCGAGGCTATCGGGATTGCGCTTCTGCGGCATGAGGCTGCTTCCCGTCGCGTAGCTCTCGTCGATATTGACGAAGCCGTACTCGGCGCCCGACCACAAGATGAGGTCTTCGGCCATGCGCGAGAGATGCGTTCCGAGTATGGCGCCGGCGGAGAGAAACTCGAGAATGTGGTCGCGCGCCGAGACCGCATCGATGCTGTTTGGAATAACGCTCTCGAAGCCGAGCTCGTCCGCGAGGCGGCGCCTGTCGACGCCGAACGGATTGCCGGCCAAAGCGCCCGCGCCAAGGGCAAGACCGAGGGAACGCTTGCGCGCTTGCGCGAGCCGATCGCGGTCTCGGTCGAGCGCCCAGAAATAAGCAAGGAGGTATTGAGCAAAGACCACGGGCTGTCCGCGGCGAAGATGGGTGTAGCCGGGCAAGACGGTGTCCTGGTTTGCGCGCGCTTGCGTGAGCAAACTCTCTTGAAGCTTCTTGACGTCCGCCATGCGCGCGTCGATGGCGCTCGCGAGATAGAGGCGAAGCTCGGTGACGGCGAGGTCGTTGCGGCTTCGACCTGTCGGAACTTTGGCGGCGATCTCGGGATCGATGAACTCTGCAAGAAGCCGCTCGACCGCGGTGTGAATGTCTTCGTCCTCGAGAACGGGGTTTTCTTTTAGCCGCGCCTCGACTTGGTCGAGACCAAGGATTATGGTCTCGAGCTCGGCTTCGCTAAGGACACCGACGGCCGAAAGCTCGCGCGCGTAGGCTCGGTTGATGCGAACATCTTCGAAGGCGAGCCTTCGGTCGAAGTCGATCGAGATCCCTAGGGCTTCGAGCTCCGGTGCCGTGGGCTTCTTGAATCGGCCGCCCCAGAGCTTCATCCTCTCTCTCTCGCGCGCTCGCTCAGCTTGCGAATTCTCTGAGGAAGGCCGAAGAGACGGATGAAGCCTTCGGCATCCGCTTGCTTGTAGACATCGTCTTCGCCGAACGTCGCGAACGCCTCCAAGTACAAGCTGTGGGGCGAGCGCCGTGCGACGGCGCTCGCGCTACCCTTGTAGAGCTGTACGAGAACGTCTCCCGTAACGGTTTGCTGCGTCGCATCGACGAAGGCGTCGAGTGCTTCTCGAAGCGGCGAGAACCACTGGCCATCATAAACGATATCGGAATATTTGATCGCCATCCCGGCTTTGTAATGCGAGGTCTCGCGGTCGAGCGTAATGCTCTCGAGAGAGCGATGCGCCGTGTGCAGGATGGTTCCGCCAGGCGTCTCGTAAACGCCTCGCGACTTCATCCCGACCAAACGGTTCTCGACGATGTCGATACGGCCCACGCCGTGCGCACCGCCGAGCTCGTTGAGCTTTTCGAGCAGGGGCACGGGCTCGAGCGCTTTGCCGTTGACCGAGACGGGCGTTCCTTTCTCGAACCCGATCGTGACGAATTCGGGCTCGGCTGGAGCCTCGGAAGGCGACTTCGAGATCTGGTAGAGGTTCTCCGGGGGCGGCGTCCACGGGTCCTCGAGCGCACCACCTTCATGACTCAAGTGCAGGATGTTCTGGTCGCGGCTATAAATATTTTCTTTGCTTTGCGCGACGGGTATCCCGCGTTTCTCCGCGTAGGCGAGCGCGTCTTCGCGCGAGCGGATGTCCCATTCCCGCCACGGGGCGATAACTTTGAGCTCGGGTGCGAGTGCTTGGTATGTGAGCTCGAAGCGCACTTGGTCGTTGCCCTTGCCGGTGCAGCCATGCGCGACATAGTCAGCACCTTCGGCGAGTGCGATCTCGACTTGACGCTTGGCGATGATCGGCCGGGCGAGCGACGTGCCGAGGAGGTAGTCGTGCTCGTATCGAGCACCGGCGCGCAAAGCCGGGAAGACGTAGTCGCGCACGAACTCCGTGCGCAGATCTTCGATGAACGTCTTGGAAGCACCGATGGCCGTGCCTTTCTTGGCGGCGGCTTCCAGATCCTCGCCCTGTCCCACGTCCGCGAGCATCGCGATGACCTCGCAGTCATAGTTCTCTTTCAGCCAAGGAACGATGACGGAGGTGTCGAGCCCTCCCGAATAAGCTAGAACAACTTTCTTGCGTGCCATAATTATGCGTAACTATAGCATAATTATGCACGCGAAGCCAACTACCAGTTCATGAAAGAAGTGCCCGCTTTCGCGGGAAAGCGTCTCTCGCAAACCGCTATCGATCTTCTCTCCAGCTACAGCTTTCCCGGAAACGTGCGCGAGCTAGAGAACATCATCGAGCGCCGTTTATCGCGACACGACGAACGAGCTCACCCCAGAAGATATCGGCCTTCTCGGCGACCACCGCTTCCAGGCCAGGGGCGGCACGTTCAACGACAAAGTCACGGCCTTCGAGCGGCAGCTCCTCGTGGACGCGCTCCGCACCGCGGAGGGCAACCGAGCCCAGGCTGCCCGCAACTTGGGCCTCCGCTATCACCAGCTACGGCACCTTCTCAAGAGGAACCGTCTCGACGAGGCCTGAGTGTGGCCCATTGCACGCGCAGACTACACCTGTGCGATGATCGTCTCGTGAAACGCCAGCTCGTGATCGCGATATTCCTGTCGGCTCTCGTTGCCACGGCCGATGCGTCGGAGCGCCTTCTCGGTGAGTTCCAAGACGGCTGGCGGGACCGTTGGAGCGAAAGGATGCTCAGTACGCGCCGCAACACGTTCGGGGTCGTCGAAGAGGGAGACGGCAACCGCGCACTCCAAATCAAGAGCGATAGCTCGGCATCCGCGCTTGGGTACGACTTGAGGAACAGCAGCTCGGTCGGTCGTCGGTTGTCGTGGCGCTGGCGCGTCGACACGGACGCTGTGCATGCGCGCAACGAGAGGGAGAGAAGCGGGGACGATTACCGTGCGCGTGTCCTCGTGGTTTTCGATCGAGACCGCGCCCTGTGCTACGTATGGGCTTCGAGCGAGCCGGTGGGTAGCGTGTTTCCGAGCCCAGCGGACGAGCGGGTCACGACCTTCGTGCTCAGAACCGGCGACGACCACGTAGGGCAATGGCAAATGGAAGAACGCGACATCGAGCGCGACTACAGGAGCGTCTGGGGTGAGAGTCCGGCGATGCTGTCTGCGGTCGCGCTCATCGTCGACACCGACGATACGGACTCGCAGGCAACGACGCGGTTCGACGACGTGGTGCTAACGCCTATCGAAACCGACCACGAGCATTAGCGCTCCCAAACACACGCCAAGTGTGTTTGGATCGCGCGATGATGACACTCCTGCTTGCTCTCTTGGCCGCATTCGCGTTTAGCCGCCCGGCGGTCTCCGAAACGATCCTTGTCCATGCGGGGACGCTACTCGCCGTCCCGGGAAACGATCCTGTATCTGAGCGGACGCTCGTGATCCGTGACGGGAAGATCGTAGAGATCCGTGACGGCTTTATCTCTTTACTCCCGGGTGAAGAGGCGGCGCTCATCGACCTTTCGGACCAATTCGTGATGCCGGGATTCATCGATCTCCACGTGCACCTGACGGGGCAATCCGGCGACAACTCGCGCAACGAGCGCATCACGAAAAGCGACGCGCATGCGTCGTTGCGCGCGGCGATGTACGCGAAGCGCACGCTGATGGCGGGCTTCACGACAGTGCGCAATCTCGGCTCCCGCGGGGAAGCCATGTTCGCGCTTCGGGACGCCATCGCCGCGGGCCACGTTCCGGGTCCTAAGATCCTCGTCGCCGGCTACTCGATTACGCCAACCGGTGGGCATGCAGACGTTCACGGCTATCGCGCGGAAATCAGCGCGGTGCTCGCATCATCCGGCGTGTGCGACGGCCCCGATGATTGCCGCCGCGCGGTGCGCCTACAAGTGAAGCGCGGCGCCGACGTCATCAAAGTGACGGCGACGGGAGGCGTCCTCAGCAACACCAATTCCGGTACCGGACAACAGTTCACCGACGATGAGCTTCGAGCGATCGCCGAGACGGCGCACGCGCTCGGGCGGAAGGTCACTGCTCATGCGCACGACAAACCCGGGATCGACGCCGCACTCCGTGCTGGTTTCGATTCGATCGAACACTCGATGTGGGCCGATGCCGAGACGATGACGCTCTTCAAAGAGACCGGCGCGTGGTTGATCCCGACCGTCTATCCCATCACCTATGTCGGGGACACGCCGGAGAAGATGAAGCAGGGGCCGTTCAGAAACCTACCACCGGCGAGCATGGAGAAGCTCTTGCGACTCGGACGCCAGCCACGTGATATGACGAAGCTCGCCCACCAGATGGGCGTTCGTATCGCGCTCGGCACGGATTCCGGTGTGTCACCACACGGACATAATGCTCGCGAGTTTCTCGAATATGTCGCCATAGGTATGACGCCCATGGAAGCGTTGATGGCCGGCACGGTGAGCGCTGCCGAGGCAGGCGGGATCGCGGGCGTCGGCTCTATCGCACCCGGAATGGCGGCGGACCTCGTCGCTATGTCCAAGAGCCCCTTGCGCGACATCGAGGAAGTGTTACGTCTCACGTTCATCATGCGCGACGGGATCGTCTTCAAAAACGAGTCTTAGATCGCTACTATGTCCCGGAGCGAAGGAGAGATAGGAATGCAAAGACTGAAGGCAAGCGATTTCGATCAAGGGCTTCTCGATTTGTTCGACAGCTACGTGCACGGCGGCGTCGATCGTCGCCAGTTCCTCGAGGGGGCCAAAGCCTTCGCGGTGGGCGGCACGTCCGCGGCGGCGCTTCTGGCCGCGCTGAGTCCAAAATATGCGGAGGCGCAACAGATCGCGAAGGATGACGCGCGCCTCGAGACCGAGCACGTCGAATACGATTCTCCAGAAGGCTACGGCAAAGTAAACGCGTATATGTGCAAGCCAGCGGGCACGACGGGGAAGCTCCCAGGGGTTGTCGTCATCCACGAGAATCGCGGCCTCAACCCGCATATCGAAGATGTCGCCAGGCGCACCGGGCTCGCGGGTTTTCTCGCCTTCGCGCCGGACGGGCTGACTTCGCTCGGCGGCTATCCTGGCACCGACGACGAAGGCCGAACGATGCAGCGCACCCTCGACCGCGAGAAACTCTCCCAGGACTTCGTTGCGGCGGTGAAGTTTCTACAAGCGCATCCCGGCTGCACCGGCAAAGTCGGCTGCGTTGGATTTTGTTATGGCGGAAGCGTCTCCAACATGCTCGCGGTGCGGGTTCCGGATCTGGCCGCCTCGGTGCCTTTTTACGGCGGGCAAGCCGCGACCGAGGACGTGCCGAAGATCCAGGCGCCGCTCTTGCTGCAATATGCGGAACTCGACGAGCGGGTCAATGCGGGATGGCCTGCTTACGAAGCGGCGCTCAAGGCGAACAAAAAAGAGTACACGGCGTATATCTACGAGGGAACCAATCACGGCTTCCACAACGACACGACGCCGCGCTACGACGAAGCAGCTGCCACTCTTGCTTGGCAACGGACCATCGATTTCTTCAAGAAGCACTTGCCCTAACCGGGGCGCCTTTTGAACGCGATGCCGGACCGGCGACTTCTGCTTTCGATTGCCGGTGCGGCATTCGTGCTCCAGATCCTGCCGAACCTCTTCGGCGGCTACGGCTATTTCAGAAGCGAACCATCCTACTCATGCCGAGCTACGGTCACGCGGGCGCCGTCGAGCTCATGGGAGCACCTTTAGGCCTTCCGCCGGTGATGACGGCCCAAAACAAGTACCACATGTTGGGGGCGCGCCATCGCGCCGCGGCTCGCGGACAGCGTCGTGATCGCGGTCGGATGGGACCGAGAAGCACTCGAACACAGCTTTGCCGACGTGAGCGACGTCGCGACCTACACGTGTCAGTACTGTATGAATTGGCGGAACAATATGCCGATCCGCATCGCTCGCAACCCCACGCTCACCGCCGACGAGTTCGAACAAGCGTGGGAAGAGAGCAAACACTACGAATAACGCGTCACTTCTTGTCGCGTTTCAAAAAACGATCGAGGGCGAAACGGCCGCCTCCCATGAGCACGAGCGCCATAAAGATAAGCATGTAGCTCGCCGCACGTTCCGGGTTGCCCCAGCTGTCGACAACGTCTTCCGGTACGCTCAAAACGCCCAGCCAAACGAGAATGTGCTGCGGCAGGTGGTGGCGGAACATCGTAGCGACGAACATCGTGAAAGCCGCGAAGCTGGCGGCGATGCGCGTGCCGATACCGAGTGCTATCGCAAGCCCGCCCACGAGCTCCGCGAGCCCCGCGGCCCAAGCAAAGGCCAGCGGCATGGGAAAGCCGAGAGCTTCCACACCGGCCACGAAACGATCGCCGCCTCCCGAGCTGAGCATGGCGATCTTTTGCCAGCCGTGACCGAAGGCCAGACCAAAACCAGATAAACGCAGAACGAATAGAGCCAGATCTTTCGACATTCTTTCGCTTCAACTCCCGTTATTAAGCAGCTTTTTCGCTGGGTGCATAGACTGTAAACTTCGAGGCCGATCGCCCCCGCGTTTTCCCCGCAACCGTCGCGTTGGCGCCCGTGAGGGTCGTGCCCGACAAGATGCTGAGCTGCACGGCGGCCTTTCTGAGCGCGGCTTCGCCATAGAAGAACTCACCTTCGAAAGGCGTGTTGACCGTCTTCAGGAAAACGGATAGGGTTGAGTCCGGTTTGGAAGATGGCCTCGCCCCGGGTCTCCGGAGACGCCCCGAAAGACACGCCCTCGAAAACACGTCCAGCTTCGAGTACGGTCGGAAGTACGAGTCGAGCCTCCACCAAAGCGCGATTCTAGTCCAGCGAGAGCCAGAGTGCTAGGCTTCTTGTGAGCCGCAGCTATGGACGCTTGGGAGATCGACCGCGAACGCGTCATCAAGGCGACGCATTTATCCAGAAAGCCCGCGCCCAAGAGCGCTTTGGTGGCGCTCGGGAGTGTGCTCCTCCTCTTCGTAGCTTCCGCGATCTACTGGAGCGACTCATTCGGCGCGGCCTCGCTCCTGCCTGCGAGCCGGGAATCCGTCTTCTCCAACGGAGAGTATTGGAGGCTCGTGACGTCGCTTCTCGTGCATTCTGACTGGGCACATTTCTTGTCGAACGCGGTTGTTCTCGGCGTCCTAGCCTTCTTGATATATGGCTATTACGGACCGCTCGCCTATCCGGCGCTCACGTTGGTGCTCGGCACTCTCGTCACGGCCATCTCGCTTCACACCTACCCCGCCGAGACCTGGCTTCTCGGCGCTTCGGGCGTCGTTTATTTGATGGCTGGTTTCTGGCTCACGCTCTACTTGCTCGTCGAGCGGCGCATCCCGCTGAAAAAGCGCGTCGTGCGCGCCGTGGGTTTCGGCCTCATCGTTCTCGTCCCAACCGCGGTCGAGCCGGCGATCAGCTACCGCACGCACCTCATCGGCTTCGTCGTCGGCTTCGGCTTCGCACTCGCCTATTTCACCAAGCAGAAGGACGCGCTCCGGGCAAAAGAGCGCATCGAGTACGAGTACTACTAGCCCTAGCTGTCGGCGTCCGGGTCTTTGGCGGCGCGGCCGCTATAGGCGAGCGCCATCGCGCGCTCCGTCACTTTCGAATAGAGCCTCTCGAGCGAGCCTCGGATCTCTGGATGGGGTTTCCAGAACGGCGGCACGCCGAGTCGTTTGAGGAGCGATGCCGTGACCGCTGGAGGGCCGACCGAAATCGACAACGAGTCGAAGCTTTCTCCGAGCTTCCAGAAATCATCGATCGATTCTTCGAGTGTGCGCTCTCTCGGGTGATCGAGCGCACGGCCCGCGGCCTCCGCCGCGCGGCGCTGCCGGAGCTGGCGGAGAAGCCGTTCGCGACTCAGGCCTCGCCAGCGAAACAACAAGAACGGATCGGCATCGAACTTCTCCGCGAGCACGTAGTGGACGGCCACGATGTGTTTGCACGGCACGACGTCATCCGCACAACTGCACGACATCGTGAGCTCGTTCGCCGAGGTCGGGAACAAGGACACGCCCACGCTGGCAAAGACGTCCTCGATGTTCTCCGGCATCTCGCCCGAGAGAAGCTTCGCCGAAAAGAGCGCCTGAGTCGCGAGCTCCTTGACCGCTTCGTGCCACTTCTCTTCCGAGAAGGGGTCGATCGCGATCTCGACGACGTAGGGCTGGTAGCGCGAGCCCTGCACTTGGGCAACGATACGGCCCGCGTCGAACTCGAGCGAGAGCAGGCGTTCCGCTCGTGCGTAGCGCTTACCGCGCTCGAGTCGTTGCGCGACGCCGATCGACTCCATGACGGACCACCAACGCTCCGACCACCAGCGGCGCTCTTGGTCGGGTGTCTCTGATCTCGCCATGATCAGGACTCGATAGCTTCTGCTCGCAGCTCGAAGAGCTCCCGCAGGCTTTCCGTCGTGAGCTCGGTAAGCGAGCCGTGTCCGGGCTGGATAACGGCTTGCGCGAGCTCCTTTTTGCGCTCGGCGAGCTCGTCCACACGTTCTTCGATCGTGCCCGCACAAATGAATTTGTAGACCGCTACGGAGCGCGTCTGGCCGATGCGATGCGCGCGGTCGGTCGCTTGGTCCTCCACCGCCGGATTCCACCAGCGATCGAAGTGAAAGACGTGCCGCGCTTGCGTCAAATTCAAACCAAAGCCGCCCGCCTTGAGCGAGAGCACGAAAATCGGTGGACCATCATCGCTATCCTGGAACTCCGTGATCATCGCCTCGCGCTGATGCGATGGCACGCCGCCATGGAGAAAAACCAAGTCAACGGAGAGTTTGTCGCGCAAGTGCCGCTCGATGAGTTTCCCCATCTGTGCATATTGTGTAAACACGAGCGCGCGATCGCCTTCAGCTAGGACTTCCTCGAGCATCTCCGTCAGGCGCGTGAGCTTTCCCGAGCGGGAGGGGAGTGAGCTGCCATCCGCGAGAAAATGCGCTGGGTGGTTGCAAATCTGTTTGAGACGGGTGATGGCCGCGAGCACTTCTCCTTTCCGGCCAATTCCTTCGGAAGATTCGATGCGATCCAAGCTGTCTTGGACCACCGCTTGGTAAAGCGTGCCTTGCTCCTTGGTCAGCGTGCAATAGACCTTCATCTCGTTCTTCGACGGAAGATCGCGGATGACGGTAGGATCGGTCTTGACACGTCGAAGCAGGAAAGGCTCGACGAGGCGGCGCAGCTCATCCGTCGCCTCGCTATCACGATAGCGCTCGATCGGAAGTGCGTAGCGCCGCCGAAAAGAAGCTTCGGAGCCGAGATAGCCGGGGTTCAGAAACTCCATGATCGACCAGAGCTCTTGCAGGCGATTCTCGACCGGAGTTCCCGTAAGTGCGAGACGGCGCGGCGCGGCAAGTTTCCTCAAAGCGCGGGTCTGCTTCGCTTGAGGGTTCTTGATGTTCTGCGCTTCGTCGAGCACGAGGCCGTCCCACTGGACCGCTTGGAGCTGAGCGAGGTCCCGATGAACGAGGCTGTAAGTGGAGACGATGAGATCGTGCCGCTTCGCTTCTCGCTCGAAAGCTTCGCCTTCGTGCCGGTCCAAACCGTGATGTACGAGCACGCGCAAGCTCGGCGCGAACCGCTCCGCTTCTTTTCTCCAGTTGCCCACAACCGAAGTCGGACAGATGAGAAGGAACGGTCGCTCGAGCTCGCCCCGTTCCTGAAGCCGCAGCAAGAGCGCAAGCACCTGGATCGTTTTGCCGAGACCCATATCATCGGCGAGACAGGCGCCGAGACGGAATCGGCCGAGAAAATCGAGCCAGGCCAAACCTTCGACTTGATAAGGGCGGAGCTGCCCGTGAAACGTGGCCGGCTGCTCGACCTCGGGAAGGCCTTCACTTCCCGAAAGCCGCGAGAGAAGCTCCTCGACCCAGCCGGTCGCCTTCAAGTCCGTCAGGGGAAGCTGCTGGTCACCGAGGCGGCCGAGCTTCAGATGAAGGACATCGCCGAGCGTCAGCTCGGGAATCTTTGGACGCGACTCGATCGCGCCGAGGATTTCCTGAACTCTCGCAGGTGATAGCTCGATCCATTGACCTCGTACGCGAACGAGAGGCCTTTTCATCTCGGCGAGCTCGAGAAACTCCTCGCGGCTCAAGGTCTCGTCGCCGATCGCGACTTGCCAGTCGAACTCGACGAGCGCTTCGAGCCCGAGACGGCTCAGGACGCTTCTCGGGCCGTGCGAATGCGGCGTAACGCGAAGGCTCAAACCAACGCCGCGCTCACGCTTGCCCCACCAGGACGGGACGAGCACGCCGTAGCCGCTCTCGCGAAGGAGGAACGCGCCTTCTTGGAGAAAGGCGTAGGCTTGATCCAGATCCAAAGAACAGGACTCGGGGCGCGACTCTTTCAAGCTTTCTTCGATCGGAGCAAAGAGTGCCGCGGCCCGGCCGAGCGCTTCGAGCACCATCTCGTGCGGGCGTTCGAGCCGTCGCTCGAGATAGCGCCACGACGTGCCGCCGTGCTCCCAGACCCGCGCGAGGGGAACGAGGAGGCTCTCGTCGTCGAGAGCTTGAAGAAAAAAGCGGAGCTCCCAAGATCCGGTATCGTCTCGTAGGTCTTCCTCGCTATCGGGCTCGGGCGGGGGTTCGAGCCGGAACGCGATACGGAACGCGGCTTCCTCGGTGTCGTCGAACTGGGCTTTCCAGATCGCGAGCTCGTCGCGAAGCGTCTCCACGGTGTCGGCATCGAAAGTGATGTCATCTTCGAGGAGAGAGGACGCAAATTGCTCACCATCGGTCTCGACGAATCTCTGGCGAAGCCGCAGCCGCGACGCCGCTTTGCGCACGAAACAGTCGACGACGGCGATAAGAAAGCCTTCGAGCAGAACGTGGGCGGAGGGCGTCTCGTCACTACTCGCCGCGCGGCACACCGGAGGCATCGCTGCCTTGAGCGCGTCGATGCGATCCAGCTCTTCCTCTACGAGCGGCTCCCAGCGCGCCATCGATTGGTCGCCCTCGCCGACAATAGCGGGAAGAAACCGTTGGCGGGCGAGCAGCTCGAGCGCGAAGCGCGCCGAGGCCGACCAAAATCTCAAGTCGGCGCCGAGGCGCAGGTGATGGGGAAGCTCGGCTTCCGAGGCAGGCAGCATGGCGAGCCAAGCGAGCGCCGCTTCTGGCGAGAGCGAAAGACCCTTCACTTGCCACGCACGCAGCCGTTTCTCTTGGGTCGACGGCGCGTCGCGGTGAAAGAAAACCTCGGGAGACGGAATCGGGAATCCGTTCTCCGAAGGGAGGAGAAACGTGATGTCGTCGGTCTCACTCTCGACAGACGTGTCCTCGTCCGCGAGTGCCCTGAGCAGCTTCTGCTCGATATCTTCGAGCGCGAGTTGATGCGGGTGGACGCCGTTGCCCGCGGACCTATCCGCGTGAGGCTCGGTCTCGCCCCATACAAAGAAGCGATTTGTCGTAGAAAGCCAGGTCCCGTGTGCGACGATCACGTAAGCTCTATTTTCAAAGGCGAAAAGCGTATTAGCTGCGACTTAGTCTCGGAATCAGGATCTCGATTGGCGGAGAGGGTGGGATTCGAACCCACGTGCCCGGTTACTCACCAGACAAGACGCTTTCGAGGCGCCCCCGTTACGACCACTTCGGTACCTCTCCGCGAATCGCGCCGGCCGCGGGAATCGTTCTCAAACGTTCTCGCGGCGGTATTTGAAGAAATCCTGCAATATCTTTCTACAATCTGGCTCCAGTACACCCGACACGATCGACAACCGATGCGGCATGTGGATCTCGTTCAAATCAAACAAAGATTCCACGGCGCCAAATTTGGGCTCGGTGGCACCATAGACCAGTGTAGCAATACGTGCGTGCACAATGGCACCCAGACACATCATACAAGGCTCGACGGTGACGTAGAGCGTCAACCCCGAAAGTCGGTAATTTCCGAGCTCTCGGGCCGCTTTGCGTATCGCGACGAGCTCGGCATGGGCGGTGGGGTCCACAGATTGAATCGGCTGGTTGAATCCGGAGGCTACGACCTGCTGGTCGCTCGCCACCACAGCACCGATCGGCACTTCACCCAGATGAAGCGCTTGTCGCGCCTCATCCAAGGCGAGTTGCATCATTTGCTGCTGAGTCCCGATAGCCCCTCACCTCATCCGGTTGCGAGAATACCCGACTTAAAGAATCTCCGCAAGGGAGACTCTCCGCGCGGCGGGGCCGCATCAAATCTCCGCCGCAAGCGGTCAGCTTTCAGCCGTCGCAAACTACGCGGGAATCGTTCGTTTGCGTGTCGCGGTGAATTTTCTTGCTCAAAAAACAAGGGTGTCAGCTAAAAGTCGTATGGTGAGCTCCGATGAAGCCTTTTCGGGCTGGTTAGACGCGCTTCGGACGCGCGAGCTCGAGCGGCTGACTTTTCGGGAGATCCGAAAGGGCGTAGTAGCGCTCTCCCGCATCTATGTCGAGGAGAGGGGCCGGCTCGGCAAGGCGGTCTTCGACGGGGCTGGCAAAAGAGCGGCTTTTGCATGCTTTTACACACCGCTGCATTTTTTGCTCGTTCGCGCGATCGTCCTCGAGCTCGGCGCGGAGTCCCCGCCGCCTGGGACCGTCCACGACCTCGGCTGCGGCCTCGGCGCGGCCGGCGCCGCTTGGGCGCTCGCGGCAGGACGTTCTCCTTTCGTGGTCGGGGTGGAGCGGCAGAAGTGGGCGGCGAAGGAGGCGAGACGGAGCTTTGACACGCTCTCCCTCGAGGGTCGCATCGTCAATAAGTCGATCGAGCAGGCCCCGAACGCCCAGCGCGGGGACGCCGTCGTGGCGGCGTTTGCCGTCAATGAGCTCGAGGAGGCCGCGCGGAATACCCTCCTCGAGAGGCTTCGCAAAAGCCGCGGGGTTTCGGTGCTCATCGTCGAGCCCATCGCCCGTCGGGTGCATCCCTGGTGGACGCCGTGGCGGGCTGCATTCGAGGAGCGCGGCGGGCGGGCCGACGAATGGCGCTTTCCCGTCGAGCTTCCCGACTGGCTGGCGGAGCTCGATCACGCCTCGGGACTCGACCATCGCGAGCTGACCGGAAAATCACTCTTTTTTCCGACTTCTCCTTGACTCAATGCTAAGTTTTTAGCATAATGCTGATAATTTAGCAGGACGGCAAACTGGGAGAGGTACTGGAGAGGCGCATGGCGAAAAAGACTTATCTTCGACTGAGCAATCGAGAACGGCAGATCATGGACATTCTTTATCGAGACGGGAGGGCCACGGCTGCCGAAGTCCACGCGAAGCTCCCGGATCCGCCGAGCTATTCGGCGGTGCGGGCCACACTTCGTATCCTTGAAGAAAAAGGGCAAGTCCGCCACGAGCAAGACGGACCTCGCTACGTTTTTCGACCGGCGGTCGCTCGGGACAAAGCCAAACGCACCGCGATTCGGCATCTCCTCTCGACGTTTTTCGACGGCTCGACCGAGCTCGCCGTCGCGACACTTTTGGACGAATCTGCGTCTCAACTTTCTGAGGACGATTTCAAGAAGCTCAAAAAGCTCATCGATGTAGCGGAGAGCAAGGGAGAAAACCGATGATGGAAACACTCACGACTCTCGCTCAGTCGTTCGGCGGCATGGTTTTCTTGAAGTCGACTTTGATCGTGTCGCTGGTATTCGCGTTGAGCTTTCTGCTGCGCAAAGCGTCGGCCGCTTCGCGACACTTCTTGTGGACGCTTTGCTTCATCGCTCTTCTCGCGCTGCCTTTGGCGTCCTACCTCTCGGTCGTTGATAGCAGCTGGCGCATACCCGTCCCCGTTTTGAGCCCGCCGGCCGAGCTCGCGGCTGCGCCCTCTGAAGCGCCGCGTCCGGCTCCTACTCTCTTACCGGAGCCGTCCGGAAGCGAGGCGAGCGCACCGACCGAAGGCGCAGCTCCTGGGGCGACACCGCCCGTCTGGCAGATCGCGTGGATCTTGGGGGGCAGCCTTCTCACCGTCCGGCTCATGGCTGGATTGTTCTCGAGCTATCGCACGGGACGACGCGCGCCAGCGATGCTCGAGGACCGCTGGCTCGAGCTTCTCGAAGAAACGAAAGACAAGATCGGTATCCGGCACGACGTGCAGCTCGCGCTCACAGCCTCCTCCGCGATGCCGATAACACTCGGTGTCTTCCGGCCGACGATTCTGTTGCCGGAATCGTCGGAAAGCTATTCAGAGCCGCGCCGCTCGGCGGTTCTGCTGCACGAGCTCGCACATGTGCGACGCCACGACTGCCTGACCCAGCTCGTCAGCCAAGTAGCCTGCGCGCTTTTCTGGTGGCACCCGCTCGTCTGGATCGGAGCCCGCCAGATGCGTTCTTTGAGCGAGCGCGCGAGCGACGACCTCGTCATCGACGCGGGCACCCGGCCTTCGGAATACGCGCATGATCTGCTCGATATGGCGCGCGGGCTCAACTTGCGCGGCGCCGCGGCGCCGCTCGCGAGCGTGACGATGGCGCATCGCTCGCGTCTCGAAGAAAGGCTCCTCGCGATTCTCGACGACGGCATGGTGCGCGGTAGCGTCCATCCGCGCGTCGCGCTCCCGAGTGCTTTGTTTGGCCTCGGCATTCTGCTGAGCGTCGGGCTCGCCATTCCAACCGCGGCGCGCGCGCCACAGCCGGCCGCGAGCGCACAACAGGAAGCGCCTGAGACGGCCGCAGCCCTTCCGGAACAGCAGACGGAAGAGAACGAAGCGCAATAACAAGAACAAAGTGAAATGAGCCGTCGAGCACGCGAAGTACTGGCCGAAGCGCTCGATGACCCCAGTGCATCCGTTCGAGAACAGGCACTTCATGCGCTCGTACGACTCCGGGACGAAAGCACGGTCCCCTATCTCGAAGACGCTCTCGAAAGCGGAAGTGCAGAGATGCGCGAGCAAGCTGCATGGGGTCTCGGGATGATGCGCCGCAAAGAAACGGCCGGGAGCCTCGCCGGCGCACTGACCGACGAGGTCGACAACGTGCGCGAGCAAGCCGCGTGGGCGCTCGGGATGATCAGGAGCGAAGACGCGGTGGCCGCGCTCGGCACCGCCCTGACCAACGACGCGTCTTCGAACGTGCGCGAGCAGTCGGCCTGGGCGCTCGGAATGATCAAAGATTTCAGCGCAACCGACGCGCTCGTTTCGGCACTTCGAGACGATAATGCCAACGTCCGCTCGCAGGCGGCATGGGCATCCGGAATGCTCCGAAGCGGCGAAGCCGTCGACGGGCTCGTCGGCGCTCTCACCGATGCCGATGGAAATGTTCGTTCACAGGCGGCGTGGGCGCTCGGGATGATCCGGGACAAGCGCGCGATTCAAGGTCTTGGCAAGGCGCTCGGCGACGAGAGCGTGGACGTGCGCGAGCAAGCGATCTGGGCCATTGGCATGATCCGCTCGCCGGAAAGTTTCGACGTCCTCATTGGCGCGCTCGGTGATACCAGCGCAGATATCCGCAGCCAGGCGGCCTGGGCGCTCGGGATGCTCGGTGACAGCCGCGCGATCGATGCACTCAGCGTCGCGCTGAAAGACAACGATGCGGACGTGCGCGAGCAAGCGGCCTGGGCGATCGGGCGCCTCGCAAAACACGGCGACGACGATCTTGATCTAGACGATCTTGACTTAGACGATTTGGACGTGGACGTCGATGACTTGGAGCTCGAGCTCGACAGCAACAAGGATGTGCGTCCCGACCCATTGCGGCCTATGTTGCGCGACGCTCTTTTCTAGGAAATCGCCCGAGCAGGCCGACATCATTTTGCTAGATATCCGTGTCGCGCTCCGGAATTTCGCTCGTGAGCCCGGCTTCGCCGCCGGGCTCGTCCTGACCATCCGCCGGGTTGGCGAGCTTTCTTCCAGCCTGTCGCGCCTCGCGTGTGGACCCGCTTAGCTCGCTCCGCTACGAATAGACTTGGGCTCTCCATCGAAGGGCCTGCGCGCTAAGATCGCCCTTCGATGGACAAGAAAGCTCCCTCTGGAGCACAGGCCGTCTTGCGAGCCATTGCGCTCCTCAAAGCGTTCACGCTCGAGAGACCGGAGCGCGATGTGGCGGAGCTCGCCGACGAGACGGGGCTTCGCCGGAGTACGGTCCATCGCTTGCTCTCGGCGCTCGAGAGCGAGGGGCTCGTCACAAAGGAAGCGACGCCCGGCCGCTATCGGCTCGGCCCGACCGTTGCAGCCCTCGGCGTCCGTGCGTTGCGCTCGAGCAAGTTGCACCAAACCGTTCATCCTGTCTTGGAGCAGCTCGCGGACGAGACGGGCGAGACCACCACGCTCGAGGTGTTCACCGAAGGAAAGATGCTCATCCTCGATGAAGTGTTGGGTGCGCGCCTCATTGGCGCGTCACCGTCTTTGGGCACCGCTTGGGCGCTTCACGCAACCTCGACGGGTAAAGCCCTTCTGGCCGCCCTGTCACCGGCCCGCGCCAGCGAAGTCTTGTCACCCCCTCTAAAGCGCTTCACGAGCACGACCATCACCGACAGGACTGCGCTCGAAGAAGAGCTCGAGACGATCCGGCGGTCCGGCTATGCGACCGCGCGCGAAGAGCTCGAGGAAGGCTACACGGCCGTCGGCGCGGTCGTTCATGTGCCGATGGTCGAGCCTTATGCGGCGCTCAGTCTCGGCGGGCCGAGCACACGGCTCGAAGGCGAGGCGCTTCTCAAACTCGGCGCGCTCGTGAAAACGCACGCCGACGCCGTCTCTAAGCGGCTTGGCTTCGAGGAATCGAGTTAACAAACCCAGGCGCCGGATCCGGGCCTGGCGGCGTAGCCGCCGGGTGAGGTGTCACCGCCATCTACGCCATTCGCAACCCTGACAAGATGTTACACATTGAAGAATCTTTGTACAGTGAAAGGGGATTCTGATGGCTACGGTTAGTTTCTTTCGTAACTTCGAGAGCGCGTTTCGATAGCGGTGGTCCACGACCGATTCGGTAACCGAAAGAGTCGCGGCAATCTCGCGTGCCAACATTCCGGATAGCTTCGCGAGCAGCACATCGACTTCGTTCTCGGCGCAAACGCTCTTCGCGATCGCGAGCGCACGGGTCGCTTCGAGCTTGCGCAGCATCGAATCCCGGCCGTTCGGAACCGCGACCTCCTCGGGCGCCTCGAGAGGCTCGCTCCTCCTCGTGGATGCGAGACGCCCGTGCCCGCGCGCGACGTACTGACACGTGCGAAACAGAAAGCTGAGCACGGGCCTTGCTTCGGAAGACTCCTTCTCGACACCGAATTCCCAGCCGCGGAAGCGCGAATAGAAGATGAGCCACACGTCTTGGGCGAGGTCGTCGACCGCGGGAGCGTCCACCCGCACAGCGAGCCACGAGAACACGATCCGTCCGTATTCGCGGTACAGAGACTCGAACGCGTCATCCGCAGACACTTCTCCCCGAGCGCGTGCCCTCAGAACACGGTTCTCGAGTGTTGCTTCCATAGCCGTGAGCTCGATGGGATCATGCGGCGACATCACTATTTTCGCCAACGAAAACTTTCGTGTCGGTTGCCACCCGGGGCCAGCGACTCTAGACTGTCCTTTCAACGGAGGGAGATTACGATGTTCAAACGCGTTCTCGTTCTGACTTGGTTCGCGCTGGTCGCCACGATGGGCCTAGCGAGCGCTCAAAGTCCCGTTCTCGACCGGATTATCAAGAATAGCGAGCTGCGCGTCGCGACCTCGGGGACCCAACCTCCGTTCAACGCCGTGAGCAAGGACGGCGAGCTCATGGGACTCGAAATCGACCTCATCCGCTTGTTTGCGGAAGCGATGAAGGTGAACCTCTTGCTCCAAACCATTCCTTTTCCAGAGCTTTTACCTGCGCTCGAGGAAGGCAAAGTCGATATGGTGCTCTCCGGCTTATCGATCACACCCGAGCGCGCTCGAGACTTCGCCTTCGTCGGGCCTTATGTCTTGTCGGGAACGTCCGTTCTCACGGACAGTCATACGCTCATCAACATGAAGAGCCCGCGCGATTTGGACAAGCCGTCCTACACGCTCGTAGCGCTCGCAGGCTCGACGAGTCAGGAATATATCGAGCGCGTCGCCCCGCAAGCGAAGCTCGTAACCACCCAGAATTACGATGAAGCGGTCAAGATGGTTATCGCGGGAGAGGCGACGGCGATGATTGCGGACATGCCCGCTTGTGTTCTCGCGGTCCTCAAGAATCCGCACGCGGACCTCGGGACACCTTCGCAGCCGTTCAACGTCGAGCCCGTCGGTATCGCCATCCCCGCAAACGACGAACGTTTCAAGAACCTGATCGAGACCTATCTGGCCGCGTTCGAAGGCATGGGTGTGCTCGAGCAGCTCCGCAAGAAGTGGCTCGAAAGCGGCGACTGGGTACGCATGCTGCCTTAGTAACCGACCGCGTAGGCGACGCGGCGTGGGTCAGCGCCGGCGAGCCAAGTCCCGGTCGCGAGATCTCTGAAGATGCCTTGCATGCTGCCGAGGGCCCACGCGTCGATGAGCTCGACTTCATGACCGAGCGCTTGGAGACTTCGGACCGTAGCTTCGTGGAATCGATTCTCCATCCGTAGCGTGATCGCCGCGCCCGCGCGGTAGAAGCTCGGGTCGGCGACGAGGCTGATGCGTGGCGCTTCGATGGCTTCCTGGATGGACATGCCGAAGTCGAGGATATTCAACAAGACTTGAAACTGGGTCTGGCCGATGGTCTCACCGCCCGGCGTGCCGATCGCGAGAACGACCTCACCATCCTTCATCACGATGATGGGAGAGTTGTTGAGAATCGGGATCTGGCCGCCGCGAGCATAGTTCACATGTTCGGGATAAGGCGCCGTCGATCCGATACGGGTTCCGTTATTGAATGTGAGTCCGGTTCGTCCGACAACGACGCCCGTTCCGAACGCGCTCCCGTGGGTCGGCGTACAGGCAACGGCGTTTCCGAAGCGATCCACGATGGAAGAACTATCGGTGCTTCCGGGACGCGAACGCTCCGTGGCGGACGCCACATGCTCGTCGGTAGGGGCGTGAG